>Ga0209536_100016616_pt1 | contig 10456 bp, 10 predicted proteins | sample DeeMarSeWOR28_12_FD_187461 | JGI IMG/M metagenome (GOLD analysis project Ga0209536, IMG submission 187461) | Marine sediment microbial communities from White Oak River estuary, North Carolina - WOR-2-8_12 (SPAdes) (version 2) | ecosystem: Environmental > Aquatic > Marine > Intertidal zone >...
TATCAGCGCAGAATTGAAGATGTATGGTATTATTGAGATCAACAGCGTAGACTTCAAGTCGGTAATCACAGCGAAAGACGCTATGGTCATTCCTATGGCGAATGAGCCTGTATTGCCAACGAAGATTTTGCCTTGAACATTGAAAATAGATAGAGCAAACCAAAAAAGCAGAGGCCCAATCATCAAGACTAGATAGGATTGTGATAAAATCATTAACCCAATTAAAACAATCGCTGGGCAGATGGTTTCTAGGCCGTTCAGTCCCCCTAATTGGTTTACAGTGTTGGTAACTATCATTATTATTAGAGGAATTATGATGAAATAGTAAGCTTCATTGAACTGAATCATCCCTATGAATGGCAAGGATATTGAAGTTCTTAACCCATCTTGAATTGCCAGATATATGAGGGGGAGAGCCGCAATAAGCGGCATAAAAGCTTTGTAGCGCCATTTCAAGTCCATCCAATCATCCAACAAACCCATAAAGCCTCCGAATAATATGCAAACGGATAAGGTTAATGGTGCTGAAATTCCGTTCGAAGCGGGTGATATTCCAGCGAAATAAATTAGGAAAAGATAAATCGTTGTGAAGATAACGTACGTGACACCTAACCCGTTTGGAACTGATGGTTTTCCTATTTTGTGTTGGTCCGGAGCTTTAGGAAACAAAAGTTAACGTCCTCAAGGTTGACTTGTGGCATTGTAATACTTCTGCCAATCAATCTCATACAGGGCTACCAGAGGGAAGAGACCACCAAATTTTGATTGCGCATCAATTGGGTTCAAATCCACACCGGAGAAAAATGCTTCTTTGAAATATTCTGGCTCCTGAGCTTCTGTGTCTATTGTGACGCCGTAAAAAATACCAGATTCCTCTACCCATCGCTTTTTGGCGTAACTCATCAACTTGTATATTGTTGAGTTCTGACCCATTTGGTTCCATTCCCAAGCACCAGTTTGGTTATTGGGTGATCCGAAGGCAGTTTCGTCAGTCCAGGCTGACTCTTCATCCACAAAGCCAGTATTAATCAACCTTTGACGCGCTTGACCTGAGATTCTAGCCATCCAACTCCATTTAGCTTCGTCACCGAAACGGCTAAAACTTGCCACATAAATATTTTGTTGAATGGCTGATTGTCCAATTTGTAGTGTGAGGAATACCAGTATGTATTCGGTATCATAAAGCTCAAGCATTTTCAACGCATTTTCCTCAGGAGACATGAAGATAAAACCGATATTTTCTATCTGTGTGGAGTTTATTGTGCCGTTATCAGCCAATGTTGTAACATTGCCAAGCACACTTAGCCAGTATCCATAATCCCACCAAGAGCAGACTACACTGGTGGATTGAAGGTTATTGTTTGTCCAGCTAAGCATGTCTAGCCATTGGGGCACTGGTTCAGCGGGAATGACTGGAAGGCTAGATGCACTAACTGTTATGGGAGAATATGCTTGACCGTACACACGGGGAACTCCGCCATTTTGGGGAGAGAAAGCAAAGTTTGTAATTAGAAGCAACAGCACCAGGAAAATCGCTATCCCACTGTATTCTTTGCTGACTCTTGCTATCCTACGTTTTGATCTAATAGCTATTTGTGGCGCCTCTCTCAATAACGTAAAGAATGGTTTTAACGTTCCAAGAACGCCAATTGCTACTAAAAGGCTGAAAGCGGGCGCTAAAATTACAAGCAAACGCACCATGGAGGCTGCGAAATACAGCGATGTTCCAGCAAAAATCAACAGAAAAATGTTTCTGTTGGTAGGATTCCGCAATGTGAAGTACAAGCCTGCGAGGAAAAACAATATTCCCAAACCGAGTTCATAGTAAATATTTCCCCAAGCTGCAATTCTGTGTTCTGCGACAGACTCTATCAAAGGAATTGTTGAACGAATGAATGGGTCCAATACTGTGACGAATTTCCCAGCTATACTCTGCATAAATCCAACTTGCCACAGAACGAGGAAAACTCCAATTAGAGAAGCAAGAGATACACCGGCAAGCAAAATCTTGGTTCTTGCTGATATTTTATGTCGCAAAATCTCTGAAAGGCAAAGCAAAACAAAAACACCCGCCACCGGTAGAACTACACCTGAGGTTAGATAGTTTAGTGAGATGTATGGAATCTTGGTGGCGACTAGAAGCGCAAAACCAAAGGTTAGGCTGTAGGAAATCAACAGACGTTGACTGTATCTTCGTAACACTATTAGCACGAAAACGAAAAGCACAGCTAAACCTAAAAGGTAGTAGGCCGCTCCCCAAGCCCCGATAAAATACGCCAATGCTGCGCCTGCACCAACTGAGTAGAATAATGATGAACGCAATGACCTATCTTCATCAATTGCTCTTAAAAATAAAAAGACGAATGACAGAAGACCAACAATGCCCAAAACTTCCGTGTCATAGAACCCGAGGGAGGTTCTTGCCAGAAAAGAAGGTGATAATGCCAGAAAAAGGGCTGCAAACATGCCAATTGCTTTTCCACCAACATCTTTTCCGACAAAGTAAATTATTAGGCAGGATAGGGTGCCGAATATTGCTGGAAAAAGCGAAGTGAATGCCATTAATTCTATGTTAACACCTAGAACTGAAATAATGCTATAAAGTAAAGCTGCGGTCATGGGTAAGGAAGGAAATGACAAACCCATGTTCATACCCGAAGGATACCAATGTTGGTAATTTACCCAACCTAGACCATTATTCTCTAAATAAGGTGATAGTAACCCGTCCTGAACCATTTTTCGCGTAAGGATAAATTGGTAATAGGGATCAAATTCATTTAGCCGCATGGTTCCCGCCGGGATTTCCCATCGTAAGGGCAAAAGTCGAATTGTGAATGCGATGAAGAGTATAAGAAGTAAAGCGGAATAGCAGATTACGGAGGCGTGGCTTGTTTGAATACGAAGTTTTCCGAAAGACCTAAGGACTTTGACAAGCCGTTCCTTCGCCAGTGTTTCCTTCCCCCAACTTGAGACATCTCTTCATAAATTAATAAAGTCCTTTATTTGTTTTTGTGTTTAATAATTGTTTATGTTCCAATACCTAGGGCTTCGCAGAAAGATTGGTGTTAGATTTTACACTATCGACGAGAACCCAAGGGCTCAAACTTGGAAGTCTCCTCAACCTCAAAAGTCTTTCCAAGCCAACCGATAATGGGATCAGCCTGTTTTCCGATATTCGGCCAAAAAGCCCCCAATTGAAACCCAAAGTCCTTTTTACTATGAAACCAGCTTTTGAGAGCCATTGCATGACTCCCTTGTAAGAGTGAGTATAAGACTTTCCTTGCAACTCCCTTATTTTTTGCTTGAAGCTGGATTTGTTGCCAAAAGAAAAAATAAAAAAACCCCCTAGTTTCAAGGTTCGATGACATTCGCCGAAAACCTCATCTCCCTCAGATATGTAGTCTAGAACTTCAATCATAAAAACCGCGTCAAAAACTTCAGTTTTCAAAGGGATTTTTCTTGCATCCGCTTGAATGACCTCAATATTCTTGTTTTGCCGCCTTAGTCGCTTCAACCCGTTAGAGTCTATGTCAATGCTAATCACTGTTGCATTTTTCTCTGAAGCAAGCAAAGAAAATTTGCCGGTTTCTGCACCTATATCCATAACCATTTGCGGATGCGCTTTGTTAATCGAGGCAGAAACAAAGATGGTTTCAATGCATGTCAGATATTTTCCCATACGGGTTTTGGAGGCTTTTTCCCAATATGTTTCCTCACAGAGATACTTTTCAATTATGGCTTCAGAAACCTCCTCTGCAACTGTTTTCTTGTTAACTCTAATTTGCTGGTTTTACTTCAATATCAACAGGTATCAAGGAAAGTTTCTTGCCGCAGTTGGGACATTTTCCGTCATACTGTTGGAGAATCTCATCAGGAGGTTTAAGTTCTGCGCCTTCATACAAAACATGGTTGCATCCTTGGCAAATAACTCGCTGCGGCACTACCTCGCACTTCCCGAATTAGCTGATTTAACATCCGCGACATATTTATTGGTTACTAAAATCGGATTTGCGTTGCGACAATTCCTCAATAGAACGAGCTTCGTTCCAAATTATATTCTGAAAAAGAAGACTTCATTCGCTTCTTGATAACAGCTACTCCGATCGTGCAGACTATTATTGTCGTTAGAATTACTATAAAAGCAATTTCTGGAAAGACTTGAGAGTCAGGCACACCCGAAGTCAGAGGCAAAGAAGCCAAAACTGCTGCAGCTAAACCTCTCGGAAACATAATAGTCATAAGAGTTTTATAATCATGCAAATCGGATTTAACGGCAGCCATTCTAACAACAACAAAGCGGATTCCTAAGAAAACCAAAGATAGGAATAAGCCGAAAAACACGGATGTAAAAGAAGAAAGACTGAACAGAAGACCGGTAAAAACGAAAAAGAAAGATCGGATTAGAAAACTGATTTGGCAATGAAAATCGCGTACTTTACTGTCAATAGAAATGGTTGTTCTAAACTTCATTTTCTTCGCAATTGGACGCGAGTTTCCGATAATCAAACCGAAAAACAAGGCTGAAAGCGCGCCATTTCCACCCAAATTCGTAGCCACGACGAAAGTTAGAAAAAGCATTGCAAGTGTTAGCATGTAGGCATTTGGTTCTCCTTTGATCCTTTCTAAAAGCACTAACCAAGCAACACCGAAACTTAATCCTACGACAATGCCCACTCCGAATGCGATACCAACCGAACCAAGAGCTGCGCTCAGGCTTAATTCACCCGAGAGGATTATGTTAATTGCCGTAAACGCTCCCACCGTACACAAAACATCAGTCAAGATTGATTCTAAACAGAGAACTGTTTCAATTTTTTCAGCTACTTTTAGTTTTCTTATCAATGCTATTACGATTATTGAGCTGCCACCACCAACTATGCTCCCTAACAGCAAGCCGTTCAAAAGACGCCAGCCGAGGAAAACCTTACAGAGAGCAGCTGTCACCAACACGTTTAGTATCCAGCCAGAAATCGCCAATACAAAGGCTCTGGGACTATTCCTTATGGCTTCCCGTATATCCATGTTAAGACCCCCGTCAAATAGAATAATTATTAGAGCCAACGCCGCGAAATACGGTGTTATTGCAAGTAATTCTTCATGAGCGAACAAATGAAAAATTGGACCTAAGAAAACTCCAAAAATGAGCAAAAGAATTGAGTCAGGGACCCCAGTACGATTAAAAAATTCTTCTCCCAAGAAACCAAGTATTATGATGATTGCCGCAACGAGGAAAGCTATTACCGCCGGATCCAAAGTGAAATCATCCCAAATGCTTGACTCTTGATAATGTCTATTGAATCAGAAGTTAAGATTTACTGTCAAAACTTTGAATGGAAGGAGTCTGATAAGAGAAAGAAGAGGGCAAAACTGAAAACAAGAATTCGGTGCTTTTAATGGTTAAAGGCAAGACTTTGATTTTTTCTTGGCACTAGGAAATCTTGTCGGTCAACATATTCTCAAGCTCTTGAGGCTATCTTCATTCATCCGTGAATACAATCTAATATGCCTTTGTAGAATTTTCAAGCTGACATGGCTCAGTTGAATAATCTCTCCTCAAAGCGACAAGGTTTTTGAGTGTGAAAGCCTTTTTTCAGGTTGGTTTGCGGCTATTGGAAAAATACACTTTAATTATCACTGAAAAGCCCGACGCAGCCAACAGAATAGCCTCGGCTTTAGATTTTGAAGGAACCCCCAAAAAGACTGTTGAAAATGGGGTTCCTTATTATTTGGCAAAAAGAGAAGAGGAACTGATTGTTGTTCCAGCCTTAGGTCATCTGTACACGGTGGCAAACAGGAAAAAGGGAAAGAAAGATTATCCAGTTTTCGATTATCAATGGATTCCAAGATATTTAGCGGAACGAGGAGCTTCTCGAATTCGCAAATGGCTTGAAACTATAAAAAAGTTGGCGCAAAACGCAGGCAAGTTTGTCGATGCCTGCGACTACGATGTCGAAGGCAGCATAATAGGATACTCTATTCTAAAATATGCTTGTGATAACAAGGAAAACATTGCTCAAAGAATGAAATTTTCAACTCTGACAGAAGATGAGCTTGAAAGAGCATACACTGCATTATTGCCCCATCTAGATTTCGCCCTAATTGAAGCGGGTCTTACAAGACATGAAGTAGATTGGCTCTATGGTATAAACCTGTCAAGAGCCTTGACCACAGCTGCAAGAAAATGTAATGGAAAGTATTTGACGCTCAGTACCGGGCGAGTACAAGGACCAACTTTACAATTTCTGGAAAGACGTGAAAATAACATTAAGTGTTTTGTGCCAACCCCATATTGGAATTTGAAGGCGAAAGTGGAAATTGGAAATCATTTCTACGAAGCGGATTACGAAAAGAGAGCACTTGAAAGCAAGAAAGAGGCAGAAGAGCTAGTTAATATCTGTAGTGGAAAGAAGGGGAAAATAGAGAAAGTGGAAAAAAGGAGCTTTCAACGCACTCCTCCTGTGCCTTTCGATTTGGGTTCCTTACAAAGTGAAGCATATAGACTCTTCAAATACTCACCGATACGCACTTTAAGCATAGCCCAACAGCTTTACTTAGATGCGCTAATCTCTTATCCTCGAACAAGTAGTCAAAAACTTCCCTCAGCGATTAGCTACCAATCAATATTGAAACGGCTTAATAGAGTTCAAAAATACGCGAAGCTAGCTGAAGAACTGCTAGCAAAAGGAAAAATGAAACCGACTGAAGGAAAAAGAGAGGATTCAGCCCACCCTGCCATCTACCCCACTGGAAAGTTGCCAGAGCGAAGTCTTTCCAACTCGGAAAGGAGAATATGGGATCTAATAGTCAGAAGGTTCATGGCTGTTTTTGACAAACCTGCAATCCTGCGAAGCGTGAAAATAAATATTGATATTGGTGGAAATCGATTTCAACTGAAGACAATACAAACCCTAGAGGAAGGGTGGTTACAGTTTTACTACCCCGAAGCCAAGTCAAAAAATCTCGCGTTGCCAGCCACAAAAAAAGGGGAAGAAGTTGTTGTTAGAAGTATAACCATTGAAGAAGAATTCACCAAACCACCACCAAGGTTTAATCCGTCCAGCCTTCTCAGAAGAATGGAAAAGGAAGAAATTGGAACCAAAGCAACTCGGGCAGGAATTATCCAAACACTGCATTCAAGAAAATATATCCATAAAGAACGAATCGAAGTCACAGATTTAGGATGTGAAGTTGTTAATGTTTTAAGAAATTATTGTCCAGTGGTATTATCGCTAGATTTAACAAGAAAACTTGAAAAGAGAATGAATAATATAAGACGAAGAAAAGAAACGAGAGAGAATGTAATTAGAGATACTGTAAAGACTCTGCAGCAAGTTATAACAGAATTGAAAGAAAACGAACAAGTAATAGGCGCAAGTTTAAAATCGGCACTTTTAAAGGCTAATCTGGATGAAAAGATAGTTGGTACCTGCCCAGTATGCAAGAGTGGAAAACTTCTAATCTTGCGCTCGAGAAAGACCGGCAAACGATTTATTGGCTGCACTAATTATTTTGAAGGCAGTTGCAGCACTTCCTTTCCACTTCCGCAAACAGGCACAGTGAGACCTACAAATATCGCCTGTAAAAGTTGCAGTTGGCCAACTGTAAAAATTTGGAAGAAACAAAGACGCCCTTGGACTCTATGTTTCAATCTACAATGCAATTCAAAAAGGAAGCAGTGGAAAAAGCTTTGAAATGTATTTTATGCTGCAGAGAAGCTGAGGAAAAAGATTTCTGTAATTTACATCTTAGAGCTCTAAATAATATAATTGTGAAATATGAAGTATGGAGAAAGGCTTTAAAGACTTCTTGGAAGGAATATTTAAAAGAGATTGAGCAAAATTCATTAACAGGAGAATGGGTTAAGGAAGTAGCAGATTTACTAATTAAAAATGAGGGATTAATAAGTGTCGAAGAAAGCTAAGAGAAAATTATCTTCAACGTCCTTTTCACTTAGTCGGCGCTTCCGGAAAATTTCAACCGCAAAGCCTTCATCTTTTGTTGTTTCAATAATTGTTATTTCCTATGCTATTTTCTTATTTGGCGGAGGTTTGTATACCTTAACATCATCACCTCTCCCCGCATATTATACGGGCAGAGGTTTCATCTTCCTGTATCCCGAGCTTGGAAGTCAGTTCATTTCTGACACTGTGATCGCCGTTATGCTGTACGCAATCGGTTTTGCTGGTTTATTAGCCGTTTATCAAAGCACAAAATACGCTTACAAACCCAGACAAGCGTACATGATGCTGGTCATAGGGGTTACGCTTTTACTTTTAGCGTATATATTCCTTGAAGATGCAATACTAATTAAGCTTGGCAGATGATTTTCTACCAGGGATTCTTTTTCAATTTCAACTTGTAAGCTAAGAAGTTTGTAAGTAGATGAATAGGAGGAGTAATCAGTATTACTGCTATTGCCAATTCAAAGTATATTATTCCTAAAGGCAACGAAAGAGCGAGGGCGCCAACCACAAAATCGACTTGGTCAATAACTGGTAACAAACCCCCAGGGGGAATTCCTAATCTCCTTTTTAGGAAGGCAGCAGCTAAATCGCCTAGTAGAGCTCCCAAAGGGGAGAGTACACTGAAAAGAAGGGGATAATCAAAAATCAGGCATTCAGCAATTCCAACCATTATGCCAATGGCTAAACCAAAAGAGAAACCTCTAAAAGTCTTGTTTTTTCCGAACACTCTCTTTCCATCAAAGAAGTTCTTGCCAAAATCCATTGGAAATCTTCCACCAGCAATAACGGGTATAGCATTTGCGCAATAAGCAGGAAATATGAATTTCAGAGCTTCAATAACTAATGTTGCGATGTCCATGTAGTATCACTGACGGTAGGGGTAGTCATGAATTCCGGTTTCGTCTATCCTTAAGTTGCAAACTGCTTCTTGAGTGTTTTCCTCGGTCTTTTCAAGCACTGCTTTGATTTTTTGCGGGTTTTCCGTGGGTTTGAGTACTATTATTGTGTTAGCCCAAAATTTTAGCACTCGAGTAGCCACAGGTGCTATGCTGTGGAAGGAGGCATCAAGTACGCTTCTAACTTGACTTGTAACTATTATTGGCATTCGTTGAATTTTTGTGGTTTGTGCTAGTATTGCCATTTGTCTGTTTAATTCACGATTTAATTCAAAAGTCTTTTCAGAAGACTCGGCAACCCTAGCTCTATATAGAGAAGTGAGAGTGTCAATTACCACTAAGCCAAAGTTTTTTGTGATGTAGTCCGAGATGCGGTCAACAACTGCTGTTTGCTCTTTGAAGTCCTTGGGTTTTATCAGGAGTATTAGATCAGCGATACCTTCAAATTTTCCCGAGGTTACTTGAGAAAACCTTTTTCCAGAGAAGGTGTTGTCGCAGTCTACAAAAAGTGTTTTGTATCCTTGCTTGGCACAGCTAACGGCACATTGAATTGCAAGGGTTGTTTTTCCAGTCTCTGGTTCTCCATAGATTAAGGTAATGCTTTCGGGATTTATGCCATCTCCTAAATAGCTGTCGATGCAACCGCAGCCGGTTGAGATCTTTCCAATCACGCCAACACACATCAAGGATTATAAACTTCGCAACTAATTATTTGCTTTGCACTTAAACATTTACACATGTACAGGAAGCTGTTATGAAAGCGAAGATTGCGGTTGCAACTGTTAAAGGAAAACCTTACTTTTTAATAGTGAACAAGTTGAAAGAGCGAAATATTCCTTTCATAAGCTTGGTTCCAGGTGAAACTGTGCCTAGAGATGTTAAAGTCGTGTTAACGACAAAAAAAGAAAAGCAGAAGATAAGGCATGAAAACATAATAGTTTACACAGGTGAATCGGAACTAGAAAGAATAATAGGTGAATTAATAAAAATCCTTCAGGGCAAAACAACCTACGAAAAGATAGTAATTGGGATAGATCCGGGGGAGGTTTTCGGATGGGCAATTGTGGCCGATGGAAGGATTAACGAAACAGGTACCTGTTTAAACATTTCAGATTTAGTAAATAGAATTTGTAGCACGATCGAAGGCGTTGATTTCTCTTCAACTCTTGTTACTATTAAAATTGGAAATGGAATTCCAACTCACAAGGATCTTCTGGTGACTTTGGATGATATTTTGTCTGCTGAAGTTGTCTTGGAAGTAGTGAGTGAAGCTGGTACAAATCGTATCCTGAGTGATAATAAGCATAGGCGGGGTCTTAGAGATATAGCTTCAGCCATTCGCATAGCTGGAAGAGCAGGGTTTGTACATCAGCGGCGAAAAAGTCTGAAACTGGAAGATGTATTATAGCAAGAGGATTTGGCTTATAATGATTTTAACCAATTCTCCGAAGTTGGCACTTGTACTTCGGGTGAAAACTGTTATAATGCTGAAAATTTTTAGCGCATTATGACGCATTGTTTTTTGTTTTGAAAAAATTTCGAATTTCTTGGGCTAGGATATGGTTGCCGTAGGGTAATGCTTTCATTTCATTTTTA
>Ga0209536_100016617_pt1 | contig 10455 bp, 6 predicted proteins | sample DeeMarSeWOR28_12_FD_187461 | JGI IMG/M metagenome (GOLD analysis project Ga0209536, IMG submission 187461) | Marine sediment microbial communities from White Oak River estuary, North Carolina - WOR-2-8_12 (SPAdes) (version 2) | ecosystem: Environmental > Aquatic > Marine > Intertidal zone >...
GAAGACAAGACATCGGTCGACTTCAAGTTCGGAGGCAAGCATAACGTAAAGAACATCACAAAACCGGTCCGCACATACCATGCACAACTAGCCCGTCAAGGATTAGCAGGAAGAAATCAAACCACGAAAATCAGCAGATTTGCCATTGCCGCGCTGGCGTTTACAACGATTGTCGGGGTTGGCGTGTGGATGACTAATGGCACTCACGAGCCCACTGTGGCCAAAGAGGATGCCTTGCTCGAAATGCCCGACGGGCCGGTCATCGCCGTCCTTCCTTTTACGAATATGAGTGATGATCCGCATCAGGACGCTTTCAGCGATGGTCTGACGGAAGACATCATCACGGAGCTGTCACGGTTTCGCGAAATTCACGTGCTGGCCCGAAACGCGACCTTCCAATACAAGGGACAGCCCGTAGATATCGGGACCATCGCAGAAGACCTTGGCGCGCAGTACGTACTTGAAGGAAGTATTCGAAGGGCGGAGGAGCGCGTTCGCATTACAGCCCAGCTTATAGACGCGAGTACAGGGGCGCACTTATGGGCAGAACGATTCGACCGGAATTTCGAAGACGTATTCGAAATTCAGGATGAAGTAACCCGCAAGATTGTCGGAACCGTCGCCAGTGGTTACGGGGGGTCCATACTCGATGCCGAAATCCGCAAATCGAACAGAAAAAACCCGGACCAGATGAAGGCGTACGAACTTATCTTGAAGACCCGGCCCAATATGTACTCTCAGGAATGGTATGAACAGAGCAAGGAATGGCTGGAAAGGGCCATCGAGATCGCTCCGGACTATGCTCGCGCGCGTAGCGAATATGCGTGGTTTCGCTTAATGGGTTGGATATTCCGGTTTGACGCTTCACCGGCGCCATCCGCACAAATTCTGGAAAACGCCATCAAGGCGGTTCAACTAGATCCGAGCGACGCCTATGGGCACCGTACTGCGGCGTTCGGGTATTTCTTCGGAAAGCAGTTGGACGCGTTCGAAAAAGAAGCCGAGAGAGCGCTGGAACTTGCCCCTTATAACGCTGAAATTTTTACTCAACTCGGGATGCTTTTTACCTTTACCGGACAATGGGACAAGGGCGTCGCCCTCGTCACCAAAGCCAACGCAATCAATCCGATTTCCGCCCAGGGTTGGTACCACAGCGCCCTTCACTATGACTACTATCGAAAGCGCGACTACCGGAAAGCGCTGGAGATCGTCCTATGGCATCCCTCAACCGCCTTGTGCGAAACACAGTACAAATTTGTTGCCGCCTATGGACAACTGCTGCAACCGGAGAAGGCAAAACCTCACTGGGAGAACTGTCGGGCAACGAATCCAGAAATGTCAGCCGATTTTGTGGCCGACGTTCTAAGGCTCTGGAACTTTAAGGAGTCATTCATCGAACATTATATGGAAGGCTTTGAAAAAGCCGGATACCCCTGCAACTCAAAGCCATGCGGCCTGAACGGACCAGAAACACCCGTCAAGCCGAAGGGTTGAGCAAGCGCCACGCGGAACCAACGGCGCTTGATCCGCGAGCCCAGACAGCCGGAAAATCAATCCCAGCCTGCGCTTGCATGCCTCGCGAGTGACCCCGGGGGACGCATGCAGGTCATCGCAGCTTCCAAATCATCGCTACGGGTCTAAAACGAGCAGTAGCCGCCCCGAAACATCCAAAGATGGCATGGCCTCCTGCGACAGGCAATTGCGCGACCCAGCCGTTTGCCCTATAAAGCCACCCTCACAGATATTTGGCGCTGCCAAGAACCGGACGGCGAATTTCGCGGTCTTAATTGAATTGGGTCTGAGTTCAAGGAACCTAACGGCATGAGCAGTCTTCTCCTCAGGCGACCGAGAATTGGCAGTCTTGCCTTTTTGGCTGGGGTCGCCCTTTGTCTGACCGCGTTCTATAACGCGGCGTTTTATTTGAATGTAATCAATGTCTACCCCGCCCGGTCAGGCAACATCGGCTTTCTGATCTCAGTTGCCTGGGTGTTCACAGCCGTCACTTTCCTGCTGCTGTCACTGGTTTGCTTCCGGCACACTACCAAACCAGTGGTGATCACCTTGCTGATGCTCTCGTCGGTCGCCGCCTACTTCATGGACAGCTACAACGCCATCATCGACGAGTCGATGCTGCGTAACGTCGCCCACACCGATGTCGCCGAAACGACGGATCTGCTGAGCCTGAAGCTGGTGCTGTATGTCGCTTTGCTCGGCGTCCTGCCCTCGGTGCTGGTCTACCGGGCCAACATCGTGTTCGCCCCCGTGAGGAAGCTGGTCACCTCCCGGCTCAAATGGATCGGCCTGGCGGCGGCGAGCATGGCGGCGGTGATCGTCATTTATGGCGACTTCTACAGCTCCTTCATCCGGGAGCACAAGCAGTTGCGCTACTACTCAAACCCCGGCGGGTATATCAATGCCGCCGCCAGTTTTGCCGGCCAGCTGTTCCACGCCAAGGCGCGTGTGCTTCGCCCCGAGGGTCTGGATGCGCACATTCCCGAGACCGACACGCACCGGGAGCTCATCGTCATGGTCGTGGGCGAAACCGCCCGCGCCGACCACTTTTCGCTGAACGGCTACCCGCGCGAAACGAACCCGCTGTTGAGGCAAAAAGGCGTCAACAGCTTCACCAACTACTGGTCGTGCGGAACTTCGACCGCCATCTCCGTTCCCTGCATGTTTGCCGTAGGCGGGGCGTCCGGGTTTGACAGCGACACCGCCGGGTCGACGGAGAACCTTCTGGACGTGCTGACACACGCCGGAGTGAACGTGCTGTGGCTGGACAACAATTCGGACTCGAAAGGGGTCGCGGAAAGGGTGGCCTATCAAAGCTACAGGGAGCCGGACGTCAATCCCGTTTGCGACGTGGAGTGCCGCGACGAAGGCATGCTGGGGAATCTCCAGAAGTACATCGACGAACATCCGCAGGGCGATATTTTTGTCGTCCTGCACCAGATGGGAAATCACGGGCCTGCCTACTACAAGCGATACCCCCCTGCCTTCGAGCGCTTCACACCCGTATGCAAGACCAACCAGCTACAGGATTGCAGCAAAGAGGAAATCGGCAACGCCTACGACAATGCGATCCTTTACACGGACTATTTCCTGTCCAGGGTCATCGACATTCTGGAAAACAATGACGGCGCCTTCGAAGCGGCGATGTTCTACGTGAGCGACCACGGTGAGTCACTGGGCGAGCACGGCCTGTACCTGCACGGCCTGCCGAAATTCATTGCGCCCGAAGAGCAACGCCACGTGCCCGCGATCCTCTGGATCGGGGACAACTTCAACGAGATCGACACCGGGGCAATCGTAGCAAGACGCGATGAAAGCTTCACGCACGACAACATCTTCCACACGGTGCTCGGATTCATGGAAATCGAGACCGCCTTGTACGACAAGAACATGGACCTGCTCGTGCACAGGGAGGAAATGCACTAAGAGCGCCGCCCGGTGATGCGCGGGCATTCTCGTCCGCCGCAAAATGCAGCAGGCGGGCGCCAACCAGCAGGTTGACCCCCGCCTGCACCGGTACCGCCCCACGGTAATCAGTGGGAAATCATCTACGGCCTTTTGGTTGGAAACGCCTTGGAACCATCGGGCGCCTTTACGGCGTTGCTCTTGCCGGTGCTGCAGCAGCCGCAACCGGGACCGTGCCGGCGACCGCCATCCGCCGGCGTGCGCGGGGCATGGGCGCTGCGCTCGTTGCTGGCGTGCTCCGCAGCCTTTGTCACCGCCGAACCCGGCCTCGCGCAGCGCGGCGACTGACAAGAAGTAGTGGCCGGCAGGCGCCGCCTTGCCGGCGATGAATTATTCTTGTTGCTTTTTTCCGCCAACACGGCAAGATGCGCGCCGCACTTTTTGCGGAGATTTTCGATGGCACGCCTGTTTGCGCTTCTTGGGTTTCTGGTAACCGCCTTTGGCAGTATGCCCGCCTTCGCAGCCGAAGGAACCAGTATGCTGGTCGCCCAACTGGATACCGAGGGCCGGGCGCGAACGGCAACGCTACAGCTCCACAGTCGGCCGATCTTCGTTTTTCGTTCGGATTTCGCCAGCTACACACCCGAAGAACGTGCCGCGGGAGCGGGGCGGCGCATCGATGCGCAGCTCAAGGCGGGCGGTCCCGGAAGCGTCAGCGCCAAAGAGACGCCGCAGGGAAACCAGATCCTGCTCGACGGCGAGCGTGTGCTCCTGATCACGCCCGGTGACGTCAATCTCCTCGAAGCCGAAACGCTGGAGAGCCTTACCGAGGCGACGATCGCCAAACTGGACCTCGCCGTCGCCGAGGTACACGAGCTGCGCGACCTGGAGACCGTGCTCAGATCGATCGGCCTGGTGCTGCTTGCAACGCTGATCTACGGCCTCACCCTGCATCTTCTGGTTCGGTCCACCGTAAGGCTGCGGACGTGGCTCGCCGAACAACTCGGCTCCCGTGTGGACAAGCTGAAAATCGCCGGCATGCCGGCCATCGAACCGGCACGATTCCGCAAGGGGACGGAAAACACCGTCACGATTCTGTTCTGGGTGCTGTCGCTGGTCGCAACCTATAGCTGGATCACGTTCGGCATGCTGCAGTTTCCTTATACGCGCGGGTGGGGGGAGCAGCTCAAGGACTTCCTGCTGGAGATGACCGGCGACCTGGCCTTTTCGATGCTCGGTGCGATTCCGGGCCTGATCACCGTGCTCGCCATCGTCATCATCGCCCGCTTCATCAACCACCTGGCCAAGATGTTCTTTGACCGTGTGGAACGCGGCTGGGTCTATGTGCGATGGGTCGACCGGGACACAGCGCGGCCGACCCGGCGCATCACCACGGTCGTCATCTGGCTGTTTGCCCTTGCCATGGCCTACCCCTACCTGCCCGGCGCCCAGACCAACGCCTTCAAAGGACTGTCGGTGCTGCTCGGCCTGATGGTTTCGATCGGCGCGTCCAGCATCGTGGCTCAGGCAGCCAGCGGCCTGATCCTGATGTACTCGCGGGCATTTCGGGCCGGCGAATATGTGCGTGTCGGCGAACAGGAAGGAACGGTTCGCGAACTGGGCATGTTCGCCACACGCCTGGCAACGATAACCGGAGAGGAACTGATCCTGCCCAATAGCCATATCCTTGGCCAGACGACACATAACCTGTCGCGCATGTCGGCGGGAGGTTACGCAATCGATACCACGGTGACGATCGGTTACGACACGCCCTGGCGGCAGGTGCATGCGATCCTGCAGGAAGCCGCGGACCGAACGGCGCCGATCCGCAAGTCACCGGCGCCATACGTCATCCAGACGGCACTGTCGGATTTCTATGTCGAGTATCGTCTGGTGGCGCGCGCCGACGCCGACAAGCCCCGTCCGACGGTGATGAGCGAACTGCACGCCAACATTCTCGACGCGTTCAACGAGCACGGCGTGCAGATCATGTCCCCGCATTATCGCGCCGACCCCGACGAACCGAAAATCGTTCCCGCGGCGCAGTGGTTTGCCACGCCAGCCACGGCGCCGGAGCTTCCCGAAAAAACGTCCGCATGACGATTCGGGCGCGACTGCTGCCGGCCGAGGCGCTGGTTACGCGGCGGCTGCCGGGCTCAGCAACCCGGTAAAGAATGCGGTCGCTCCGACGCGCAGATTGCGCAGCGTGTATCCGCCCTCCTGTACGACCAGCGTCGGCACATTCATACCCCTCAGCAGCGCTCCGATGCGCTGCATGCCCTGCGTTGTCAGCGTAAACGCGCCGGTCGGATCACCGGCCATGATGTCCAGTCCCAACGAAACCACGAAGTAGTCGGGTTTGAAACGCCTCAGGATTCCCAGCGCTTCGTTGAGGGTTTTGAGGTAGGCATCGTCGTCGGTACCGGGATAGAGCGGGAAATTGCGGTTGAAACCTTTGCCCGCACCCTCGCCTCGCTCGTCGCTGTAACCCGCGAAATACGGGTAGGCAACGCGCGGGTGGCCGTGAATCGAAACAAAGTACACGTCGTTGCGCTTGTAGAAGATCTCCTGCGAGCCGTTGCCATGGTGATGATCGATGTCGATGAACGCCACGCGGCCGTGCCGGGAAAGATAATGCGCGGCGATCGCCGCGTTGTTGAAATAGCAGAAGCCGCCGAATACGCGCGACTCGGCGTGATGGCCCGGCGGCCGGCACAGTACGTAGGTGTGCGCGGCACCCTTTAGCGTGCTCTCGGCGCCGGTCAGCGCTGCGTCAACGGCGTGCCGGGCGGCTTTGTAGGCGTTCGCCGTCACCGGCGTGAACGTATCGATGCAGTAGTAACCGGCTTTCATTTCCCAGGTCTTGGGAATGCGGTCGGGGCGCCTGATGGGAAACACGTTCGGATAAACCAGTTCGCCCGGCGCGAGTTCTTTCTCGGCCCGCTTCAGGAATTCGAACAATGCGTGACTGTGTACTTCGGTGATGTGCTTCTCGCCAAAGCGCTTCACCTTGTGGCGATTGACATTGAACCCTTCCAGCCCCTTCAGGATGAAGCGCACGCGCGCCGGCCGTTCGACGTAGCCTTTTTCCACGAGGTGGTGGATCTGATGCGTCTCATCGGTCAGGACAAGGTCCAGCTTTGACAATGCCTGCCTCGCGCGCATCGGCGTTGTCTCGCGGCTCGGGTAGCGCGGTTCACGCATCCTGACGGGATCGTCCGTGATCGAATCCAGAATGGTCTTTACCTGCACGTCGGTCGGCAACAGATCGCCCTTGATCCGGAGTATGCGCGCCACGCACTTTTTCAGATTGGCAGCAGACAATGGCTTCGGCGTCCCGAGGTCGTCGAATACCAGGTAGGTGAAATAGCCCTGGTTGGCCTTGTGCGTGACCGATTCGTATTTCGTACCGACGATCGGGCGGGCACCGAGTCGTTCGTAGAACGCCATGCGGCGTTGATTGGTCTTGAGGCGAAAAGGCTCTCTCAGCAACTCGACGTCATCAGGCGGCACGTCCATGAACAGCCCCTTGCAACCCGCCTCCCGCAGCACTTCCCGGTTGCGCTCATACAGCGCCACGCCGTAACCGCGAGGCGACCGGCTGGGATCGCTAGCTACGTAGTCGAGATAAGCGTATTTCAAACGGGGAAAGTAGAAACTCAGCGTAAATCCCAGGATGCGTTCCTTGTCGCCTTCGGCGACCAGCAGGACAACGTCGAAATCGTTCTTGCTGGAGAACTTCAGCAGCTCGGCAATGGTTGCCGTGTACTGAACGTAGTGGGGAAAGGCCTTCTCGTAGATACCCATCACCGCCGCCAGAGCCATCTGGTCCTGCGGCGAGTGCGCGCTATGAATCTGTCTGATCCGGAACATTGTGGCCTGCCCCAATGGTAGTAAGGTCCGCGCCCGGACCAAAATGCCCGATCGCGCGTGACGATGGACGCCCGCTTTCAAATCCGGCCGGCGCGGATTCTATATCTTTGCCACCAGAAAAAGCACCTGATTTTTCAGGGCGGTCGGCCGCTTCCTGCCATCCTTTCCGAGAACCTCGCCGCGGGCAGGAAACTTCGGCTGGTGCGGGAAAACCGTCCGCTCAGGCCGGAATCCGCCGGCACGTCAGCCGGCAGACCGGCTGCCGCCATCTCCCCGTCTGGCAAGTGACATATTCACGAAACGGGTGTGCCCTGCTGCGCGGCGACGCCCGGGGGACTTCTGCATACTCTGTCCAACACTCACGACAGACATCACGAGGTGGCCGCAGACGAAGGCAAGCAGCCATCCAAAGGCGGGACCGACCGCAAGGAGACGGAAATGGGACAAATCAAGGGAAGCTGCCTTTGCGGCGCCATTCACTACCAGTCAAGCGCTGAGCCATCGAAAATGATTGCATCCGACTGCCGGCATTGCCAGAAACAGTCAGGCGTGGCGATTTCCATTTCGGTTGGCGTTCCCGGCGAAAGTCTCAGTTTCCAGGGGATGCGGCCAACCGTCTACGAAGATGTACGGGACAGCGGCACGGTGATACTGCGTTCGTTCTGCCCGAATTGCGGCACACCGTTGTTCTCCGAAACGGACGACGAGCCAGATCTTGTTTTCATCAAAACCGCATCGCTCGACGACCCCTCAGCGCACGAAGTTCAAACCCCGCCCCTATTCCCGCATGAAGGCCACAGTCATTCCGCGAAGACCAGGCACGCTGCCGCGCCCGTTGTCGATCTGCTGGAGCGGCAAAAGCGGCTAAAGGTTTCATAGGAATTAATCCTCCGACCGCTTGCGTCCCTGGTCTTCGACTTGACTCTGCGCCGGGTCGTTCGTTGAGTTGACAACGCGTACACGCCGGGCAGGCTTGGCGAGTGTCTGCCGAGACAAGCCTAATAAAAAACGGCTACCGCGCCGATTCTCCGCGCGGCAGCCGTTAGAAACGTTTCAACTATTCTTCTGCTATCCGGGCAATGCCGACATTACTTCGCGTACAAATCGTACACGTCGTTGCGGTGGGCATTGACCGTGTTGATCTCGACGGGCGAATTCTCCACAGGGGCAACATCCCTGTAGATATCGTAAACGTCGTTACGATGGGCGTTGCTGGTGTTGGTGCGGACGGTCACGGGGTCCGACGGCGCGACGTCCCTGTAAATGTCGTAAACGTCGTTACGGCCGGGATTCGTCGTGTTGGTGTGGAGGGTCGCTGCCGAAAGCGGGCCAACCAGCCCTCCCGCTATCATGAGCCCGGCGACTGCCGCTGCGATCGTGCTTTTTGAAGATTTCATGGCATGTTCTCCTGAAACGCTCGTTACAGGGATTCAACCAGTGCTTCCGCCCGCTTGAACGAGCAAGAACGGCGAGCAACTTCAGGATGGCTCTTGGATGCGTTATTTGCTGCGGCATATGACGCATATGGAACGTGCGAAAATGCCGCTCAGAATGTGTGAAAACACCAAATGCCTATCATCGACTGACGGGCATGCAATGGCCACATGACTATCTACGGCGCTTCGGCACCGATTGGATGTTCGGCTGCGCAAACAGTTTGTGTCTGCCTGATCGTCTCGTTACGCCACCAGTGCCTCAAGCAACGCCTTCGCCTCTGTCAGATCCCTGGTGTCGAAGCCTTCTGTGAACCGGTTGTAGAACGGTGGGCGAAGCTTATGCCCCTTCTCAGCTCATTCATTCTTTGACACCCAGCACGTTGTAGGCTGGAACCGGGCGATGAAAACCCTTCAGCGACAATTCACCTTCCGGCTCGACGTCAAACACGCCTTCCGCCGTCGCCAGTACACGCTTGGAGATCAGTATCTGGTTGGGCCTGGCTTCGCCACACAGCCGTGCGGCAAGGTTGGTTACCGAACCAATTGCACCGTAATCCCAGCGTCCTTCGAAGCCAATGGCACCAATGGTCGCGTATCCCTGCGCAATACCGATACCCAGTTCAAGCTCGTAACCCAGCTTGCGCCATTTATCGATCAATGAAGCGACGCGTTCACGCATCTCAAGCGCCATCTGCACCGCACGCTCGCCAGGGTTCGGCACTGGAACGGGATCATTGAAAAAAATCATCATTCCGTCTCCGGTAAAGCGCTCAAGTGTTCCCTCGTGTTCTAGAATCAACTTGCCCATTTCGGCGTGGTACTCCCTTAGCACGCCCATAACTTCTTCCGGCTCGGCAGTTTCCGCAAACGCGGTGAACCCGCGGAGGTCGAGGAAACAAACCGTGATCTCGCGCCGGTGCGTTTTAAGCGGGTCATCGGCACCACCCGCCACAATAAGTTCAGCAAGCTGCGGTGAGAAGAAGCGCTTAAGCCGGCCAAGACGCTCAACGAGGCCAAGTTGCTCTTCCACCCGCTGTTCGAGCGACTGATTCCATGCAGTTAGCTGTTCAGCTTGCCGTTGCACCGTGTCATGCAGTGCTTTGATCCGCAGCATGGACTTCACACGCGCAACCAGTGAGGAATGATCAACCGGCTTGGTCAGATACTCGTCTCCACCGGCCTCCAATGCAGCAATTACATCCTTTGGGTCGGATTTTGCGGTCACCAGAATGATCGGGATGAAAGGCACCGTTTCGTCAGCGCGCAGCCGCCGGCACACTTCGATGCCGTCGAGCTTGGGCATCATCACGTCAAGCAAAATCAGGTCGGGAAGATGCTCGCGAGCGGCCGCCAGTGCCTCTTCGCCGTCCGATGCCGTAACGATTTCGTAGTCGTTGGCCTGCAGCCGCGCACGCAGAATATCGACATTCGCTGCATTATCGTCAACGATCAGGATGCGCGCGGGATTGTTCATAACCGTTCTCGACCTCCGTGCTGTGGGCCTGACCAGTCCCCAGTAAAAACCAGACAGATGACCATGTTTCCTCTCCAGTTCCCTGGTGCAAAAGACGCGCGGATGACTGATAAGCCTGGATGCGTTGCCGGCGATCAGGAGCCGGTGGGAGAGTGCCGGAATCTAGTTCAGGTACTCCCTGATTTTTTTTAACAGATCTCGCGGACTGAATGGTTTGGTCACATAGCCATCGCACCCTGCGGCGAAGGCCTTTTT
>Ga0209536_100016618_pt1 | contig 10455 bp, 6 predicted proteins | sample DeeMarSeWOR28_12_FD_187461 | JGI IMG/M metagenome (GOLD analysis project Ga0209536, IMG submission 187461) | Marine sediment microbial communities from White Oak River estuary, North Carolina - WOR-2-8_12 (SPAdes) (version 2) | ecosystem: Environmental > Aquatic > Marine > Intertidal zone >...
GTTCACATAGGCTTCGATACCGTGGCGCACGATTCCCTTGCCGATGTCCAGCCCGCGTTCCGGAGCGAACGAAATATGGGTCGCGCCGGCGAACCGCGCCTTGTCGGCGGTCGAAATGACTTCCGTATGGAAGCACTTGGCCACATCGGTCACGGACGGCATGATGCACTGGTAGTCCACGACCATCGCGTCGAGCGCGCCGGTCAGCAGCACGAGTTCCTGCATCAGGTGGTTGCCCACCATCGGCAGGCCCTTGCGCATCTGCAGTTCGTTACCGGTGCAGCACAGGCCGACGAGGTTGATCCCTTCCGCCCCTTTTTCCTTCGCCAGCGCAACCAGTTCCGGATCTTCGGCCGCCTGCATAATCACGTCGGATAACATCGGGTTGTGCCCGTGCAGCGCGATGTTGACGCATTCGACGCGCAACGCGCCGAGGTTTACCCGGGACATGATCGGTTTGGGCGTGCCGAACATGACGTCGGACAGCTCGGTTGCAATCATCGAGCCGCCCCAGCCGTCGGACAGGCTGGTGCGCAGGGCGTGCAGCGAGGTATTTGCGTAGTCGTTGTCGACGCCCATGTGTGTACGGTGCAGCATCTCCACGTTCTCGCGGTCGATGCCGCGCGGCGTGATGCTGAGCTCTTCGAAAAGTTTCCTGCGTTGCTCCGGGAGCCTGTCGAGGAAACCGACTTTATCCTTGCGGCTGCCGAAATCTTCCATCATTGCATCGGCCAGGTCGCGCGCGACCTCGGTGACACTCCGGTCGCCCGATTCGATACCCCATTCTTTTGCGAGCGCGAGCAGCTTTGCCTCGTCGCGAATCTCGTAACCGCTGGTCTCGCCGGCGGCGAGTGATTCGAACACCTCGAGGATGTCCCGGCCGTGGTCCGAGTGCGCAGAGGCGCCGGCGGCTACGGTTCTGCCCAGGTTGCGCGCGACGATGATGTCGGCATCCGCGCCGCACACGCCTTTCTGGGGTCCTTCGCCGAACGGGTCCACTCGGCACGGTCCCATGGCGCAGTTACGGCAACTGACGCCCATGGAACAATAGCCGCATTGCGGCTGCTGGGCCGCCAGGCGGTCCCAGACCGTTTCGATTCCTTCCTCGCGTGCCCGTACGAGCATTTCGCGAGCGTCGTTACTGATACTCAGCTTGCTCAGTTTGTCGGGAGTATCCATTTTAAATTTCCTCGCTTATGTGGGCCGCGGACTCACCCCATGCGCGCCAGCCTGAGACGGTCGCGGGCGGATGCTCGAGAGGTCCTTGTGATGTGGTCGCCGCGAGTACCGCGGCAGACGCCTGCAAGCGGCCGGCCTCTATCAATGAATTCAGGTCGCCGAAGAGCAGCGCATCGACCTTGCAGGCTTCGACGCATGCCGGCTCCTGGCCCTGCTCCAGCCGCTCGACGCAGCCGTCGCATTTCGTAGCGACCACTCTTGCCGGCATGCCGTTGCCCTGCGCATAGAACGTTACCGCGTCGAACGGACACACCATCGCGCACATCGCGCAGGCGATGCACTTGTGTTCGTCGACGAGAACCAGGTCGTGCTTCACGTCGCGCGCCATTGCGCCGGTCGGGCACACCTGCGCACAGGGCGCGGGGTCGCAATGCCGACATCGGCTGGGTACCGACATGTTGTACGCCCAGCCGGGCGAAACATGGATTCTCGATCTGGGTAAGGGGTCCTCGGCGAGGGCCAGGGCGGCGTCTTTGCTTTGGGAATGCGCTACAGCGCAGGCGAATTCACATTGCCGGCAACCGATGCAGCGCTCGGGGTTGATGAACACAGTCTGCATGCTGGTCATGGCTAACTTGTCCGGTTTTTGGGTGGGGTGGAAATCCTCTGGTCAAACCTTCGTGCCACATTACAGACTGATTGGGCGGTTCGACTTTGACAATTCTGGCTTGTACCTACTTGCCGGGTGCCCTGGTGACGGGATTGCTCGAATGGCTCCGCGGCGTCAGTCCTGGCGTAACACGCCGGTGAGCGTCAGGATCACGATGGCAGACAATGCGGCACCCATGATGACGTAGACACTGTGCAGCAACAGCCAGATCCAGCGGTAGGTCCCTTGCGGCGAAAAGCGGCAGCGCAGATCCTGGCTGAGGTCGATGACCGGTAGTGCGGCGTCGAGGGCATAGTGCATGACGTGCAAGCCCGGACATCCGCGTTCGGTGCTGGCCTGCGCGAGGCCGAATGCGAACTCGTAGGTGACCGGCTCCGGATCATGCTCAACCGGCAGGAACGGCTGACCGAACGCGAACAGCGCCGTCGCATACATCAGGGTGCCGAGCAACACGAACACCAGGAACGACAACACCGCCCGACTGCTCGAGTAGCCGTGCTGGCTCACGAGCATCAGCAGGTGCGGAAAAATACGCGACCAGGGACCGTCTACCCTCGCTTCGAGCCGCATACGAATCTTCTCGACCGCGATTGCGTTGGCTTCCCTGGACAACCCGTGTTGGCGCAATACCCGGCTCAGCTGCTCATAGGGCTGCGGCCGGAAACTGGCTGCGCTCGGTACCCCGTCCGGAAACTGGCGGCGCAACCATGCGATGCGCTTTGCGGTCAGGTCGCCGCCGCCAACATGCCGTATACGCTCGTAGGTTGCGCCTTCGAGGTCGAGAAATCCGGCCGCGGGCCAGCCTGTCTCGATGTTGTCCAGGATGGAATTGACCTGCGCGCCGGTCAGGAGGAACCAGCCGCGTGCGGGTGTCAGCGCATCGTCCAGGGACGGTGATGCCGGCTCATCAACGAGTGCGCCCACATTGTTGAACGCCAGCGCGTTCGAAATTCGCGCCTGCTGCAGGTTTATCGAGACCGGGCCGCCCGTCCGAAGCAATCCCTGGTAATCAGGACCTGGCGAGAGTCGTGCGTTGGTCAGGAAGAAACTGCCGCCTATGATCGCCGTCAGGAAATTCAGTCTTCCGGACGCTTCGAAAGGCAGCTGCGCAGCACGGTCGGCTACCAGGAACACCGACTCCACTTTCAGGTCTTCGCAGTGCAGGGCACGCCCGCTCGGGTTCGACAGCCGGGCACCGTCACACATCAGGTCGCCCGTGATATGACCTGCAGCGAAGCCGACCTCGCCCGTGGCGTGGAAACGGTGACCGGCGGCCGGTCGGAGATCGAGGTTGCCGCCCACCGTTATCGAGCCGGCACTGAGCGCCGGCGCCCCGCAACCGTCCAGCGACGCCCCGGCGAGACTCACGTCGCCATCGATATGCGCACCATCGAGCCGGATAATGCCAGCGGTAACGAAACGGGACTGGTCTGTCGAAGACAGGTCCAGTTTGCCGCCAATCCGTGCGTTGTTGAGATGAATCGAACAGGTACCGACCAGGCTGAGTTCCGACTCATAGTCGCTAACGCCCGAGAATTGCGACCCCGACAGATCGAGGTCGGCAGTGACTCGCAGGCTTGCACCGATGAATGCCGGCAGCTTGCAGTCGACGAAACGCAGGACGAGGAATTCGGCGCCGCTCAGGTCGACCGGCGAGTCGAAATTGCACGCCCGGAACTGCACGGCCGCGCGTGCGCCGTCCCGGCTTGCCGAGGGCGGCCGCAACAACCCGGTGATATCTGCGCCAAGAATCCGCAGCGGACAACAGAGCTCGCCGTGCGAACCGGATATCAGGCGCTGCAGGAAATCAGCGGAAAGCCGTCGTTGTCGTTCGGGCAGCGCTGAAAAATCGGCGATCTGCCGGGCATCGATCGCATCGAGAACACGCTGTTGCGCCGCCTTGTCGAAGCGCTCTGTTTCGTCCGCCGACTCTGACATTTCAAACTAGCCTGCACGTTGCGGCTGAGACTGATCATCATATCAGCCGCATGGGTCGGCGAGATCGCCTTTATCGACTCTCTCAGCAGGCCGCCGCCTGCTGCTCCGGGAGCCTTACCGGCTCGCGCACGTCGATCGGGCGACCAACGGCCAGGGGCTCCCTGAACTCCGGCTCGAGTTCGCGAAACGGGGCGTCCGCCTCGACGCCGAGCGCATCAAGTACTTTGGTGAAGAACGCACGACCGGCAGCGGTAGCCGCGATGTCGAAGATCTCGGCGTCGCTGTAACCGAACTTTTTCAAGGCCTGGACCTGGCCCGACGTCACCCTGGATGCGTCCTTCGCGACCTGTCTCGCGAATCGCACCAACGCCGCCTCGGCGTCTGTCAGGGTATCCCCGAACTTGTTCATGGCGATCGCGACGATCTGTTCGTCGGTGAAGAACTCGCGCAAGGCCTTGCCGTGCGCGAGGGTGCACGCCCTGTTTTTCAGCTCTTGCGCCGCAACGAAGGTCGCCAGCTCGAACGTTCGCCTGTCCATCGGGCGCTTGATCTCTGCGAGCAGCCGGCCCCAGCGGGCCATTACCTCCGGACGATGGCAAAACACTTTTGCATAGTTCGGCACATAACCCCAGGCCGCCTGCTGGCGCTCGTACATGTCGGCGACGGCGCCGTTTGCGTTTTCGGGTTTCGTGGTTTCGATGAATGGCATGACGTGTTTCCTCCGTCAGGTTCGATAGTGGGTAATCTGGACTTCCTCGCCGATATCCGCGTAATCCCCCGCGGCCCGCAGCGTGCGAAACTCGCGCCACTGGATCGGTCGATAGCGCGCCGGACGTTCCGGGGTTACGGTCGTCGGAAGCGGCGCGTAGGTTGTCTCGTAGGACGGGCTCAGGAAGAACGGCACGCTGTAACGGTCCCTGGTCGGGTTCGTCACCACTCGGTGCAGGGCAGCACGGTAGCGGTCGTTTGACCAGACCTGGATCATGTCGCCGATATTGATAACGAGGGCGCCCGGCGTAGGCTCGACGAGGAACCAGCGGCCCTCACGGCATACCTCCAGCCCCGCCTGGTCGTCCTGCAGGAGGAGCGTCAGCGCGCCGGCATCGGTGTGTTCGCCGACGCCGAACGGTCGCTCGTCGCCGCAGGACAGCCTGCACTGCGGATAATAGTTGAGCCGCAGAAAACTGGTGTGCGCGTCATCGAAGCCTTGCACGAGGTGACTGGCACTGACGCCGAGATTCGACGCCATGGCCGACAGCAAGCGCAGTGCGAGCGCCCTGCAGCTCGCATAGTAGGCGCGCACGATCGGCTCGAATCGCAGCCGCAGATGTCCACTCGGCCAGCGAGGCTTGAGGGTGCCGCCGTCTGCCGGGCCGAAATCGTAGATCTCTTTCCAGTCCTGGCGGTTCTTGGTCAGCTCCCGGTCGTAGTATCCCCAGGGATTGTCCGCATCACGCTGTACGCGGCGCTTTTCACCCGCTGGCTGTGCGAAAAAATTGCGCGAGACGTCAAAGACGTCACGCAACAATGCCGGTTCTATGCCGTGACCGGTCACCTGGAAAAATCCCCACTCGCGGCAGGCGCGGTCGATCGCGGCGAGCGATGCCGGGCTCTCGAGTTCGGCGATGTCGATGACGGGAACGTTCTCTATCATGTTCGATTCCTCCTGGCAGGCTCAGGCCGATTTCCGCGGGTGGACCCACTTCGGCAGCAGGGCGCGGGGGTCCACGTCGACCTGCCGGTCATAAGGGACACCGGCCTCGTCCAGCAGCGCCCACAGCGAGCCGTCCTGCATCGCGTCGAACAACCCGGTACAGCCGCCGACGTGCCTGCCACTAACGAAGACCTGGGGAATCGTCGGCGAACCGATGCGGTCTTTGAGCACGGCGCGAATCTTTACGCCGATGTCGTTGTGCTGAAACGCCACCGAGTCGAGGTCGACGCTCTCATAAGCTATACCGAGCTTCGCGAACAGCTTCCGCACCGCCCAGCAGAACTCGCACCATTCGAGCGCGAACATCACCACCGGTTTATCGTCGATGACTTCGTCCACGAATGACCTGGCGTCCTCGTCGAGGACGACGGCGCGCCCCGGGTTCGGGATCGGCGTCGGCGGTACCGGACAGGCGGCCGGCGCGTCGAAACGGTAGCTCGGCGTCGAACGGGAGATCGCTATCTCCTCGTCGTTCATATCTTCGCCAACGCCATCGAATAGTGGCGTGGACATGTAACGTTCGCCCGTGTCCGGCAGCATGCAGACGATGTTCGAACCGGGCTCGGCCCGATTCGCAACCTGCAGTGCTGCAGCCAACGTGGCACCACTCGACGTACCCGCAAATATGCCTTCCTGCGTCGCGAGCGCGCGGCTGAGTTCGAGCGCGTCGTTGCCGTCGACCGGCACGACGTCGTCGATCAGGCCCTCATCGCGTGCAGACTCGGTCAGGCGGGAAACGAAGTCCGGGCTCCAGCCCTGCATCAGGTGGGGCCGGAAATACGGGTGGCTCCCGGCTGGGTTTCCATTCGAATCAATCGGTTGCGGTATGCCGCTGCCGAGCACGGGCGAGTTGTCCGGTTCCGCCGCGATGATTTGTATGCGAGCGTCCGCGGCTTTGAGGCCGCGTGCAACCCCGAGCAAGGTGCCGCCGGTTCCGAACCCGGACACGAAAGCATGCAACGCTTCACCCTCGAAGTCGGCGAGTATCTCCCGTGCCGTCGTGCGCTCGTGGACTTCGGCATTTACTTCGCTCTCGAACTGCCGGCAGAGAAACCAGCCGTGTTTGTCGGCGAGTTCCATGGCCTTGTTGAGCATGCCGGTGCCCTTCTCGGCAGCCGGTGTCAGGATCACCTTCGCGCCGAGGAATCGCAGCAGCTTGCGGCGCTCGAGGCTGAAACTCTCGGCCATCACGACCACGAGCGGATAGCCCTTCTGCGCGCAGACCATCGCGAGGCCGATGCCGGTATTGCCGCTCGTCGCCTCGATAACCGTCTGCCCCGGCCGCAACTCGCCGCTCTGTTCCGCGCGCTCGATGATGGCGCGCGCCATGCGGTCCTTGACCGATCCCAGCGGATTGAATGACTCGACCTTGGCGTATACGTTAACGCCCGCCGGCGCCAGCCTGTTCAGCCGAACCAGTGGCGTGTTGCCGATCGTTTGCAGGATATTCTCGTAGCGGGGCATGACGGGCTCCTTTGTTCGATCCGTAGATGACTTTCATGTAATGAAGCCTGGTACTGACCAGCGACGTATCGCCGATTGCACTCAGGAACTTTGCGCAGCGGGACATGGCGGCCTCCGGAAAAATTCGTTGTTGAACATGGGGAGTAATGCTGGTCCCGGAACGAGGAAGCCAGCGTTGAAGCAACCGTGGTTTTTTTGGGGGCGCTTGTGGATGTGCGTCGGCCGCGCCTATAGTAAAGCCCCTGTCAGACGCGAAAATCCGGTATGTCGGAGCTCGAACTGCGGTTTCTGGGCGATTTCGAGGTAGTGCGAGGCGGCAAATCACTGCCTCTGCCACCCTCGAAGAAGACCCGTGCCCTGCTCGCTTACCTGTGTCTGCAGTCCCGCCAGTTTCGGCGCGAGCACCTCTGTGAGCTGCTGTGGGACATTCCCGACGATCCACGCGGTTCGCTGCGCTGGAGCCTTTCGAAGCTAAGACGCCTGATCGATGACGGCAAGCACAAGCGCATCGTCGCCGACCGCAACTCGGTGGGCATCGAGGCGTCGGACGTCAGTATCGATGTTCGTGAATTGCACGCGCTGGTTGGCGGCAATATCGATGCCGTTGCCACCCACGATCTCGAGGCTGCCGCCGAGCGTTTTCGCGGCAATTTCCTGGAAGGCCTCGAATTCTCGAATTTCCACGATTTCCATACCTGGTGCGTCGCGGAACGCGAGCAGGCGCTGCGCGACCGGGCTGCGCTGCTTGGCGAGCTTATCCGCCGATTTGCCGGGGAGCCGCAGCGCGCCCTGCCTCACGCGCGCGCCCTGGTGGGCCTGTATCCTTACGAAGAAAACTACCGGGCGACACTGATCAGGCTGCTGAACGACGTGCGCCAGCCGGCGGAGGCGGAACAACAATACCGGCTCGGCCTGCGGATGCTGCAGGAGATCGGCGCGGAATCCTCGGGGGCATTACTGGCGGCCCGTTCCGCGCCCCGGATCGACCAGCCGCCGCAGACCGGGACGCCCGCACCCGTGCAGGCAAGCGTTCGCGCGCAGCCCCACAGGCGCCGCCTCATCGGACGTGACGCCGAAGTGCGCCTGGTTACGGAGACGTTTGAAAACGGCGTCTTGCGAAGCCGCGCGGGGCTCATGGTGCTGACGGGCGTCCCGGGCATTGGCAAGACGCGCCTGATGGATCATTTTCGGGGCCTGTCGAAGGACCATGACGCCTTCGTGCTGAGCGCATCCGCGTTCGAATCGGATGCCATCCGCCCGTTCGCTCTGTGGCTCGACGCGCTGCGCGCCGGCGGCAGCCCGCAGGTCGAAGCCATCTTTCACGCACAGGACGAGGTCAGCCGCGATCGCATATTTGCGGGGCTCAACGAAATTGTCGCGAGTGAGTCTGCCAGGCGCCCGGTGGTCCTGATCTTCGATGACGTTCACTGGTGCGACGAGTCCAGCGCCGCGGCTCTCCACTACATCCTGCGTACCAACCGTGACCGTCCGGTGCTCGGCGTCGCGGCGGCCCGGGAAGGCGAACTTCGCGACAACGCGGCGATGCAACTCGCACTGCGCGGGCTCCGGCGCGACAGCATGCTGACGGAGGTGGCGCTGAAACCGCTCGCTCTCGATGAGGCGAAGGCCTTGATTGCGGAGCTGGTGCCGGAAGCGGACGCCCATCGTCTTGCCCGGGAGTCGGGGGGTAATCCCCTGCTTGCTGTCGAACTGGCGCGAGCCGAAGTTCGTGGCGATGACAGCAGCAACCTGGCCGACCTGGTCCAGGACTGGCTCGCACGATTTGGCGTCGACGGTGCCGAAGTGCTGCGCTGGGCCGCGGTCCTGAGCCCCTGTATCGAAATCGATGCTCTCGTGCGGCTGACCGGGCTCGACTCGAACGCGGTCGCTGACGTACTGGAAGGCGCAGAGCGGCACGGGATGCTCGACGCCACCGAGGCTGGCCTGCGTTTCACGCATGAGCTCATTGCGCGGAGCGTCTACAACGACATTTCGCCATTACGGCGGCGGGTCATGCATCGGCGCGTTGCCGAACTCCTCGAAGAAACGACGGGACACGACCTGTCGCGGGCGGCCAATCTCGCACACCATGCGGCCCAGAGCGAGGATCCCGGTCTTGCCGCCCGCGCAATGGTGTCCGCCGGCCGGCTATGCCTGAGGTTTTTTGCCAATGACGATGCGCTCGCACTCGCGCGCAAGGGCCTGCAACTCACTGCGGCGCTGCCCGATGCCGAGAAGATCTGCCGCGAAATCGAGTTGCACGACATCCTGCTGGCAGCAGGCCCGCTCGACGACCAGGAGGCAGCGGCACAGAACTACGCCAAGATGGCCGAGCGTGCGCTCGACCTGGGCGAACTGGCGCATGCGCGTCTTGGCTATCACATGGCCTCGACCGTGCGCTGGGAACAGGGACGGTGGGGCGCCGCCCGCGAACAATCCCTGCAGGCGCAACGCGTTGCTCGCGGCGGGGACGAGGAATCGCGGATCGTCGGTGTCGCCGAAACGGCAAAGTGCCTGGCAATGATCGAACGCGATCTCGGCGAGGCGGACGCGATGCTGATGGAAGCGAGCGCGCTCGCAAAACGCAGGGGATTCAGCCACCCGGCAATCGCCGCAGGACTCGGCATGCTGCGCTTTCACGAAAACCGCCTCGACGAGGCAGACGAACTGTTTCGCGAAGCACGCACCTTGTGCAAGTCGCTCGGCGACCGGGTCGACGAATACCTGGCAAATGAATACATGATCATGCTCGACCTGCAGCGCGGTCGTCTCGTGCAGGCGCGGGAGCGATGCAACGAGTTGCTGATGCTCGGCGGAAAACTGCGCGAAGGCAGCGAGGAACCATACGCACGCGCCATGCTCGGACTCTGCAACTACGCCATCGACGACGAACCGGAAGGGATGGACGCTGCGCTTTCCGACCTGCGCATCGCCGACGCCAAACATCGTCTCGCCTTTATACTCACCCGGGCCGCCGTGCTCGATTGCGAACGGGGCCGCATCGACAGCGCCGTCGAGCGGGCAACTGAAGCATTGCAGTACGCCACCCTGCTGGAACGCGCGACCGAAATGCTGATTGCAAACGCGGTCCTGTCGCATGCGGCCAGCAAGCGTGGCGATCAAAAGACCGCGGAATGTCATGCTGGCGAGGTTGCCCGGCTGGCCGATGCAGGCGCGGCGGTGTGGACAAGTGAAATAGTCGAGGCGCTGCGGAAGAATAGGTCGAGCAGCAAGAAAAGAGGATAGCCATGACCCACGTAATCGTCGAACGCCAGTGGGACCAGCCGAAGACCGATGCAGACCTGCAGGAGATGATCGAGAATTCGGAGGATTGCCTCGCAAGACACCACTGCGACTGGAATGACAGCCTGCTGTCCGCTGACAGGCGTGAGCTCGTTTGTCACTTCTCAGCTCCCGACGCAGAGTCGGTGCGTATCGCGCTGCGCCAGGTGGGATCGCACTGCACCGCAGCCTGGTCGGGCACCGTCCA
>Ga0209536_100016619_pt1 | contig 10454 bp, 8 predicted proteins | sample DeeMarSeWOR28_12_FD_187461 | JGI IMG/M metagenome (GOLD analysis project Ga0209536, IMG submission 187461) | Marine sediment microbial communities from White Oak River estuary, North Carolina - WOR-2-8_12 (SPAdes) (version 2) | ecosystem: Environmental > Aquatic > Marine > Intertidal zone >...
AATCGATCGTGAACTTGAAGAGGCATCCTCAGACTTAATTACTACAATTGAACGCCTTGGAGAAAAGTTCAGACTTTATCGATCCATCCACCGTAAATTGCACCTTGATGAGGTAGAAGAACTTCTCCAAAAGCGGATCCGCCATTGACCCCGTTGCATTTTGAGGATACTGAAAGGAAAGGAGCATATCTTATGGGACTTACTGACCTTTATCGGAAAGGTGAGAGGATTCTGCGGGAAAAAGAATACGGATGGGTGCTGGATGCGGTTGAAACCGGATTTATTTTAGAGCATGACCGCCGTATTCTCGATCGTTATACATTTCGTCCCCATTACATCGACGGCGTTGAGCCCAAAACCGCCTGCCGGGTCCTCGGTGTTGAGCTGGCGACGCCTGTGATTATGTCGGCCATGACCATGCCGATTCCGGCCATAACCGACACCGGCCTGATGGATGTGGCCGAAGCCCTGAAGGAAGCCGGCAGTCTCATGTGGACCGGTACACCGACCCCGAAGACCTTAAAAGAGCTGGTTGCCAGCGGTGTCCCGATCGCGGCCAATGTCAAACCTTTTAGGGATCGCGATAAAGTCTTCCGGGGCCTGGAAGATATTCAGAAAGCCGGTGTCACTTGGGTGGGTATCGAAACAGATGCCGGTCAAGGAACCAAGATCCATGACAAGCAGGTCGCCTCCGACTGCGCGCCGCTTGCTTTGAAGGAACTGCAAGACATTCGCAACAAAGTTTCCTGTCCCCTGATCTGCAAAGGGATTTTAAGTCGCCGTGATGCAGAAAAATGTCTGGCGGCCGGGGCCGATGGCATGGTTGTTTCCAACCACGGCGCACACACCCTGGACTATCTGCCCCATCCGCTACAGGTCATGGAGGAAATTGTCGAAGCTGTCGCCAGCCAGATGGTCATCATCGTTGACGGCGGTTTCCGACGCGGCAGCGACGTTCTCAAGGGACTGGCGTTTGGCGCTTCACTGGTGGGTCTTGGTCGGCCGATTCTATACGGCCTGGCCGCTGAAGGCCGCGACGGCGTCCGCGAACTCATCATTGAAATCACGGCGGAAATGAAACGCATTATGAGCTTGATCGGTGCTGAGGAACCGGGCAGGCTTACATTGGAAATGCTTGTAGAAGATCCCTGAAGGTATAGGGGCAACCGGGGATGTTGGAACTATGGAATGCCAGCTTTCTTTTTCGGCAACGACAAAATTGAAAGGTTTGGGGTTCAGTGAATCCTCTGATTAAATCTCTTTGCCTGTTTATTGTTCTAACCCTGCAGGTCACACTTATTTTATGCCCGGACTCGGGTGCAGACGCCTCCGGCGGAACGCCCGCAAAGCTGCAATTCAAGGCTGCGATTCCCAGACAGGATCGCGATGAACCGGGTGCCAGGGAAGAATTGGCTAAAGGAAAGTTCTTAGTGGCCAGTCGCCAGCTCATCGATCCGAATTTTCAGGAAACGGTGGTGCTTTTAATCGAATACGGAATGGAAGGTGCGATGGGTCTGGTGATCAATCGCCCCTCTCAGGTCAAGCTTGCAACGTTGTTTCCGGATATAAAAGAGCTCAAGCAGCGCAAAGATACCGTCTACTTGGGCGGTCCGGTGGCGGTTAACCGGATGTTGATGCTCATCGGATCGGCCAAAACGCCTCAGGGATCAATCCCGGTCACCCAGGATGTCTATCTCAGTTCCAGCATGGAGGAACTTGAGCGCCTGATAAAAAATGCGGCTAAAAATGAGCGGTTTCGGATTTTTGCCGGCTATTCCGGTTGGGCACCCAGTCAACTCGATTTTGAAAGGACCCGGGGAGACTGGCATGTTTTAAAAGCCGACGCGGAAACAATTTTTGCCCAAAATCCTTCAGAAATCTGGCAGGAACTGATTCGCCGCGCCACTGTAAAGTGGGTGCGTATGCATGTTCCTGTTTTTAAATAAAAAACGAAATCAAAGCGAAGGCGTATCTGTTTAAAACACCCCTTTTGACTTATTGACGGAGAGAAAAACAATGGATCTCAGCGGTCATTTGGCATTGATTACAGGAGCCGGGCAGGGTATCGGACGGGCCTGTGCTGAAGTGCTGGCTTTAAAAGGCGCAGATTTAATTTTATTTGATAAAAATTCCAAATCACTTTCCGAGACAGCTGACAAGATTAGCGCAATCGGTAGACAGGTGTTCACCCGGGCATTGGATCTTACCGACATGGATGTGCTTAAAAAAGCAGTCGCAGAAGCAAAACGCAGGGGCCGCATCGATATTCTGGTCAACAATGCCGGTTTTGACCGGCCCGGAACCAGCGCCAAAATCAGCACCGAAGAATTCTGGGAGGTACTCAACATCCATGTGGTCGTCCCGTTTGTGTTGATTCAGCTGCTGCTGCCCGGTATGCGCGAAGCCGGCTGGGGAAGAATTATCAATGTATCCTCTATTTATGCGCTGATCGGCGCCAAAGCAGAAGTGGCTTACTCAACAGCCAAAGCCGGTTTGATCGGCCTGACCAAATCGGTGGCCAAAGAAGCCGGCAAAGACGGTGTGACGGTCAATGCCGTTCTGCCCGGTTTGACCCGCACACCGACCATTGAGACATTGATGGCCGACAAATATAAGCAGCCGATTATCGACAACACCACTTTAGGCCGCATGGGCGAAGCCGAGGAAATTGCCAGCGTGATTGCGTTTTTAGCCTCTGATGCGGCTTCCTACATCACTGCAACCCCGATTCCGGTATCGGGAGGGTGGGGAATTTAGAAGCCTTAACATATATCACTTGAACCTATCTCAAAAATAGTAGATCACGCTCAAGAGAAAGGCGCCGGCCGACGAAAAAGCGCAGCATACGCGATAGTATGTGAGCATTTAAAGGAGGTCGGCAACACAGCTATTGAGCGTTAGATGCATTTTTAGGATAGGTTCTAAATCGAGAAGACAGGCATGAAGCCCGGATCTAAATTTATTTTCATCACGTTACTGGCAACGCTGCTGGTCGGCTGCAGCGGCGATAAGCCGGTCGGTAGAAACGATGAAACCGCCGGCAATGCAATGCTGCCGTTTGCCTATCGTGCCCTGTATAATGAGCTTTACAACAAGCTGGACAGTTTGCGCACCGCCGTTAATTCCCAATGGAACGGTAAGAAATCTGCTGTCAGCATTGGTGTCGAGTTGCTGGTGGCCAACAGTAATCGTGGAGAAATTCTGCTGACAGACCGTGTATTGGAAGCAACCCGTCTGACGCTGGAGCGCTTGAAGGATCTCGGTGTCCGCAGCATTGCCATCAGCATTCAATATCCGATTTTAACACCCTCGTTTCCGCGCGTTGCTGAGTACCGAAAGTTCTATAAGCAGGTTGCTGAAGAGATCCGCCGCCGGGGCTTTGTGCTCATTGTTGAAATGGGCACGATCTTTCGCGAACCGGAATTCAGCAAACTTAAAATTAACTACAATGGACTGACACTCAGGCGGTTCAGGGATGAATTAAAGGAGATGGCCGAGGCGATCATCACCGATATGCGGCCCGACTACCTGACCCTCTTCACGGAACCGGGCACCCAGGCCCAGAATACCGGTCTCGATTTTTCCGTGTCTAATTTTTCAGCGACCATCCGGCACGTCGTATCCGGATTAAACCGACCCGGAGTGCGCATCGGCGCCGGAGCCGGCAGCTGGGATGATATGGCTTATTTTAAGGCGCTGGCCCGGATTCCTCAACTGGATTATCTGGATTTGCACATCTATCCGATTCAGCGGGATTTTGTCATCGACCGCGTGTGGCAGGTGACGGCTGTGGCGCAGCGTTACAACAAATCCGTTTCAATCGGCGAAGCGTGGCTCTACAAGGTCTCCGAGCGTGAACTGGGCAAAATCAGCCCGGTGAAAGCGTTTGCTAGAGATGTGTTTTCATTCTGGCAGCCCCTGGATATCATGTTTCTCGAAACCATCATCAACCTGTCGCACCAGATTCAGGCGGATTTTTGCAGCTTTTTCTGGATGAAATACCTTTACGGTTATCTGGACTATAACTCAAAGACCAGACGTCTGACGCCCCAGCAGCTGATCAACAGCGTTGATTCGTTGGCCGGGGGCCAAATTTTGGATAATCGACTCAACGACGCGGGAAACCGTTTTAAAACGCTGATTGTAACTGAATAAATGAAAGCAACATTTAAACGCAGAACACGGTGCAGTGCCTATATTATTGTTTTGTTTCTGGTTGTCCTGTTTTTCGTTAGTTGCACCGCAGGCGATAAATACCCCCAGAACATCATTTTGTTTATCGGCGACGGCATGGGCGTGGCCCAGATTACGGCCGGAAAGATTGTCCAGGGCCGATTGAACATGGAGCGCTTCTCGGCCATGGGCTTGGTGACCACCCACTCAGAAAACAACCTGATCACCGACTCTGCAGCAGCAGCCACGGCCCTGGCAACCGGCCACAAAACCAACAACCATGAAATTGCCGTTTCTCCGGATAAAAAACACCTCAAAACCCTTTTTGAATATGCGCGGGAACTGAGCAAATCCACCGGCATCGCGGTGACGTCTTCGGTTACCCACGCCACTCCGGCGGCCTTTTTGGCGCATACCGCAGATCGCGGCAATGAGGCAGGCATTGCCGAACAAATCGTAAACAGCGGCATTGACGTTTTGATCGGCGGCGGCTGGACGTATTTTATCCCGGAATCCAACGAGGGCAGCCGCCGCAAGGACAAAAAAAACCTGCTGACCGCGCTCGAAAACAAAATGCCGGTCGTTTTGTCCTATGATAAATTAACCTCTTTCGGCGAACAAAAAAAGCTGGCCGCGCTGCTGGCACCGGTCAGCCTGCCGAAAGCCGCGGAGCGCGACTATACGCTGGCCGAATTGACCAAAGACGCCATCGGCATCCTTTCCAGAAATCGCAAAGGATTTGTCCTGCTGGTTGAAGGGTCCCAGATCGATTGGGCGGCCCATGATCAGAATCCGGGGGAAATTATTTCAGAAATCATCGATTTTGACGGCGCGGTCGGCACAGGGTTGGATTTTGCCCGGCAAAGCCGCAACACCCTGATTATCGTCACCGCCGACCATGAGACCGGCGGGTTCGCCGTGCACGACGGTTCGATGGAAACCAGGCAGGTGACAGCAAGCGGTTTTACAACCACCGGCCATACGGCCACGATGGTTCCAATTTTTGCGTACGGACCGGGAAGCGCAACGTTTAGCGGGATTCAAGACAATGCCGGCGTTGGTCAGACCCTCATCGACCTGCTTTTGAACAGAAAGACGCAAAATTAAGGAAGGTTGCAACGAAACCATTGGGCATTAGATGCATTTTTGAGCTTTTAGAACCCCTCTCAAAAAGGTGGATTAGGGTTCAGGGCTCCCGCTAATTGCGGGATTTCATATCTTGATCTAAAAAATTAATGTATTCAAAAGACGAGGGCCGGCGAAAAAGCGGAGTCTGCCACACCTTCTGGCGAATGAGCATTTTGAATCGGTTTGCACCGCCGCCATGGACACTTCGTCCGCCGGAGGCGGATTGAGATGGGTTCTAGAGTTGTTTAAAGGTCCGATAATACCTGAGAACCCGGCGAACATATTCTTCGGTTTCCTGATAGGGTGGGATGTTTTTATAGCGGTCGACCGCTGTTGGGCCGGCATTATAGGCCGCCAGGGATAAGGCTAATTTTCCGTTAAACCGCTTATGAAGCTCTTTAAAATAGCGCGCACCGGCCTTGATATTTTCCCAGGGATCAAAGGGATTTTTGAGATTCAGCATCTTGAAGTTTTCGGGCATAATCTGCATCAGACCCATGGCACCTTTTTTGGAAACTGCCCTCGGGTCAAAATCAGACTCGGCTTTGATCATGGCTTTCAACAGGCGGGAGTCGACCCCGAATTCCCTGGAGGCATCTGAAATGTAATGATCGTATTTGTTGGTGGTGTAAAACCTTCCGGAGACGGAGGTTTTTTCTTTAAGATAAACTTTGTATTCGTGTTGATTGGACGTTGGCGTATTGGTAAAATGCATCACCCCGTTTTCATCGATATACATGTAAATATCCGCATGCACCGATGAAAATACGGTCGTTAGAATAAAGATCGCGCTGAAAACACAGATTTTTGAAAATTTAATTCCGCGTCCGCCCATCATTCCTCAAATCAATTCAAAATTCTTCTGCGCGAGAAGACCCCCCTTGAACGCCTGTATAATGAATTTTACTATAGCTTTAATTGAAACTCAAGGGATTTATAATAATATCTAATAATTTTAGTGGGTTCTGCTATATATCCACTATATCTTGTGTGGGCCAAAAACCGCTGGCCCAAGGACTTGTAACAGCAAATGGCCTGTCTTCCTTCCACGTTTAATATCGACAAAAATAAAAAGGATCTTTAATTAAAAATGGCGGCACGGCATGGCTGAAAGCACGGGGTAAACTTAAGAAAATCGTTTTTTGAGATTTCTATTTAGGCCATGCCCCATGCACGATGCGCCAAGCATTTTTAAAAAAGTTTGAGTTGCTTTTGGCGGGCTTCTTTCTTTTTTATCTTTTTAAGCTCTGGGGAATCATCTTTTTTAAGCCGGTCTTCAATATCGGCAACAAAAGGAGAAAGCGATCGGTCCAAAAGCTTTCCGTAAATGCTGCGCTTTTTCGCCCGGGTCAGGTAGAGCCGTTCCATGGCCCGGGTCATGGCCACATAAAACAGGCGGCGCTCTTCGGCGATATCGGCCGTTTCGGCGCCTTCGCGGCTTAATGGAATCAGGTCGTTTTCACAGCCGGCGACAAACACGACCGGAAATTCCAGACCCTTGGCCGCATGCATGGTCATCAAAGCGACCCTCTCCGCGGCAGGCAGATAGGCATCGGTATCGGTGTGAAGCGCTGCGCCAGCTAAAAATTCAGCGATATTGTCGCTGAAATCTTGCGCAAAGGCCAGCAGATGGTTGACGGCTTCCTGGGTTTGAAAGTCGGTGTTCACAATGGCGCTGAGCTGGGGGATTTGTGCCAGATACCTCAGTTTTTCGGTAACCGTCATGGCGCCGGTCTCATTTTTAATCAAACCGATTTTTTCCCCAAAATCGATCAATTTTTGCTGCTGACTGCGGCTTAGGCCGGGGATCGGAAACCGCCTGGCATGCAACAATCCCTGTTGTAGCGAGAATTTTTTCCGATAACACCAGGATTTAAAATGATCGGCTGCCTTTTTATTCAGATCGACGGAAAACAATGACAGGCCGTTACTTAAATCAAGATCACTGCCATATCCTTCGAGGATTTTTAGTACAGAAATCAATTCGGTTAAGCCCCGGCGCTTGAGTGAATTTTGTCGACTGGCAATCTGAAAGGGAATACCTTCCTGTTCAAAAACTTCACCCATGATCTTGAGCTGATGATGGGTGCGAACCAGCACGGCAAATTCACGATAACTGCGGGCGGAAGCGAGATTGGCATCCGCGACCTGACCGGTATCGATGGAATGAAAGCCGGTGCCACCCACCATCTGGGCAATGACCCGGCAAACGGCCAGGGCTTCGGCCTTGGCACTGGCAAGCTCAAGGATGCTGATGGTTTTGACACCCTTTGTTTGAGAATATGTCCTGGCATCGCCGGAATTCAGCCGCCATTCCTTGATCACCTGAAATGCGGCATCGACAATGGCTGCGGTCGAGCGATAATTGCGCGCTAAATGAATGACTGCGGCGTCGGGATAATCATCCACAAAGCGGGTAAAGTAGGTCGCATCGGATCCGCGGAACCCGTAAATCGACTGATCCGGATCACCGATGACACATAGATTTTGATGTGAAGATTCCCGGGGAACCAGCGCCCGCACAATGCGGTATTGGCCGTGATTGATGTCCTGGTACTCATCTACAAAAACATGCTGGAATTGATCGCGGTATTTTTGGCCAACCTTTTGATCGGCTTCCAGCAGCTGAACCACTTTAAAAATTAAATCTTCATAATCGTTTAATCCCTGGATGGATAACAGATTCTGATAACGGTGATACACCTCGGCCAGCGTGCGAGCATCAGCCGTGACATGGTTGGCTTGCGTTAAATCATCCGGATCAAGAATCTGCTGCTTGGCCGTGATGATCTGATCCAGCATGGTTTGTGCCTTTTGCGAAACCCGGATCCCGTGATCTTTAACCTGTTTAATCGCTTCACGGATCAGGGCCTTCCGATCGTCTTCATCAATGACCGATCCCGCCCCTTCGGGCTCTACCTCATTTAATATTTTAAAGCACAGGGAATGAAACGTGGCCACCAGCGGCAGCCGGTGAGTATCGCCTAAAATCGCTTGCAGCCGTTGCTGCATTTCCTGGGCTGCTTTGCGGGTAAAAGTGACGGCCAAAATGTTTGCGGGAGATACCCTTTTTCGCATAATTAAATGGGCTACTCGCATCGTCAGCGTGCGAGTTTTGCCGGTACCCGGCCCGGCAACAATCAGCAGGGGCCCGTCCGGGTGCTCCACCGCAAGGCGCTGCCGGTCATTTAACTGACTGAAGAAATCAGCCGGCGCGGCTCGATTTTCTTTCAACCGGGCTTTTTTTGAAAGAGCCGATTGAGTAAAACCCGAATCCGACTTGCTCTTTATTTTGGGTTTGGCAACCGGTGGTTCCGGCAGGCTAACTTTAAAAAGGGATTGCTGCCCCATGAGCAATTGACGCTCATGGTCTTTAAAAATCCGCACCCGACCGTATTCTCCGTCATATCCCGGAATGACGTCGATTTCCCGGCGACGCATGCGTTGAACCGCTTCGGCCAGCAGCGGAATGCCGGCCTGATCGATCGCAGCGCCATCGAGGTGGTGCAAAATGTTAAACTCCGAGCCCAGTTTATTCAGTGCCGTCTGATAAGCCTGTTTGATTTTTTTTGAGCCGGGACCTACCCGCAGTATCTCCGATAAAATGTGCTCCAACTGGATGATGCTGAAATAAGGGCAGCGGTGAGACGGTTTTTGGCCTTCTTTGCGGTCCGCTAATTCTTCGACTCGATATAAAACACCCAGGGTCAGGGGTTTACCGCATGCCGGGCATTGACCCTCGTGTTTTAAGGTGGTTTCCGGCCAGAATGAAACGTTGCATCCCCGGTGTCCGTCTACATGATACTTTCCCTGTTCGGGATAGAACTCAAAGGTGCCTAAGAATTGATCGGGAGCTGCGGTTTTAAGAGCGGTTTTTATGGCCGGATAGGAAAGCTGAGTATCAAATAAATTGGCTTCGCGACCCAGATTTAACGGCGAATGGGCATCTGAATTGGAAACCAGGGTAAAACCATCCAGGGAGGTAACCCGCCAGTTCATGGCCGGATCAGAAGAAAGCCCGGTTTCGACCGCAAAAATATGAGGGGTTAAGTCTTCATAACATTCTTCGATGGAATCAAAGCCGGATTTTGAACCCAGTACCGAAAACCAGGGCGTCCAGATGTGGGCTGGAATTAAAAAAGCCTGGTCTGAAGTTTCAAGCAGAATTTCAAGCAGGTCACGGGCATCCAAACCTAAAATGGGCCGACCGTCAGACTTAATGTTGCCGATTTTATCCAGACGCGTGCTGAATTGCTCCGCGACCTTCATATCCGGAGCAAAGACCAGGTTATGGTTTTTACGGGTTTTTCCATTTTTTTTATAAATGTTGCTGATTTCAGTAACCAATATAAAACGCACCGTCCCGCGACAGGATTCCGGGACCTGGGTATCGCAAAGCCGGGCCAGCTCTTCTTTGAGTTTAAAAAGTCCGGGTTCGGCTGCAACCAGTTTTTCTGAGATTTCCGTAAACCATGCCGGATAGGTAAAATCACCGGTTCCCACCACGGTGACACCCTTAAGCTGGGCGGCAATATACAGATTTTCCAGATCCAGATTTCTGGCTGTTGCTCTTGAGTATCTGGAGTGAACATGCAGGTCAGCGATAAATTTCATTTTTGTCGTAATTTTAAGTCTAATTGTTTTAATGAATTTTAGCGCAATTTGGGAAGCCCAAACGTATTAAAGCAGGTGCTTCGCCGATTTCATTATCGGCCGCAATGGGCCAGCGTGCTGGCCTGTCCTCCATAACACTTTTTACTATTTTTTTTAACTGGAAATTTATCTTGTCAGTTTTTGATAAAAACGCTATATATTTACATTAACTTATTTAATATACTACATATGGTAGTATCAATAAAATTTGGCTAATAGTCGCTAAGATGAGTTTTTTGTCCAACTTAATTTCGATCACCCGCTATACGGTTGAAGGCCGACTGAAAGCACCGCTTCTGGAAACAGTCGCTGCCGGACTCAAAAAAAATGCGATTTCTGAAATAGATGACCAATCTTCAGAAAAAGCGGTTGGCTGGACTTCTTTTAAAAAACCGTATCTGCCGGATTTTAGCGGATCGGACTTTGTATACGGGAATTATCTGGTTTTTTCACTGCGAATCGACAAAAAATCGATTCCCCCCAAGGCCGTCAAAAAGTAT
>Ga0209536_100016620_pt1 | contig 10453 bp, 7 predicted proteins | sample DeeMarSeWOR28_12_FD_187461 | JGI IMG/M metagenome (GOLD analysis project Ga0209536, IMG submission 187461) | Marine sediment microbial communities from White Oak River estuary, North Carolina - WOR-2-8_12 (SPAdes) (version 2) | ecosystem: Environmental > Aquatic > Marine > Intertidal zone >...
AAGGACTTATTAGTCATCCTGCCAACGCAGCCATTGGCCGCGCACTGGGTCTGATAGTAATGAATCTGGCTGGTTTCAGGATAAAAGAAAGCCGGATGGGAACCTATGGTTATACGACATCATGGGCTTTATCGGAGGATGAAGAATCCTGTCTGGAGATTGGCTGGGAACCCTATCATGTGCAAAAAGGATTTGACCTCAATGATAGTACTGTGACTGCGACAACGAGTACTATGTGGGGGCAAAACAATATTCCCGCGGTTTCTGATATTACGCCCGAAATCGCCATGCAGCTTATAGCCCGTGAGATGGCATACAAAAGCACTTTTGCAAGCGGCACCAGCATAGCCCAGCGAACGGTTCTTATAACGCCATCAGTGGCTAAAGTGATTGCTTCCGGTGGCTATACAAAAAAGAGCTTGGAGGAAGATTTGATAAAAACTGCCAGGCTTACGACCTACGAATTTACCTTTTCGCAGGTATACGGTTCCTTCGGTGCAAAATATCTTCCGTTTCAAGAACAGCTGGCAAGTAACCTGAAAAGCTCGATGGCGCAGAAGGGAAAATGGCCACCGTGGTATCCCAAATTTCCGGGATGGGAGGAAATTTCAACGACCCCGTATGCGGCAGAAGGAAGGACCGCTATTCTTGTATGCGGTGACAGGAGTAGAAACAAAACGCAAACACTGCCCGGCGCACCTGTTGTCACCAAGAAAATTGATATACCGGCAAGGTGGGATTCGCTGATGCAGAAAGCCGGTTATCGCCCGCTTAGAGAGTTCTTCCTCATCAGAACATAATGCCTGCATCGGGCTAAAATTAAGACCTGAAATTCAATGAGAATGTAATACATAGCTATCTATGACTTCGCGTAGCTCTTATCGGCCCTAGTATGTATGTGTATTATCATCAGCATCATTGGAAGAATCAACACGATTGAACCTGAGAGAAATCGCCAGGCCCGGTTTCAAAACTCTCTCTGCGTTCGTCGTACTCCAAAAAGATGCGAAATCAACGGAGAATCTTTTGCCAAGATTCAGCCCGATTCCGGCAGCCGGGTGCCAGCGTTCCAACCCGTACCGCATACCTCCCCTGAACTCGATCATACTTAATCGATACTCAGCGCCTCCGTTAAAGGATGTGCCCTGAAATCCGCGCGTAATATCAGCAACGGCTGTGATATCCTTCCAAGTATAGCCTATATGCCAGGTATATTCTTCGGGCAGTTCTATTTTAGTCTTACCCGGAATCAACTGCTCTGATTCAATGAAGTCGTCGTCCCCCCCTGTCAAGAACTCCAGATGATAGTTATTCAACGTCATATCATCCCATTTGATCCTATTGGCGATACCGTTGATGCCGAATCCAAATTCCCATGCATCCACCACAGCCCCGACACCGAAATCAAGAGCGAAACCTCTACCTGATTCCGAGTTCAAATAATCAACATTGAGAGGTTGATAAGTCCCATTGTTGATGGCTTCTTGGATATGTGCGGGGATAGGATCTGTGGAAGGACCGACAATGTTGCCCACATCGTCGGTATCGAAACGGACAGCCAGATCAAAATCTTCATAGCGAAATCCCAACAAGTGTCGGTAGTTCATAGCGACATAGATACCGTTCCTGTCCGAGTCAGGATTATCATATCCGGGCAGATTGAATCGCGCACGGTACCCCCCAACAATAGACATTGCAAGTTGGCCTATCGCCCGATTACCTATATGATAAGTCTCATTGTTGACATCAACGGATGTAGGGCTTTTCAATACCTCGATCAGTTCATTGTCAATATTCAGGTCTGTACTTGCCGACAGATATGGGCCCGCTCCTGCATAGATACCATGAAAGGTACCGTCAGGGTTTTTTTTCACTTTAAAGGTCAATCCCCATGTTGGAGAAACCAGGCCTTCAGTATACAGATGGTCGACAAGGTTAAACCGGTAATCATTCAGCGTTCCGAACTCAGCATTTATAAGATCGTTGACAAACCGACCGCGGTCTCCTCCGGTAACCCTATCGAATCCGTAATGAATCGGATTTGCAGCATACTCCAATGCAAGGATCGGATCGAATTTTTCCTTGTCATCCGGATCGAATTTATCAAAATCCCGAATCATCTGAATTAGGCCCAGCGGGATCACAATGGATCGATATTGCCTTTCTTCTTCAATCAATCCGATTGCAATATTATCAGAATACCCGGTCCCACCCATCCCGATCTTGCGGGCATCGCCGCTATAGCTCTGGGCTATGGCCGAACCACATAAAGCTAGAATTGTGATAAAAATCATCGCCTGAACTTTCATCGATCCTCCTATATATTCATATATCTTAACTGCTGAAAAGCTGGAAATTACGCCGGTTCTCATGTCATGCCCCAACGTGTTCCTGAACAACTGGCTGTTACCGGAAGCACGGTATTGCGGACACCGACAGCCATCCACCTTAGGCAACCAACAAGCCTGCAAACATTGTTTTTTTAAAGGTGATATATCGGTGATCATTAAACCACACGGACGATGGCAAACAAACCATAATGTAATGCCAAACAACCCCGGGATTGCTAGAAATCCATTTCAAAAAAATTGGTGCGCCTTTTTTGTTTCCCGGAATTTCTTTTTCCCGCTCCCGCTGATCTCCATATAAAAACTTCCCTTTCCATCAAGATTTATGGAGCATTGAACCTTGGTGGCGGCATCAGGGTTCGTCCTCTTATGCGGGAGCCGACGAATCTACAGGGCCGAGGACATCTACATTCAATCTCATCATTTCCTCACGGAGTTCCTTCGTATAAATCCCGGCAACCATCACGTGATGAACTCCCACAATTTTTTGAAGGAAAACATCGACCTCTTTGATTTCCAGTTCTGCCCGGTTCGAACAGTACCTGCGCATATTTTTGAATTCAGGCATGTTCTGATTATAGGATAATCGATCCGTATCGTTGATCCCTTCTCGAACCTTCCCGGGCCACATCACAAATTCTTTCAGGTCCTTGCTGAACCCGCCAAACGTCACTTCAAGGCCCGGAGGGAATGAGACTTCCGGAGTGGCCCCTCTGCCTGTCCCATGATAATCCCGGAGACTGTAGGGCAGAGGTGCGGCGTTGCGGCCCAGCAAGTGCAGGGGAGCGACGCAATGCCGGAGCACTGTTCTCGATTTTTCATTATCTACGGACGAAACATTGCAGAAATATGAAGGCTTTTGACTGATCTCCTGCAAAACCATCGTGGTCAGCATCCCGCATACATCCGCTTCGCACGGAAAAGCGAAACCTTCATCACGCAATCTTGCGAATGCCAGACATGGGATCGGCAGCAATTCCTCTTTATTAAATGAAAAACTCAGACAATCCATCGAAATACCCGATAGACCTTCTTCGTCGATGATGGTTCGCAACAGAACATACATTTTACAGGATTTAAAAAGCTCCTCATCCGTGGATTCGACAATCGATACCGCTTCCTTCTTCCACCTTTGCATCTCTTTTCTGACACTTACCGGGTCGACCGTTTCAAGCAGAGGTTTCAGTTGCGCCAGCGGCCGGAATTCCAGGCGGACGCCTGTGCGTTGAAAGACAGTCTCAGCATCCAGATTGCGGGCAGGAACGCTGGATGAATCGAATGGCCTGCTGTAGATGACTGCCCGTTTGCCCTGAAGAAGGCTGGGGGTCGCCAGAATTTTGATCAATTCGATTGCGTGCGCTTCAGAGTTGGCCAGCACTGCATTCGTTCCATTTGCCCGGAATGCCGCGGCAACATCTGCATCCAGCATGATCAGGTCAAGGTATGAAGGCAGAAGTACTACCGGAACATCGATATAGCCCAGGGTGATGGGAATATTTCCCGGATTTAATGATCCCGGCATGCCAAAGAACAGAATGTCCGGAGCTTCGGTCAGAATAGTCTTTTTAATCTCCTGTGGTTTCTGATAATCGGGCTGAACCGTAACCACCGTAAACTCAAATTCCCTGATTGATTTTACCGATTGAATCAAATTCTCATAGGCCTTAGGGTAGCCGCTCAATAGAAGCAACTTCCTTTTATTACCTCGATTCTCCGGCTTCACAACGCTTTTGGACTTTTCCGGAAGAGTCCCCGGAAAAGTTACCGCCATACCCGCCATTGTCGTTGTCTTTAGAAAATCACGCCTTCCGACGTGGACTCCCTTGTGGTCCTCTCTCGGCATTTTCGACTCCTCTTTTTGAAATCGCTGTTTCCCGGTTTTGGCTCTATCAGATCTTCGTGTGTTGCGATTCAAATATCCTCAATTTTTTGCGATTAAAAGTAAATAGGAAAATTAGCCCCCGGTTATTAGAAATCTCTTCCCTATCAGATTCATCACCGCTTACTATGTTAAGGTGGATAGAGTTGTCAACCAGAAGGTTCTACAGTCTTTTTAGGTTCGGGAGGAAACAAAATGAAGACTCGAATGGTATTCGCCCTGTTTTTGATTCTTGCCTCAACCGCATGTGCAGAGAAGGCTGAACCCACAGAACTTACCGCACTGGATAATTTTCAGATCCAACAGCTGGTGGCAAGGTATGCGCGGGCCATCGATACATGCTCCAACAATGGATATGATTACGCCGATCTCTTCACACCCGATGGATTCTTCGCTCCCTCAATGAACGGCGAAGTCGAACTAAAATTTCAGGGACGCGAACAGCTGGCGGAGGTTTCCGGAGGCGGTAAGAACGGATGCAACAACGTTCCATGGATCGAAGAGGGCGTTCGTCACATCTACGTCAACCATATCATCACTCCCACCGCGGAAGGAGCTATAGGAACCGTCGACATGCTGATGATCGGATTGGGCGGTGATCCCAACCGAATTGAATATGACGGCTATTATGAGGACACTTACATCAGGACACAGCAGGGATGGCGGTTCAAGTCGCGCATTCACCACGCTCTGCTCAATCAGGGAAAACGCGTTGAGCCCGCGTCGGCTACACGCTGAGAGAACAGACTGGGTGCCGGATCCAACCCGAATTTTTCAGGCGACTACTCACCCTTCCCGGAATAGCAGTGCATAGGAAAAATGAACGCCTGTTTTTAGAATTTTGCTCCTTATCGAAACCCGCCTTTAGTTTCCCTTTGGCTTCTGATAAGAAGTTTTATTTTCGTTGAATTTCAGAGCTTAAAAAGAATCAAGAGATGAGCGGTATATGCTGTTTATTTTAACCGGTTAAAAATGCAAACATTTTTGTAGGTGTAGCCAATTTTTGTTCATCTTCTTGCAGGGGCGAACTGACCGCTTACACCGCCATACCGCGTTTATTGACAGGATACTTAAAACAACCTCCGGTTTTTAAAACCGTAGGCCTTTATCGGGACGCCGGATCTTGTTTTATATCTATAGTTTAAAGAATTACATTCTTGACTTTAATTGTAACTTTAATGGTTTTTTAACTGGTAATAACGGCACTGTCAAGTTAATGGAAGCAAAGCATTAATCGCCCCAAAACACTGGCAGATCTACGACTCTTCACTGCACCCAAGTTGTCTCTCACCAATCGGAAAAAGCCCGCTCTCGGAGGAATCTATAGTTAACTGCTTTAAGATGGTGACGATTAAATCGGAATAAGTTTTGAATCAAACCGTGCACTGTTGGACTTGCCGAGGCGATTTGAATCGACGCATCTGCCTCTCCTGCTCGCTCGGAGTATGCTGATGTGATACTTCGGCCCGGTTGTTCTCATAACGACCAGTTCGATGTACTACTGAAGGAAAGATCTCACAGTCACAGACTGGTACGAACGAAGCTTGACAGTGCCCTCGTGTCCAGTGTCTTCAAGGATGAGCATGTGCGATACAGTCATTGAGCAGGACTTAGTGCGGTAGAATAACGCACCTTTCGCGCCCCATACGCAACCGATCCCAGCTCTCCTGTTCTACGGAAGTTCAAGCGTATTATTTATATTTTTGGATCCACATTTCTGCGAATAATGCGGCCCAGAGAAAATTCAAAACCGGGATGCGCAGGTCAATTCCATTGAGGGCGTCATCGAGCAATTCATTGATGATTTTAACCGGAGCGATATTTGTAACTGTTCCGCTTGATTGAGCAAAGATTTCCCTCACGGTGTTGTTGAAATCCTTATCTGTTAACCATTGAACAAATGGAGGTACAAAGCCGCTCTTTTGCCGGTAAATGAATTCATTCGGCATAAATTCTTCAAGCATTCGTTTAAGCGGCCATTTAACAATTCCATCATTTACCTTTGCCGTCCATGGAATCGCCCCCTGAAGCGTAAGTACATTGCGCCAGATAAATGGATATACAACTCTAATTCCAAGATTCTCTCCCACTGAATATGCCTTTGCCGCCCATCGCCGGCTATTGATATGCATCAATTGTCGGACTGTTGTTTTTGCTTCAAAACTCAATGCATCATGGTTTATTGCACAGCGTTCAAATACACCGTCCATTGTTTCAATTAACTTCCTATCCCAGTTCCGCTCGACATTTAACTGCAGGAAATTGACCGGTGAAGTCACCATGAAATAATTTAAATAGTCGATTTCATGGTCATCGGCCAGAGCAAGAATACGGGCTAAAAAACCTTCATGCGACTGCCACTTCCAACTCTTAGAATTTTGATTGAGGGCAACGATCGCATTCTTCAATATTTTTGGGAAACGCTGCTTCAGCAGCATTTTTGATTGAAGGGTCAGCGCAGAATAACCAAAACAGTCATCTGCACCATTGCCTTCAATCAACATGCTTGCCTTGCCGACGTGCTCCCTCATATATTTGAGAATAAAAACGATCGGCAGACTGGAAAAATCCCCAAAAGGATGCGCAGTTAAATCTACTGTGTCGGTCAGGATTCCCAGTGCGTTTTTCATTTTCATTTTGCCGACATGAAATTCAGCATTTACCTTGTCTGCAAGTCTTTGCGCAAACTCAAACTCAGGATCTTCCTCCCCAAATTTACAATTGATTCCATGCAGTTGAGCGCCTTCGAATTCATTCAAATAGGCGGCGTATAAACTGGAATCGATGCCGCCGCTGATCAGAATGGCCGGATTAAATTGCCTTAAGTACTTCGCCGATTTCCGCAACTCCTGTTTTGCCGGCTGAAGCATTTTGTCAAAATCTCCGGCAGCAACTTGTGTGTTTTCACATGCAAATTCAAATTGGAAATAGGCATGAGTCTGAATCGTGTCGCTTCCTATTTTTTTATGAACGAAATGCGCGGCCGGAACAGCCATGACATTATTGCTTATTGTCAACGGTTCCGGGATTGCCCCATATTTCAAAATTGAATAAATACCGAGGGCATTCGGATCGAATGGAATAATCCTTAAAAGGAACCGGATGTCGGAAGAAAAAAGAATCCCCGAATCAACGATATTATAATAAATCCGACCATTACCCGCCCGATTGGATGTCAGGTACAGCTCAGTATCATCGTTTGATTGATCGATGATAATCATTCGAAATTCAGAGACTATATCCTTAAATGCCTCTGCACGCTTAAGCCTGAACAGGTCCGGGAAATCTTTCCGCAAATCGAGTGTAGCGTAATCACCACTGCCGTTATCAGCAACCAGCAAGTCCTGGCTCATAATAGTCAGGTTCCCGGATGAATAAACAGCAGTGTCCGAATCAATATATGGATTGTCATGAAAAAGGATCGAGTTTTTACCACATTCAATCCGGTTATATGTTTCTCCCAACGCGCTGTTTAATTGATCCATAACGCCGGCATTCCTATTGCGAAATGCGTATCCACCTATCATGAGCTCTCCTTTTTCAAGTTTTGCGGATAGGAAAAATCAATCCCGCTTTTTGGAAATCCCTTCCTTAATCGGACCCATCCCTGCTACTGATTAGATGTATTAAGTGAACTATCTTGAATGTAGTACCGGGATTTTACTACAGAAATCATTAATTGTACTATCAAAGTGAAGAACTCCGACCAAAGGTCGGAGCTTCTTCCTAAGGAAAAAACCATGGGGGCTCTGCCCCCAAGTCCCCGCTTGCCATTCATCCCCAGCCAAAGGCTGGGGCATTCTGGCTTTTTCCCGTAAAAGGGACCCACACCTGAATTTCACTGAAAGTCCTGACCTCTGAACAGCTCTTAATACTTGCAGGAAAGAACGGGAAGAAACTTGGGCGGCTGCGATCCAGCCGGCTGTGACAGGATCCAGCGCCTCACTCGTATCCGCTTTTCTTTTTTTCTAGGGAGTTTGATCCGCCAAGCCGTCGTTCGCATTTCTTATTTTGGGCTTGTTTGTCGCGGTTTTATGCCCTATAAAATGGATTAGCACCAAATGAATCTTCACAATACGGTAATCGAAATGAGGCTTACACAAGATCCTATATCAAAAGAGCCCGATGAAATAACCCTCCTGGGGATGGATGAATGCGAAAAACTCCGAAAAAGCTGTTTTTCCCGGCCGCCGTTTTCCTGATCTTCCTTTCAGATGCACATTCGCAGGACTTTCCCAAGTATGAAATTCATGTTGGATACTCGTATACGCATATGAGAGACAGGGATTGGTTCGGATGGCAGGTGTCCGCTACACGAAATTTGAACCACTATCTCGGCGTCGCCTTCAATTTCCTGGTCCTCGATGCTTCAAAGACGGAGTTCGTCTTTTTTCGGGAATTTGAAACGGATGCACGTCGCTATTACTTTCTTGCCGGTCCCAAATTCACCGATCGGAGCTGGAAGAAATGGATCCCTTATGCCCATTTTCTGGTCGGAGCGTCAAAAACGGCGATATCCTACCAATACCATCTGGACGATCAGACGCTGATCACAGGAGTATCCAAAGAGAATTCCTTCGCCATGATGGTCGGAGCAGGATTCAACTACAAAATCAACCGGTCGTTTATCGTGCATATGGTTCAGGGGAATTTCATTCGCAATCTCGTTAATGAGGAATGGGACAAGTGGGAGGATGGGGGGATGATTTCGTTCGGGCTTGAATATGACTGGTAGACAGGCCGGATGCGTGATTATAGGGTTCTTCGGCCGATAGGATGAATAAAAGCCTGTCTTTAAACCAGTGTATCCTATCGAAGCACCTTCCCTTCTCCCTTTCCTTCTGAAAACAGGTCTTATTTTCATTGAATTTATGGCTTTAATTTTACTATGCTCCTGAGAAGCTTGGGAAAAGATTGCACAAATATATTTAGATTTTTAAAATCGAATCGTTTGTGGACAACCGAAACAGTTGATGCGGAAACGCATTTTGCTGGCAATGGATTTCGCCCGGAACACGAATTATCAAGGAGGACTAAGATGAAACACACAATGATCTTTCTCTGCCTAATCGCAGTGCTACTGTTTGCAGCCTGCAACCCAGCTCCGGAACCATCTGCAATTACCGAAGATGTCGAACCAGGGATTGAAGGCGTCTGGACTCACGCGGAAACAGAACTGATTGGGGGACCGGATGCGGGAAAGGTAACCAATCCTCAGCCAAGCCTGGTCTTCATCACCAAGAAATACTACTGCAGCAATTTCGTTTCCTCTGCCGAGCCCCGGCCTGCATTTAACACCCAGACACCCACCACCGAGCAGATGGCGGAAGCCTACGCAGGATTTATTGCGGTTGCCGGCCCCTATGAGTTGAATGGTTCGACTATCATTCTTCGTCCGTCCGTTTCTAGCGATCCCGATATTATGCATGGCGGTTCATTGGAATTGAATTATCAATTGGATGGCGACACCCTGACACTCACAATGGATCCCGCCAAAACCACCTACACAACGATGGATTACAAACCAGACTATACGGAGGGCCGCTACATACTTAAGAGATTGGAATAGATGTCGATGGGAATTATAAACCTCTGTTTCTTAATTTCCACTCCTATCCAAATCCTTTCTTTGGATTACAATAAAATGCCTGATGTAATTTTCGTTGAATTACTGGGCTTAAAAAAGATATGAGCGGTATGCGCGGTATAGGCGGTTTATTTAGGTCGATTAAAATTTCAAATGTATTTGTATATGTAGCTAATTTGTATTCATTTTTTTACAGGGGGCGAACTGACCGCTTACACCGCCTATACCGCATTTATTTGTATAAGATTTAAGTTGAGAGTGTTTGGTTCGCAGCTATTCCGGACAAATTAAGGGGCGAAAATCCCAATGAGCCAGGAGGATATTTAGGAATCAATCTTTATTGTTCTGTAGTTTTAGTTCTCTCAGTTTATGTCTTAGCTTTCTTCGCAGCTTCAGCCTTTCTCTTCTTCCAAACTTCCTTCATCTTCAGACTTAAGGCTTTTTTCTCGGCTGCAGTTTTATGTCTTACCTTTGCTCCAGACTTTGTTTTTGCCTTTTTGGATTTCTTTGCAGCCCAAACTTTCTTCATTTTTTCGCTCTGGGCCTTGCGCTCTGCTGCGGATTTTCCGCCTTTGTTTGAAGGCTTTACAGAAGTTTTTTTCTTGATTGGAGTAGTTTTGAGCCCTTTTATCTCGGATC
>Ga0209536_100016621_pt1 | contig 10453 bp, 11 predicted proteins | sample DeeMarSeWOR28_12_FD_187461 | JGI IMG/M metagenome (GOLD analysis project Ga0209536, IMG submission 187461) | Marine sediment microbial communities from White Oak River estuary, North Carolina - WOR-2-8_12 (SPAdes) (version 2) | ecosystem: Environmental > Aquatic > Marine > Intertidal zone >...
AAATATAATAAGAAACGTTATTATAATAATAACAATAAAAAATTATATTCTTAAAGGACTATAGGTGTAGACTTATTCAATTTGGATCTGACCTTGGGATAAATCAAGAAGATATTGAGAAAATTAGTCCTCAAATTACATTTATAACTTCTAATGCAGATATTGAGGCGATTGCCCTTGTTAGTTCTGAGGGGTATCAAATTGCTTTTTCAGCCTTACCTCAATATCATGTGGATGGGGATCAATTTTGTGGTCTTGCGAGTGCTCTATTAATGACAGGGAGATCTACGATTCAAACATTGTTTCAAGAGGATTTAAGTGAAGTAATTGTAAGAGCAGAAAATGGATACATAGTAATCACTAATGCGGGGCGGTTAGTTATAGTCTGCGCCGGAACATTAATTAACACCTTAATGAAGACAGTAAAGGTTATGAGAATCGCTGCAAAGAACCTTTATAAAATATTTGAGCCAAGATAGAGTTCAAATCCAGGAACTTTGTTATGAGAAGAAGAGTCCCTTTTAAATTCATGTATATTATCTTTTTATTTCTTATTCCCACAACTCATGAAATATCGCGTAAATCTTAAATGAAAATGGATAAGTTTTTATAGGTTATAACAAAATAAGCAGTATAGTATTCAATATTTCAAGCTAATGAATAATGACACATGCTAATAACCATGCTTGGTGTTGGCAGTGGCGTTGGCAATAACGCCTTTGCATTGGTTGAAATTTAATACTAAAAAATTCTGATTTATACCTTATCTTTTCTAAAACTCTATTTTCTAATTTTATGTGCCTTAATCTATTGACATCCAGTAGGTCAATGAAACACATATAATAGATAAAAATTATTATTTGTGGTGAGGAAAATGGTAGACTATTTTAAAGCAAGGATTTTTTTAGAACTAAATGAGATTCCGAAGGAGTGGATCAACATATTACCCGATTTACCAACCCCAATAACACCTCTGGTGAATCCTGGGGATGGCAAACCCGCCCCTCCGGAAATGGCTTTTGCAATTTTTCCAAGGGAATGTGTTATGCAAGAAGTATCTCAAGAGAGGACAATACCTATACCATCAGAACTGAGAGAAATATTTGCCAAATCTTATCGACCAACTCCGCTTCATCGTGCTCTCGGGTTGGAAAAGGAATTAGGAATTGAAGGAGATGATATCAAAATATTTTATAAAAATGAATCAGTTTCTCCTACAGGATCACACAAACCTAACACAGCTATAGCACAAGCTTATTATGCTAAGAAGGATGGACTTGAAGAATTAGTTACAGAAACAGGCGCAGGTCAATGGGGATCAGGCTTATCATATGGATGCAATTTATTTGATATAAAATGCACAGTTTATATGGTGAGGGCAAGTTTTATACAAAAACCTGGCAGAAAAATCTTAATGAGATCTTATGATGCTGATGTTCACGGTAGTCCATCGAGATTTACCGAGTCAGGAAAAGCTTTTCTAGAGAGAGATCCAAATCACCCTGGAAGCCTAGGAATTGCTATATCTGAAGCAGTTGAACATAGTTTAACAAGTGATAAAATCAGATACTCACTGGGAAGCGTTGTCAATTTTGTTCTTTTACATCAAACTATTATAGGCCAAGAAGCCAAAATCCAACTAGCTAAGGCGGGAATTTCAGAACCAGATATTGTTATTGGTTGTATGGGTGGAGGCTCCAACTTTGGGGGTATAATCATGCCTTTCGTTAGAGACAAAATAGCTGGAGATAGCCCAGATATAGAAATTATTGGTGTGGAACCTCGAGCTTGTCCTAGCGTAAGTAAAGGAGAATATCGTTGGGATTTTGGGGACACCTCTATGAAAGGCCCAATCGTAAAGATGCATACATTAGGACACACTTTTATCCCTAGCCCAATACATGCTGGTGGATTACGGTATCACGGAATAGCACCTATAATTTCAATATTACACAACAATAAAATAATTTCAGCAAGGATGCATCATCAAATTGAAGTCATAGAAGCAGGAATTCAGTTTGCGAAGGTAGAAGGTATCCTTCCTGCCCCAGAAACTGCTCATGCAATCAAGGAAGCAATTGATCAAGCGTTAAAGGCTAAAGAAAACAATGAAAAGAAAGTTATTCTCTTCAATTTCAGCGGTCATGGATATTTTGATTTACTAGCATACAAAGAATTTATGACTGGCGCTTTAGAGAATTATGAACTTCCTAGTGAAGAGATTCAAAAAGCTTTAGCTTCTGATGAAATGCCTAAAATTGATGAGTCGCAATTTTAAATTAAATTATTCTTTTTTTTTTTTTAACTTAAATTGAGTAAATCTTAAAATTTAGGGATGCTTTAAATATTAAAATTTTAGGAAACTGGTTAATGGTGAATATAAGCTCGATTATTATTATATGCACCCTTTATTCTTACGGTTTTTTTTTGATTTATATCACGTATCATACAAAAAAAAAAGGGGAAAAAGGAGCTTTTATAAATAATTTAGCTAACACTGTTGTTTTTCTACTCTCCTTAACATTAAACTTAATTATAACTAAAATAATTAATCGAATTAGAGTTATCTTAATCCTTTTCCCTTTTGATATTTTAATGCTAGTCTTTATAGTGTTTTATATTCCAATTTTTGCTTTTGTAATAATTAAAGAAAAGAGGAAAGTAGAGTATGGCCCTAATCATCCAAAAAACAAAGATTCTCGTCCAACCGCTTTACCATTGCGGTATGATGTGTATCGAAAATTAACTCACCTAGTGGTAGTAGGAATCGTATTTTTTTACCTTATTTTGGGATTTTTAATACCAGATATAATAGGTGGGAATATTTTAGGATTTACTCAATACTTAATTATTTTTCTAGTCGGTATCTCCTTAATAGGATTACTTACAGCTGATTTTACTAGGATTTTAGCCCCAAAATATTATCCCTTAAAATCTATTAACTTAATATTAAAAGAAAAGGAATTACATATGAGATTAGGACCTCATATCTCTATGGGAATTGGATGTTTTTCTATAATTATCATTTATGGATTAATTCAACCTTTGGGAATAATTATTATCTCTACATCAATGATAATGGCAATTTTTGGTGACGTGACAGCCAATTTAATAGGTAGAACAGTAGGTAAAAGAAAAATCCGCAACACTCCTAAGACTTATGAGGGATTATTTGCGGGGATTATAGCTGCTTTCATTTCGGGATTCATAATGTTGCTACTGCTCAAGGATATTTACCCCCTTAAGAATTATGGTATATGTTTGATCCCAATAATAGGGGCTCTGATTATTGGTTTAATTGATTTTTTAAATTTAGAAATTGATGATAATTTATCTTACAATTTTTTATTATCTACAAGTTTGTTCTTTATCTCATTGTTTCTATTTTAGTACTTTTAATTGGTAAAATCACATCAAAAGTTTTTTCAATTAAGTTAATTTTATTAATAAAAATGATGGAAGAAAAATTAAAAATAGATAAGATTTCCAAAGGAACAGTTATTGATCACATTGATGCAGGATACGCACTGACTATTCTCAATCTTACTGGTCTTGATGAATCTACAGATTTGATGACTGTAGGGGTCAATGTTCTATCAAAAAAGTTTCACACAAAAGATATTATAAAAATTGAAAATGTATTTCTAAATGAAACTCAAATGCAACAAATATCAATTCTTTCTCCAAATGCCTCGATCTCATTGATTGAAAATTTTAAAGTAATTGAGAAGAAGAAAGTAGAAATACCAAAAATAATAAAAAAACTAATACTTTGCGTAAATCAAACATGTATTTCGAACTCAGAAAAAGAACCAATTGAAACCGAATTTTTAGTATTGGAGGAAAAACCCTTAAAAATTCAGTGTATTTATTGTGAACGTATCTATAAATTAGAGGAAATTGTGTTTACCTCTAAGGATAAGAAAGAAAAAATTGTAAAACAAAGAATTCTACTCTAAGAAGATCTCTGAGTTATTACAAAAATAACTCCAAAATAGAAGAGAAGGATGGAATAAAGTTAAGAAATGTGTGTGTGAGCACACCGGCTATCATAAACATAAAGAAGAACATACCAATTCCGGGTAATATAATATTTTTCCAATGCCACTCTTCTTTATCATATTCATATTTTAAAATAAAAAAACTTACTACAAAGGGGAATAAAAACCACCATGTCAACATCCAACCAAATAGAAACCATCCTATTAAACCCAAAAATAGTCTTCCGACAAAAGCGCTTAGGATACCGGTTATTGCTCTTATCCAGTAAAGTTTTGTTTCTTTTTCTAATCTAAGATCTAGATCTTTTGAAGGTTTCTTTTCTGATTTAATATCTTTTTTCTGTAGTTCTTTCTTTTTTTCTTTTAATAACTTTTGCCTTCTTTTCCTAATATCTACCTTCTTGCGCTTTCGCATAATTATTAATATAAATATTATTTACTATAAAAATAATTATATATCTTGACAAACTAATTTTTAGGTAAATTATGATAAGAATCTCTAAAGAATTCTCTAACTTCGATGTGTACGCTATCGCTAAAGAATTGGATACAATCCTAGTAAATAGTTCCATCTCAAATGTCTATGAAATTCAAGATATAATTATTTTAAAAATTAACACAAAATTAGGTAAAAAAAATTTAATCATTAAAAAGGATTCTCGAATTAATTTAACCGAATTTGAATATCCGATCCCTGAATACCCGAGTCAGTATATTTTAGCTTTGAGAAAGCTACTCAAAAATCGACGAATATTGAGCATTTCTCAGTATAAATTTGATAGGATAGTAATTATAGAGTTAAAGGACATTAATGAGGGGTCATGGAAATTTGTAATTGAACTTTTTAATAAAGGAAATTTTTTGCTTTTGGATTCAAATAACATTATTCAAGTAGCAAAAAGATATAAGAAATTTAGAGATAGAAATATACTTGCCAAGCAAACATATTTATACCCAAAATCTGAAGAAAAAGATTTCATTACATTCAATATCGAGGATTTTAAACTCATTTTCATGAATAGTGAGAATGAAATTGTACGAGAATTATCAAGAAACCTAAGAATTTCAGGTTTATATAGTGAGGAATTATGCCATCGGGCTAATTTGGATAAAAAAACTATATGTAAAGACTTGACAAGCACAGATTTAGAGGAATTATTTTCAGCCTTTAAAAAATTAAGGAATCAATTATTATTTGGAGAAATAAATGCTCACATCATACTAGATGAACAAGGAAACGAATCCGCAGTTTTACCATTTGAATTAGAAATTTTAAAGGAGTATCAAAAGAAAAAATACTCTTCTTTTAACCAAGCAGTTGATGAATTTTATTCAAAGATTGATTATCAATCTATTACTGTGCCAAAAGATCAAAAAATAAATGATCAGATAAAAAGCCAACAAAAGATATTTGAAAATCAGCGAGATTATTTGGAAGAATTAAGAATAGAGAAGAAGAAACATTACGAAATTGGAGATTTTCTGTATAATAACTTAAATAAAATAGAAAAGTTAATTTCAGTGATATTAAACGCAAGGAAAAAAGGATACAAATGGGACGAGATTAACGATAAGCTAAAAGAAGCAAAAAAGGAAAATTTGGAGGGTACGGAATTTTTCAACAGAATACTACCCTCAACACATCAAGTTATAATAAATATTAAGGGGCACGAAGTTTATTTCGACTTAAACAAAAGTTTAGGAGAAAATGCTAATCTAATATACTCCAGAGGTAAAAAAGCTGATAAGAAAATTAAGGGAACTATTATCGCAATCGAGGAAACTAAAGAAAAAATAGAGAAATTAGAGCTGAAAAAAGGGGAGATAGAAGAAGAAATTAAATTCCTTCTTAAAAAACCAAAAAAGAAATGGTATGAAAAGTTCCGGTGGTTTAAGTCAACTGATGGATTTTTAATAATAGGAGGAAGAGATGCCAGCTCAAATGAAATTATTTTTAAAAAGTATATGGAATCGAATGATTTAGTTTTTCATACTAATATTCCTGGTTCACCTTTAGTGATAATTAAGAATCCTGAACAAAAAGAAATTTCTGAAAATGCTATTAAGGAAGCATCAGATTTTACCGCTAGTTATTCAAGAGCATGGAAAGAAAACTGGGGGGTAGTTGATGTTTTCTATGTGGAACCTCCTCAAGTTACGAAAACTCCACCTTCAGGGGAGTATTTACACAAGGGTTCTTTTGTCATTTCAGGAAAAAAAAAAATTATAAAAAATGCAAAAACCGAGTTAACAATTGGATTGGAATTTATCTCCCAAGAACATGAATCCAGTAGGGAAAGTAACGACTTATATCCAAAAATCATCTGCGGTCCAGAAAAAGCGATTAAAACACAAACAAATAATTCTATAACTATCGTGCCTTCAAAATCGGACAGTTTAACAAAAGGTAAACTTGCTAAAGAGATAAAAACATATTTTATTAGAACTGTAGCTAAAGAGCATAAAAAGTGGGTAGAGTTGCTCTCAGTAGATGAAATCCTTTTGTATCTCCCTGACGGAAAGTCTAAATTTAAATAAGTAAAATAAAAATTAGGTAAACCAACCTTTAATTATTCAATACTATTTAAATTTCTTGGATTAAATAAAAATATGCTAATATGATTATTAGCCCGATGAAAGTAAAAGAAAACACCAATATATCCAATAGAGTTTGTCCTACTGAAAGTATGAATAGCAGTATCAATTCTTTCCAATCTAATGGCTTGCCTTTCAGCTCCTTAAAATTACCGATACTAATCATCATAAAAAGAAAAAACAATAATGGAGCTGCGACTTTTATTAATAAGTCAATAATACTAAAGATCACATTTCCATTAACGTAGAATTTTAATATTTCAATATTAAAAAGTAAAGAGATAGCATAAAAAATAATCCCAAAAATGCTTGTGATAATAACTGTTCTATATGCAAATTTATCATCAGAGATTCTTTTTTTCTTGACCCGCTGGTCATCGATTTGATCTCGGGGTACTTTGGACATGCTAGCCTCTTAATCTTTGTATTTTACTTTTTAATTTGAAAATTTTATAAACATAATATACACAGAAAATACCAATTATACTGAATACTAATACTGTTAAACTATTGAGGACTACATCGAGAGGTATTATTTCATGAATTTTAGGCGAATTAATACTAATAAGGAAGATATCACTTTTCTTTATTCCTTGAGGATACACGGGATCTTCTCCATAGGATATGTTAAAAGCATAATCTTTACCGTATTCTAAAAATACATCTCCTTCATTTCCTTCCGTGATATTTTGGTTAATTGGTATGGAAAATTCATAAACAGAGGAATCACCTTCTACTTTTCCCGCACCGCGTCCACTGTAAGCTGTATCATTTATAAATACACTATTATTAACGAAATAATCAAGATAGCTGAAAATATTTTCCGAAATATTGAGAAATTGCACAAATTTAGCATCATAAAAATCCTCTTGATTTTCTGAAGAGTTAACAGAAATTATTAATCCTAAAAATTCATTAGAGCTATGATATCCTTGTAAGAGATCAAACTGAACCGAAACAAAAAGATCTTTGTTAGTTTGCATAACCCATAATTTAACGGGTAAATCCGTTAAATTAGTTTGAATTTTTGAAGCATCTTTCCATTCTCTTGTTGAGTCATCAATAACCCCATCAATCACGGGAGCTTCCCCAAAATTTGCTTTAATTTCTGTTGTAGCACCGTTACTAAAAACTATGGAGTAGCTAGACATTACTGAAATACCTACTAACAGAAATATTATGAAAATTTTTAATCCAATTTTCTTCAAAATAAATATGCCGTAAATTTATAATTTCTTCAATGATCAGTTTTGTTGAATATTAAAAATGATAATTTAGATTTAATTTAATATTTTTCCTAACTGCTTTCTTAAAAATCAAATTCTCAACATATCCGTAAAAAAAGACAAAATCATTTTTTAAGAATTTTTTTTTAAGGAAGATATTTTGGGAGGAAAACGACACAACTAAATTTATTCACATACGTAATTATGTAGTTAATCAGAAGCTTTATTTCCCGTTTAGCTTCGGAAAGGTTTCGGTTATTATACTCTGCATAAGTCTTCGGGCCAATCGCAACAAGCACTCCAGATAGGTCTTTTTCTCTTTTGATAAAAAGCCAAAACGTTTTCTTTTTCTCGGTATCTTGAATAATTATCAACATCCATGGATTTAGTGTCCAATCATCTTCATTTGGCCCTAAAACTTTTTCTATAGCTTTGTAAGAAAAGTATTTTTTTGTCATCTTTATTGACTTTATTAGTCCATTAAAGAATCCTCTCTGAATTTTTAAATAACCCCCAAAATAATTCTTAGCGTCAGATAATTCGAGTTCTCTCTCGATTCCATTTGACGGTTTTAGTAATACCTTCCAAGGATTCATAATTAAGGATTTTAGCTACTAATTAAGCCAACTTCTTCAATTTTTACTTTTTTAAATATATTATTAATCTTGTGTAGGGATGAATTCAAATCTTCGCTTTGTTTTTCTGTAAGACTTAAATTTAGATAACATTCATACATCAGAGAGTTTTTAATTTTTAATATCCCTGAACTATGAATGACTTCATATTTTTGGAGTATTTTAGATATCTCTTTTAATGTTTTCTTTGATAATTTTAATCCAAATAAACTTACCTTGATTATTTTAGATTTGTTTACAGGGTATACCGTCAGTTTTATTGATTTTTCTATTATTGATTGAATTACGAGCAAGTATTTACAATCATTTAAGCTTTTAATTTGATCTAATGATAATTGTAAATTTAAATTAGTAGGACCATCAAATCTCTGAATGAAGGCAGTAGTAATTTTTGAGTTATCCATTTTTTGCATGAAGTATAAATGCATGAAGTTTTTATTTTTTCTAAATTTTTTATTTTTCTTTATTATATCACCGTGTACTTCTTTATAGATTTTATTGTCCCTGAAGTTTTTAGTGGGGAAAAAATTACCCTTTTCCCATTAATTTCTTGTATGAGAGTTAATGCTGTTATTATTATTTCTTTTGTTTCGTGTGAAAATCTTAATATACCGTACCTTTCTGCTAAATTCAAGTCTACAAGCCACAATCCAATTTTATTCGCCTCTTTCAGACCATAGTATCTCCAGATCGATTTCCAAATTGACTTCAATATAAGAGATTGATTGAGAAATAATCCGTTTTCTTTGATTATTTTGAATAATAAATACCTTTGCCTTTCTCTTCTGCTGATCTCATATCCCTCCTTAAATTAATTTGACTTCTGGCTCGAATCCATTTTCAATTTTGATTGATTTTTTATTTACTATTATTCCTGGGTTTTTTAAACATGCATCCTTTGCTGAACTCATAGGAACGCCCAAAAGAGAATAACATATGCTTATGAATGTTCGCGGATGTCGATAATCAAACATATCGAGAAAGTTCCCGCTAATAATAAAATTAGCCCTTAGGTTTAAAGCCATATGAGTGAATTTATATAAATTTCTAAAATTTTTTGATTGAACGGTTTTATTCTGAACTAAAATCGGAGCAAGAGAAAATTCTATAAATGTGTTATTTTGCTTTGACAACGATATAACCCCAGGAGTAAGTGTTTTTAAGATCTCTGGATCTGAAAATGATACAATGTCAACCCTAGAATCTTTGGCACCCATTAATTGAATTTCTCTATTTAAAGATTCTAATGATAATATATCGTAAAATTTACTTAATTTTTTGATTTTAACTTTAAAATCTTCAATATTATTTGTTCTTAAATTCCCTCGAAAAAAAATTTTAATTTTTGATTCTGCTTTAATTTTTTCTCTTAAATCTAAAAAGGATCTATCAGTATTATCTTCCAAATCTAAAATTAAATTCCTTATTCCTAAATCTTCACAAATTTCTAACCTTTTCTTAGAATCATTAAAATTTTGAAGCTTTACTGGTAATCTTGATTCAAAATAAGACAATTAGATAATAACCTTTGAAAATCTGCTTTATATTATATTATTAATTTAGGTTACGTAAAAAAGTTAGGTTGGGTAAAATTTAAAAAAAATTCTATAATAAGGGAAATTTAAAATATTATTGTTAAGTATCGGGTGAACTTTGTGAAAAGAAGAAAAAAATTATCAGAAATTAGAAAAAAAATTGACGAGGGTACTGCTGTTATAATAACGGTTCAAGAATTAATCGATCGGGTGAGTGATGGTGAAAAATTCGAATTTGAAGATGTTGATGTTGTCACAACAGCTACTAAAGGGCTGATGAGTGGAATTTTTGGAATTTTCTCTTTACGGTTAGCCCCACCTCGAACTTCAAGAAGATATACTGAAGTAAGTATGAACGGGATCCCTTCTTTTCCAGGACCGTGTCCTAATGAGTATTTAGGTATAGTTGATTTAATTCTTTATGGAACAGCTCAAAGTAAAACTTTGAAGAACTATTGCGG
>Ga0209536_100016622_pt1 | contig 10453 bp, 3 predicted proteins | sample DeeMarSeWOR28_12_FD_187461 | JGI IMG/M metagenome (GOLD analysis project Ga0209536, IMG submission 187461) | Marine sediment microbial communities from White Oak River estuary, North Carolina - WOR-2-8_12 (SPAdes) (version 2) | ecosystem: Environmental > Aquatic > Marine > Intertidal zone >...
ATTCCAGCTTAAGGTTACTGGATTACATCCGCTTGCTGGTGAATGGTATTCATCCCAGATTACTTCTTCAGAAGTGTTGGTTCCTCTTATGTCTGTAAACCACGCTTCTCCACAGCTTTGAAATCTTGCATCGAAGGCTCCAACTGGTGGCGGTGGTGGTGCCGACTGATCTAATCCTACATCGTAGCAGTCTGTTGCTCCTGGTGCTGTGCCGAATTCCAGGGGAACCTGATTCATACAGTTATCATATACAAGTAGATCGATTCCAAAGTCCAGGGCTGATAATGTCGTTGCATCAGTCGTCACCCCCGGTGAATAGTTAACACCATCGTACGAAAATGCTTTGTAATAATAAGTTGTTAACTGTACCAATCCATTGTGATTTACCGGAGATGTTGTACCATTATATAACAACGTTCCTCCCGCAAATGAGCTTCCAACAGGAGGCGGTGTACCTGAAGGAATTCCAAAAGTTCCTGTAGTATTCCACACGACTATTACATTATCATTACTTGTATTAGGTGTAAATGAAATGTTTATTTGAGAACCGTTTATTGCAGTTGCAAATACGTTATTCGGGTCAGCAGTAGCACCGGCACCTTGGTCTACAGCAGCCCAGAAAGCTGTATGAAAAGTACTTGTTCCATTATTATTACCACCAGAACTTGAACATCCTCCGTGTGTATGTACTCCCACCGCCACGTCTGTAAGTGCATCAATTACCGGGCTGCCTGAATTTCCACCTTGTGTATCTGTAATATATCTCATCGTTGTACCACTTGATCCGGCATTAGGTCCAACGTGTGTCTGCTGGGTTTGATTTGCTGTGCCACCATCCACACCATAACCGGTTATCCTGATTGAAGCTGGACCAAGATCCTGAGTTAATGGCCAGAAGGAATTCTGAGCTTGTTTTGGCATTAATCCTGTTAACGAATTCGGATATACCTCAAAAACTCCCCAATCATTTCCTACACCTCCATTAGTATAAATTTTTGAAGATGCATTCACTGAATATTGGTCGTGTGGTCCGGGATGTTGCAGAGTACCATTTGGCAGAGAAGGTGGAACATTAAATTGAACTACTGTAGCACTGGTACCGTCAAGGCAGTGTCCGGCAGTAGCAAATTTGCCGTTAGGTATTATCCACGCAGTACAACCTACATTCAGTAACCTGGCTGTTGCGGGTTGGTTAGAAGGAATGCGGTCATCAGTTGGACCACAAATTGAAAAATATGGTATTCCCTGTGCCCATTCACCAACGTTGATCTCATCAACTTTAATAAAAATATTTCTATCCAGCGGTGCAACAAAAAGTTTTATTTCTACAGCGCTTCCATTAAAAAATGCACTAAAGTAATTCCATTGCTGAATTGAAATTGCATCCAACTTCTGCCAATTCTCATCTTGCAGTGATTTTACAATGATATAACTTTCATTTCCAAGATTAGCATCTGAAAAATTTAACTGTAGCCAAGGAATATCGTGTAAGTCAACAACTACCGAATAAACCATAACCGGGCTATTGCCATAATTACCTGTTCCATCATAATAACCGGATTCCAGTGAGTATGATTGAATGTAATATTGTAAAGGGATTGTTTGTGCCAAGCACATTTTTGAAAGTAATGAAGTGAGAAAAAGTACAAGAATATATGAAAAATTGTATCGAGCATGGTTCATATCTAATCCCTTTATTACTATTTAACTTAAAATTTAATCGGAATTTTACTTTAATTATTTCATTAGAATCATTTTCTTTGCAGAAACGAATTTATCAGTTCTTAATTCATAAAGGTAAATTCCTGTTGCTACATCTCTTGCATCCCATTGATATTGATATCTGCCAGCATTCAATGATGTATTAACCAGTTCGGCTACTTTTTCACCTAAAGTATTATAAATCGAAAGTCTTACATTATTTACATTTTCTGGTAATGAGAACTCTATCATTGTAGTTGGATTGAATGGGTTGGGGTAATTCTGTTCCAATAAATATGATGCTGGAATCAAATCTCCTTTTACCATTAACCTTTTTATAGTCGCATCACTGATTAAAACATCTTCACCTGATTTCATTTTTACATTTATTATTTTACCTGTTTCATCCTCTAACCTGATATCTATTCCCTCAACTCTTACCATCAATGGATATGTTACTCCATTCATCTCAATCATCTTCACTGAGCTGCTGATATCTTCTGCTATCCTTCCACTGTTAAAGCGAATGTCAAACATTCCCGCTGGTGGGATTGGTGGTAGTTCATACAGATTCAGATCTATCTCACCCTTCACTGCGTACAAAGTGTAACTTCTCCCTGAAGCATCAGTAATTGTAATTCTTCCCCAATCATCCTTGAACCAATCTACTTTCTCTCCATCTATTTTCTCTGAGGCATCGGGAATGATTATCTGGCCTGCGTTCGATAGTTTTACCCAATATCCATGTCCAGGTTGTAGAAACGTTGGTATATAATATCCACCAGAATATCCATATACTGGTCCATTTAATAGTCCTGATGGTATTGTGGTTAATCCACTAGCCAAGACTACTTCCTCGTATCCTCCGAACATATTCCAGCCTAAAGCCAGATTGATTGGATCATGAGCCACTATTCTTATTCCTTCTGCTGGCCATTCATCACCAGTATTGTAAGTTCTGTCTCCTGAATGTTTCATCCAGTAACCTTCTCCTACTGTAACAGAATAAACTGCATGATATCCAAGACCTCCAATGAATCTGAATACATTGGCCAACGAATCTCTAAAGGGCCACCAGGTGTTTACTTTTTGATTAGGTGAATTCAATCCGGGTATCGATACCATATTCCAATCATCTTCTATGTCTACTGATAGTTGGAATGTGGTTGCACCAACATAAGAATAGATAACTCTCAAATATGGTTTATTTTCTTCAGCCCATCCATGGAATTTAACATAATAATTTGTACTGAAATCAAAATCTACAACACCTATGGCAAACCAATTTTTTATTAATGAATTTTGCAGATCTGTTAAAGCTGTAGTGCCCAGTTCTCGGGTTACCCAGTCATTGCTTAACGTTGCTGATTCTATGTTATAACTGTATGCAACTCCTTGACCATAGTGAGTACTCACATAATTATATATTGTTGATGCGCCATCTGTCACTGGATTAACGCTACCCATTGGTGTGACAGACCAATACGGCCAGCTATTATCGTATAGATATCCATTAAATGTGACTGAGTTGATCGTTACATTATTGGGAATGGCTGTGATATCAAAAGTCATCCATCCTATTTCTGTATTTATACCATTTACCAGACTAATCTGGGTTTTGTTTGCTGAATTACATGTTCCTGTCCAATTATTTAAGTTTTGTGGAAAAACATATATAGTATCAATTACCAGACTAGTATCCAGCATTGTTATAAATGTCCAAACCGGACCCTGAATGCCACAAGTATCATCTTTGCATACTATATACCACTGATAATGATTACCATAACTAAGATTTCCTAAAGGCCAAGAAGTAATTGCTGATCCATCATAAAGTTTAAGAATTCTATCGTTCGAACCGAACCATACTTCAACACTCTGTGTGCCTGCTCCGTTTTCCCATGATAAGGAAACATCTGTAATCGGAACATTTGATGAGTCATCTACGGGGATTGGATTTGATGCCGCTTCAACTGGACAGGGTCCACCTTTATAGCCATTAAGCCGAAATGATAAATCATAATAAGGTGCAGTGCCAATTGTACAGTCAGTTATTCGATGCCCCCAAGTTGTACAAGAAGTACCCCATCCACCATCTGGATTTTGCCAGGCTGATTCAGCACCTGATTGTTGCTGTTCTGTCCAACCCCATTGACCACCGACCGCAGAATCCATATTGCATTGTACTGATATCCAATAAGTATTTTCCAGTAGAGTGATAGGTGATGCAAATGTAATAACAAAAGATCCCGATGCAAGACCATCAGTAGGCACGATGCTAAGTCTATACGCAACTACTGTGTCTGGAAGTCCACTATTATCACTATAAAACCAAACATTCACTGAATTAGCTGGTCCAGTTCCATCAAAATAAACACCAAGAACTTCAACAGACTCAACTGTCCAAGTTCCATCTCCACTTGGTATAACGAAATCATCTGCTCCCTGACTATCATAGATATCATACGCAGTTTCAAAATTTTGGGAAGTTAGACTATTTGGCCCAAAATTACCTAATTGTTCATAAAGAACTTCACTATCGGCTGCGTTAATTACAGGTTTACCTTTACCTAAGAGAGTTGGGTAATCCTGAGAATGAATCAGCGTTGTAGCTAAAAAAAGAATTAATACAGTTTTTAGCAAACCGTCAAATTTATACATATGCCCTCCATTTAAAGACTATTAATAGTTAATTATTAAAAGAACTTTACAATAACTCTTATAGATTTATGCGGCTTAAATAAACCATACTTATAAAAGATGATAATTTTTAAGATTATCAAAACATTAATTTTTCTTATTATTTCTTTAATTACTTAAATAGTTATTTCATTAAAATCATTTTCTTAAATGAAACAAATTTTTCTGTTCTCAGCTCATAGATGTATACTCCGCTTGATATATCTGATGCATCCCACTGATAGCTGTACCTTCCCGCTTCTAAATTTGCACTTACCAACTCCGCTACCTTTTGACCTAATGTGCTATATATATTAAGTGTAACATTTGATCCCTCCGGCAACGAGAACTTTATTGTTGTTCCAGGATTGAATGGATTCGGATAGTTCTGCTCTAAACTATACGTCGTCGGTATTGACTGCTGCTTCCCTATCTTTATATGTGTTACCTCTTTATTTGTAATTACTATCCTGCTACCATTCTCTATCTTATGAGTACCTACTTCTATTCCTTTTGCTATCTCCTGTAACATATAATCATTCTCAATTTTATCGTTTGATTTCATTACCGTTATACTAATTGGATAGTATGTCGTCTGAATTTGAATAGTTACCTCATCACCCTCACTTAATCTGTAATCTCCAATTATTCTTGCATCAAAACTTCCCTCCGGTGGAACCGGCGGCAGACTGTAACTTTCCTTCTCTACATTTCCTTTCAGCTTTCCGTTGAAGTATAAAAACTGTGTGTTGCTTCTTCCGTCTCTTATCTCTATCTGACTGAATTCTTTTGTGACCTCTGATATTTTGTTTAATTCATTATTCTCTTGAAATACTACATTGTTGCAGCTTATTGCTATTGTGCCTGGTGCTGTAGCTTTTATCCAGTATGCTTTCGTTGCATCAATTGAACTTGCACTCGTGTAACTTCCTGAATATCCATACAACGTACCCGGAACTATTATTCCTCCTGGATCACTTACACTGCCTAACGGAACATTACAGTTCGGTCCTCCTATCATATTCCAGCCTGCATTCAGGCTTAACACACTTTCCGTTCTATCATCTCCGCATACTTGTTCTATTTGTGCCGATGGAAACTTCAACCAGTATCCCACTCCATTCAGCATTGTCTCCGTTGTATAATATGTACCCGAATATCCGAACAGTGTTCCTACCTCTGCATTCGGAAATAAATTCAGATAGTTGTTGTTACTTACATCCAATGGAAGACTCAACATATTCCATCCACTGGCGATATTGTAGTTCGAGCAAAACTGGTAATTGTATTTTATCTGTAAATGTCCCAGACCTAGTTCGTCTGTATAATTGTTTGTTGTTCGCATATTTACATTTACCAGCAGTCCATAGATAGGATCTACCAAATGGAAATATCCTGTCGGTGGAAGTTGTGCAGGATCCCAGCTTAAGGTTACTGGATTACATCCACTTGCTGGTGAATGGTATTCATCCCAGATTACTTCTCCAGAAGTGTTGGTTCCTCTTATATCTGTAAACCAGGCTTCTCCACAGCTTTGAAATCTTGCATCGAAGGCTCCAACTGGTGGTGGTGGTGGTGCTGACTGATCTAATCCTTCGTCATAACAGTCTGTTGCTCCTGGTGCTGTACCAAATACTAACGGAACTGAGTTTGCACAGTTGTCAAAAACGAGTAAGTCTACAGAAAAATCAAGAGCTTGCAAAGTAGTTGCACTTGCAGATAATCCCGGTGAATAGCTAGTTCCACTATTTGAAAATGCTTTGTAATAGTAAGTTGTTGCATTTGATAATCCAGTATGGTTCACTGGTGAAATGGTTCCATTATATAATAATGTCCCTCCTGCAAATGAGCTTCCAACAGGAGGCGGTGTACCTGATGGAGTCGTAAAAGTCCCGTCATAATCCCAGACAATAATAACATTGTGGTTACTTGCATTAGGAGTAAATGTAAGATCTATTTGAGAATAACTTATTGCTGAAGCATAAAATTCTATCGGATCACTTACAGACGCTAATATAACATTAAGTGTAGCTGTTCTACGATGGACAGGGGTACCATTTGATCCTTCACCCTGGATATTAATAGTATATGTTCCTAAAGTAACATTTCCGGATGTTCGAACTCTTAGAGGAACACTTCCGGGAAAAGTATTTAATGTATTACCTTGTGGAAAATCAAGAATTATGGATCCACTTGGTGGAGTTGGTGAAATATTTGCTGAAAAAATAGCTGTTGAATTATAGAGCTTAATACTAGGTACATCAATATTTATAAAGGCACTATCACCACTATTCTCGATTGTTGTTGTAGAAGGTGAAACTTTCATTGCAAAATCCGGAAAGTATCCAACATAACTTCCAAAATTTCCATATCTGAAATCCGTCCACATCATTAGTGATTGATTATTTGTAGATACTATAGCATCATAATCACCCTGATACCGAGGAGTTCCACCACCGCAGGTGGTGCAATTAATTTTCATTTTTTGATTAGATATTCTCTGGTTTGGTGCCCAGGTTACTCCACCATTATCAGAATAACTTGCATATATATAGGCACTATCACTCGTAGGTGTATCTCTGGTATCCATCCATTTTACAAACAACCTGCCGCTTGATTTATCACACCAGATAGAAGGATGCCATTGGTGATTGGCAGTTGTGTTTATATCATCGTTTACCTTAATTGCTGATGACCAGGTTGTGCCCTGGTTAGTTGAATACCTGCAGAAAATATCTGGTTTATTACCATTTCCAGCAGGAGTGTTTGAAGCATAAACACAATACAGTCTGCCTCTATAAGAACCACTGCTTTGATCAGCAGCAATGAAGGGATAAGGCCTGGTTCTCATATTTTCAACCGAGTGCCTGCCATTTACATTTGTACCGACATAATTAGCAAAGTATTGTGTAGATCTCAATGAAAAGCTAGCCCCACCATTTGTCGAAAGATAAAAGGTATAGGTAGAAGAAAAAACATTACCGGAATTAGTAACAACATACACAGCACCGCCGTCCACTCCACCATTAGGTCCAACGCAAACCATCATACCTGGTAAAGTTTGAGTGCTGAATGTAGCTGTGGTAGTCCAGGTTGCGCCAAAATCTGTAGACCTAGCAAAGTTACCAGGTGTCATTGTAGTGTATACATAATTTGCGTAAGGTCCGGTAGTTTGATCAGCAGCCATCCAGTTTTTATCATTGCCAGAAATTGCTGTTACTGGAGCAGACCAAGTAGCACCATTATTTGTTGATCGAATGACTTTGCAACCTGATATGCTGCCGTACATGCTCTCATAATAAAGATTTCCTACTCCATCATATGCTGTAACCGGATCACCTGCAACCGAAGTTCCAAAATTTGGTGTTGAGCTTATCCAATCGTGCCCATTTGATGTTCGCCAGGCGTTATTGATATTATACGCACCAAAATATTGCAGTGGATTAATTGGATTTTGCGATAAGTGTGGTTCCGCATAGTCCACACCAAGATTAAAATTATCATATCCATCACTGTCTGTGATAACATCTTCCTCACTATCAGAATAATTAATATTTTCTAACCATTCAAGAGGAACCTGATCTAAATATGGATTATCCCCTTGAGCATATATGCTTATGCTTGAAATTAATACCAAATAAAAAGTCAAGATTAATAATCGAGTCTTACCAACGAGTAATTTAATAATCATTTTCTATTTCCTTTTGAAGCTTTGAAAAAATGTTCCTAAAATTATTTAAGAAGAATCATTTTCTTCTTTGAAATAAATTTATCTGTTTTCAACTCATAGAAATACGTTCCTGATGCAATATTTCCTGCATCCCACTGATAACTATATCTACCAGCTACCAATTGCGCATTAACCAGTTCGGCTACTTTTTGACCTTCTATATTATAGATAGACAGCCTTACATTATTTACATCTTCCGGTAATGAGAACTTAATTAAAGTACTTGAATTAAACGGATTAGGGTAATTTTGATCGAGAATGAAAGCTTCAGGATTTGATACTAAAATATTTATAATTTCTGAGTACTCATAGCTTGCATCAAAATCTATCTGCTTCAATCTGTAGAAATAATATCCACTTTTTAGATCACGGTCAGTAGATGAATAGCTATTAGTTTCAGAGCTGGTTCCGTATCCAGAAATAAAATATAGGTTTTGCCAACCGCTGCCATGAGTGAGACGATGAATCTCAAAACCTGAGTTGTTAATTTCAGTTTCGGTAGTCCAGTTTAAATGTACATCATTTCCTTCTACGATAGCGTAGAAAGCTGTAAGCTCAACCGGAACAACGTAATCAGTATTTCTTAAGAATTTTCCTTCTGAACCACAAATTAAACCTGTATGGTTTTCCGTGAATTTGATTTTATAAAACTCGATACTACTACCTCCAATAAAATCACTGGTCCAGCTGATTCCACCATCAGTAGTTTTATAAACCTGTTCAGGTGCACCGACAACAAATGCATTCTGTTGATTAAATATGTCGATTCCTTTCAACATACCACTACCAGCAGAACCGGTTATCCAATTTATTCCGCCATCGGTGGTAACAAGTACTTTCCCGTTTTCACCAGAAACAATTCCATAATTTATATTATAGAATTCAATCCCAAAGAATGAAGAAAGAATGGTACCTGTGTAAATATCAAGGAAGTACAGACCACCATTATCAGATTTCGAAATTGTTTCGTCTCCGCCAACAATGAAAACTGTATTTGCATCAGCATAGCATACATCTTCAATGGTATGTTTTATCCCGAAAGCTGGGCTCCATGTATTTCCGGCATCTGCGGTAACATAGAGAGCAGAAGGTGCACTTACAGCAATACCATTGTTACTATCCCAAAACTCAATGTTATTAAAATACCAGAGCTTTGTATCAATGACCTTAGATTCCCAATTTGAACCGCCGTCTGTTGTTTTCATAAGAAAGTTATTAAAACCGCCCGCATACCCAGCATCAATCGATGTAAAGCAGACAGCTTTAAGACCAGGAATGGTATCAACTGATATCTTGGTCCAGGACGAGCCTCCATCAATTGTTTTAAGTATAATTCCATCTCCACCAAAAGCTAAGTTCGAACCAACAGCAAAACCAATATCATTCTGTCCTGGTGGAAAACTTATATCGTAAATATAATACGGATAGCCCGTATCTACCCATTGCCAGCCCTGAGCAGAAATATTCTGTATTAAGAATAGAAATAAAACTGCTGTTACTGCTAATAATTTATTCATTTTATTTCTGTAATCTTTAATGATTATAAATTTTACTTTATAAGTACCATTTTCTTAAAAGCGTTAAATTTTTCTGTCTTCAATTCATAGATATATATTCCTGTAGCTACATTCTGTGCATTCCAAATATACTGATATCTTCCTGCTGTTAATGCTGAATTCACTAAATCTACTACCTTTTCACCCAATGCATTGTATATCGATAGTTTTACATTTGCTACATCCTCTGGCAATGAGAACTCGATCGATGTGTTCGGATTAAATGGATTCGGATAATTTTGCTCTAGTGAATATACTGTTGGTAACAACTCTCCAGATACCTTCAACTTCTTTATCGCTGATTCACTTATTATAATATCTTGACCTGACTTAAGGATTGTGTTTAGCAACTTTCCACTTTCATCCATCAACCTTATATCCATCCCTTCTACTCGCACTGTTAATGGGTAGGTTATTCCACTCATTTCTATTGTTTTCACTCCATCGTCTAAATCTTCTGCTATTCTTCCGCTTCCAAATCTGATATCAAACATTCCTCCTATTGGTGCTGGTGGTAATTCATACTCATCCAGATCTACCTCTCCATTTACAGCATACAATATGTAGTTTATCCCTGTTGCATCTGATAGTATTATCTTACCCCATTCCTCAGGAAAATATTCGACCGAAATTGTTCCTTTGGCCATTACTTCAGGTATTATTATCTGACCTCCTCCAGTTAAATTTATCCAGTATCCATATCCTGGATCCAGTGTCGTTGCTACTTGATATCCACCTGAGTATTTATATATTGGACCACTTTGCAGTCCAGGTGGATTAGTCGTTA
>Ga0209536_100016623_pt1 | contig 10452 bp, 21 predicted proteins | sample DeeMarSeWOR28_12_FD_187461 | JGI IMG/M metagenome (GOLD analysis project Ga0209536, IMG submission 187461) | Marine sediment microbial communities from White Oak River estuary, North Carolina - WOR-2-8_12 (SPAdes) (version 2) | ecosystem: Environmental > Aquatic > Marine > Intertidal zone >...
CAATCCGCGATGAGCTCATTTTTTTATCTCCTTCCAACCAATGCTCGCACAGATGTAAGTGGCATCATCCAATATCACTATATCCGCTACGCTCATTGAAGTATGCGTTACTTCATTCTCTACAATCCATTTCTGCATATCTGATGTGCTCATCGGGTTGTCCTCATCATCATTCATTATTCTGAATATTTCTTCCAGAATGTAATCTTTGTCTGTGTTTCCGTTGAATTTGTCTTTCCAAAATTCGTCTGGTATCGGCAGTTGCTTGTAGTCTTTCTCTATATCTTTCTTGGTTGGTATTGCTTCACCATGAGTCATCTTTATCATCCAGGAATTCAGGTATTCCCTGTCACTTTTTCTTAAAGGATAAAAAATCTTTACTTTCATTCTTTTTCCTCCTCATTATATATATCTTGCAATAATTCTTCATCCGTGTATGTAGTTTGATAGCCACATTCGGGGCATTCCCAAATTCCAAAATTACATAATTTCATCTTTACTGTTGCAGTTTTATCTCCTGTCTTTCCCCATAGTTTTTCTGAACATTCCACACAATCAGGCATATTTATTTCTCCTTTTCCAATATTTCTATTGCTCTTTCTAGCCACAATATTTTTTGCATATAAATGCCCCGATAATATTTCATTTGACTTATTGCTATCTCTGTATTATTCATTTCCACCATCATTCAGCACATCATCATTTTCTTTTAATATTTGATTTGCCTGTTCGAAAAGTGCTTCTTCTTGTTCGTTATGATTACGCATTGCATCAAAATGCGCAAAGACCTGTTTGATAAAATTCATCAATGTTTCAATCTCATATTGGAATATATCTTCATCTTTGTGGCCTCTTGTATGTCTTATTTTATACTTTTTTATCCCCTGTTTGTGTCCATATGCTGTTACCTGTGTTGTTGTTCCGTCTTTCTTTTTGAAAGAAAATATGGTGCTGTGTCCATCTGAATTCAGATTGTTTATGTGGGAGATATTTACTTCTTCCACACCATATATCTGCAAGAAATCAATCATTTTTTCACCTCTTCTTTCCATTTCTTATAGTTATTCAATTGGACTAGATTCCCTTGAACTGTCTGTATCACCCATTTTGTTCCGTCTTCTGAAAGCTCAAGAGTTGTTGTATGGGTTTTATTGCTGCCTTCAGTATGTGTCCTTACTATGTGTGTGACGTCAGTCTGACGGATTCTTATGCCTATTGTTTTCTCAAGATTTTGTTTTTGTATTTTATTCAATAAAGTCATTCTTTCACTACCGGTTCAATTATTCATCGAGGGTGCCCTCCTCAAGATGTTTTAGATAACTTGCTATTCTTTTTGTTACTACCATCTTCCACTTCCTTTTTATGTTTATCAACTATTAGTTTCATCTGTCTGTTCAGTTCATCACCTGATACGATTGTTGGATTGTTTATGTCATAGAAACATGATATCGTTTCTTCAATCTGTCTTACTATTTTGTTGTATTCCTCTGCTGTGTAAGTTTTTTTACCCATCGGGACGAACACCCCAGACGTCGTTTTTATCATGAATGTTATCTTCTTGGTCTTTTTACTCCTCTTCGCCAGTATCTTTAATAACATGTTTGGATTCATATACATAGCGTAGCATCTGCTCTCATGCATCTCCTCTTTTGTGAGTTCAATTTCCAAAGAGCCTTTTGATTTTTTTGGCTCTATTCCCAGACTTTTTATATCCCAGACTTTTAGAGAATCTGTTTCTGTTGTTGGTGGAAAATCATAATAGTTTTTTTCCTTTTTATCCACATCTTTCATTTTATGCCTCCTCCTTTTTAATTATACATACATTGCTACTTTGAGAAATATTCCTGCTATCAAAATTGTTAATGCAATTCTGTAGCCTATTGGCCACTTTCCAAAATTTATTTTCATTTTATCACCTTTATCCTTTTTCTGTTTCTATCATACCAGGCTGTATACTGCCAGTATGCTGTCAAATGTTTTTCTTCGACGTGCTCCCGGAATGAAATCCAATCACTTGTAATATGATTGCATTCTGGGCAGTGAATCTTTATTTTATCACGTCTCCAAAGCAGTAATCGAAGAGCCAATCATTATAAAATCCTGCTGGCAAAAATGAAACTGTCCATGTAGCATGTATTTTTTCTGGTTTATGATTTTGATTTTCATTTCGTATAACACAATATTTTGTGAAAATGTTCCATATTTCGGGATGTTCTTTTTCTAACAATTCTGCACCTGATATCGTGGTTGGTTTGTTTTTGTATTTTTGGTGTAACTCAATACGTTCAGCGAAAGATTGGAATGCTTTGTCAACACCTTCATTGAATCCATTACACCAATTCCTCTCAGATAATAAAGAAGGTGCAATGCTGTCCTTTTCTGCATTTTTGATATCTTCTTTTGTTTTGAATTTCATTTTATTACCTCATTCTATCAATTTATATAGGTGGGCGAGACCTACTCTTGGTCTGAGCCCGTCATCAAATCTGTTGCGATTAAGACTGTTTTTGTATTTTCTTGCCTTTGTTATATTTGTAAAAGTTTTCAATGTCCCTATGTTCGAGTTCTTTACCAAGTATGGCCTTGGTCCACCTTTCTTCGCTCGGCTCATTTTTTTTACCTCCTTATATAATATACCTGTAAGTTACGATTATGATTATAAATACCACAACCAAAATGCCAGCGACTATCCAGTCTTCCTGTCGCAGGCTTAATCTCTTTTCTGTGGCTATTGTCACGGCTATGCATCTACAGGCAAATATTAGCAGCAATGCTACTGCTATTCCTATAATTGCTGTCATTTTTTCACCACTTATGAAAGTCTATTCTTATTTTGTTTTTTCCTTCTTTTGTTGTCAGTACCGTAACCTCCATCTTTATCCATAGTTTTCTATTATATTCTTTTTCAAGACGACCTGAAAATAAAGCTTCAACAATTGTTTTGTTGAATCTTTTCAAATCTTTTTTATACAATTCTTTATGTTCATATGTTACCTTTTCCTTAAGGCCCATCAGTTTCTTTTCAATTTTACCCCCTAAAAATTCAAAAATATCTTTAACGAATCTTTCTGCTGCTGTATTCCTGTGATTCCAGGATTCTATAAATTCATCCTTTTTTAAATATTCAGATACAAGTGCATTATCTATTTCTTTTATTGATATTCTTATGTTTTTTTCTATCTTTGGTTTTTTCTTGATTTCTTTTTTTATATGTGGTTTGATTTCTGGTGCCCCCTTATCACCAAGCCTTGCCCTCAATGTCCGTCTGGCTATTTTGTCTTCATCCATTTTATCCCTTTAATTCCTTCATTCCGTCAACTATCTTATCTATCTCTTGGTTCATAAACTGCGCCTTAGGGGGATCGAAACTATGAATATATGCAGCCATTCCGCGATAATGGTCAATATCAAAAGGTATCATCTCCTTGTCTTTGCATACAGACATTTTTGCGTTGTGCAGGGCAGCTCTCAGTATTCTCCAGCGCCCTCTGCCATAACTGACCTTATCGTTCACCACAAGACCGGTTACCTGCATCCTGCCGCCGTTCCTGTTCACATGTATCTTTCTCTCGTTTGCCTTGAATTGATAGTCCTCAATTATCTTTTTTACAATCGGGATTATCCTATTCAAACGTGTGTTCTGTGAACTGCTGAATGTCAGATCATCAGCATATCTTGTATATACCGCGTTGTTCCTGTCAGCTACACCAGATAACACATTGTCCATCTCAAAGCAGACTATGTTGCTTAATGCCGGAGATGTCGGTGCACCTTGCGGAAGAGCGCTACCCCAGCTGTATGGATAGGTGACAAGCTTTGTCAGTATGTTGGATCTCTTCACCCATTTATTTTTTTCCTTTTCTTTCAGCTCGTATTCTTTTTTGTCAATCTGGTATTTTTTCTTATCTGTTGTCTCCATTATCTCTTTTATCCTCTTTGCTTCTAGTATCTTTATAATCCTATTGTAGAATACTGGCAGGTTAATCATGTTTCCAGTGATGCTTGGGAAAAAATTTTTTATATCTAAATTTACAATTATCTTCGCGCCTACGTGTGCGAGCGCGTTGTCCACAATAGACCTATCAACGACAAATCCTGTTGCATATACACTTGGTATGAAGTGGACATAGAGATAGTTGTTCAGGATTCTGTCCTGTATGTCTTTTAATGCTTCATCTGGTGCAAGTATCATCCTTTTGCTCTTGCCGTCGCTCTTTGGTATGAAAAACTTTTGATAATGGTCTTTTCTCTTTCTTGCAATTTTTGCAATATAGTCCCATTCTTCTTCTTCAAATATCATCTGTTCATTCCTCCGTTTTATAGTATTTTTTATTGTGTTCATAGTTAACAAAAGAAAGCCATCCAAAAATTCCTTTTTTGTAAATCTTGCTGTTCTTTATTATCATTCTATTTGCCCCATTTCATCTTTGATTATCGTTTGCAAAATGCTGGTCTCAGAACAGATATATATCGTTGACAGGCATTCGACAATGCCCTCTTTGTCTGGATGTTTTTTGCAATGATTAATTATCTCTTTTTCTTCCTCTTTAGTCAATATCCTGCCTTTTCTAATCAACTGATGCATTTTTTATTCATCTCCCATACAATAGATTTCCCATTTGTTTTTGCATTCTTTGCATTTATGTATTGGAACTGGATATCTGTCATCCCTGTCCATTTTTGACTTGCAGTTCGGGCAGAAGTTTATATAATCATTTGCCCATGGTTGGCTCTTTGATTCTATAATCTCCCAGTTCTCATTTTCGTAAAAATGCTCATAAATAGTTCTGCAGGTTCTGCATGAGTTCATTAAAAACTCTCTTTTTGTTATCTCATTGAAACTGCAGCAATGTCCACAGCTTGTCCAATCCTCATCTATTATTATCTTTTTGTTCTTATTGACCCTGGTCGAATAGAGTATATGGCATTTTTGTCTACCCCTCTTTGCCTTTACAAACATTATTTTTACTTTGCGTTTTTGTTTTTTCTTATTCGTCATTTTATTTCCTGCCTTTCTGTTTTTCCTGTTTATCCCTATTCTTTGCCCTTAGGCGACTATCTTCCTTTGTCGCCTCCATGAATAAACCTTCGCATTCGCCGACCATTGCCTTTAGACTGCATTTACAATGCTTTAATACGCCTTTGTTTTCACAGACATAGCATATACTACTCATGTGTCTCAATAGCCTGTAGTTCTTCGGCCATTGCTCCAGTTTTCTTATCTTGCTTATTGAGTTTGGCGTTGGATGTGTCTTTGTTGGAAGACCTCCAAACTTAAGGTCCATGAAAAACTTATGGAATTCCTTGAAATCACCAAACATTTCCTTGCAGACATCTATTGGATCCACCATTATTGATTCGTCATTAAAACGTATCATCTCAAATACCTCCATTTTATATTATTCTCAGCTGCTTAAGTGGAACAGAATTCGACATTCGAATTCAGTTCTAATACCTCTACTATGAATCGATCAGGTTCTCCATTAGGAGAATCCGGATCGACCGAATGGAAATATATATTATTCATATCTCCTGTGAAGCGTGCCACTCCATCGCCTTTAAACCAGCTGAGTTTTTCTAAATTCATATGGTTGCTTTGGGGATGATCAAACTGTCCTTGCCAACTCCGGAGGAGTAGGCAGGAATGGTTTGATCAGAAACACTTACGAGGAAGAGTGCAACTTCTTCCAAACTGATATCTGTCCATCAATCTTTCAATCAGGGCGAACCACCCTGGCAGTTTATAACCAACCATATGAACATCTATAGATTCCAGATGCTAAAAAGTAGTATCCTGACCGAGGAGACGCCCTCGTCGCCTGAGAAGGATACTGCTTTTCTCTGACGTCCACCAGACCCCAGATATAATACATAACAAATATCCGCCACTGCGCAACACAGTGACATGTTGGCATACCATCCGAAATCTTATTTGTTGTTTCTTAGAACACTTTAAGACGGCGTCGGAGACCTCCATCTGGAGGTTGACCATCCCGTCTCCATTCCAATCAACCAGCTCATTGTGCTACCAAGCACGAGAGCTGGGTGAGTGATTCAGAATTGATTTTTTTCTATCAAAGCGAACCGCTCCAATAATGGTAATAAATCTGTTCCTTTGAACAACAATATTACTGGACTACTATATTACTGAGGAACCACGACTAGGAGAAGGGGAGCATGTTGAAGCGCAGCACACAACTTAACCAAAGCAAGCTTCACATTCTCCACTTCATGGCTCGTGACTCCCATATATTTATAATGAATTTTCCACCCCTGCGAACCGCAGAGACAAAAGCTAGTCCAGACATCTCTAAAGAGATAGCTTATCCTGAAGACCGCGATCCAAGGATAAAGGTCTTCAGGATCACTGGGGCGCATCTTTGGCTGTAATATAACCAAATGAAGATGCGTACATAATTTATATTGACAATCTTTTTTTTATTCTTGACGTACCGTCAAAATTTAAAATCATAATACCTCCTATCTCTTTTTTTAGGGATTACTTCCTTGATGACTTTTCCCATCCACGCAGAAACGGAGTTTATGCGTCCTCGGAAAAGACATATAATTTAGAGGAGTTTGTCCCCCGTAGGGGGTAAACTCAGATACATTGGCTTAAATTCCATTCTTCCTTCCCAGCGTTCCGCCAGGACAAATAACTAATCCCTATTCTTTGCTGTCCACTTAAGTGAAAGAAGGAGAAGCCTGACCCGCTGGTCCGGCTTTCTCTTTCATTTGCTTTCTCAGGCGATTTAATCAAGTCAGCGTTTGACACGTGTTGTAAACCGTGTAAAATGGTGACCTGGTTAGATTCTAAGTATCTAGGGTATCACTATTCCATTCTATGCGAACCACATAGTTTGCGCATCTGGACAGTCATCCTATTTTGGAACTGCTTACTATTGGAATCCAGGAGGACTCGGTACGAGTCCTCCGGATTTGTAAATCCTATGTTTTGCATGGGTTCTATTGCACTTGTGCAATGCTCGCATGTCAAAACTTAGTATGTAATTAGATAATTTTTCAATTGTCAGCGAAACACTGACATAATTTTAAACCAGTTCCAAATATTGGGAACACTTAAATGGTTATCCTCGGCCGTATTCTGCTGTGATGCTCGTCATTGTCTCACATCACAGCGATACGGTCCACGGTCACCATTTCTTCGTTGGTTGCTCGACCTATAGCCGAACAACACTATAAAGACCTGTACGAACCATACAGACAAAAGCTGTTCCCTCCTATAGACTATTGCTGATTTTGGGATGTGCTTCAGATAAGAAGACATCCGACATATAGCATTAGTTCCTGCACGGCTGGAGAGGTGGTTGAGAATCAACCCCTTGTAGGCTTTGCAGGAACGCCCTACTGCTATTTGATATAACATATCAGATAGTTATCAGCGAACCACTGATGCGATTTCCTCCCACACCAATAGTCTGATTTCTTTTTTGAGATTGCTTTTATGGTGTAAGCGTTGGTTTGTAGTTCCAAAGGTCGCAACCTTTGGAAATATAAGGGGCAACGCACATCATAACTGCTCTTTGAAGGACGGGCATGCCCGTCCTCTCAAATCATCATTGTTCAATTTTAATTTTAACAATATCAGCGCACCGCTGACACATTTACCAATCTCTATGTTTCTTTTTGAAGTTGCTTTTCTGTTTGGTCACCTGTGACCAAAGTAGGAAACTGATTTCGATACTTCCAGCCCGATTTATATCTGATAAGATATGAATCGTCCAGCAAGTATTGAATGAAGTATGCTGCATTTCAATCATGCAGATGTCAACGAACCATTGACATGGAACTGACCAACTCCAAAATAATACTTTCAACTACCCCCCGTTATTTTTTAAATACTTTTACACCTCAATTTTAATTATGAAACTCGAAGATGTTAAAGAGGTCAAGACAAGCCATACGGATGAAGAGGTAAATGAATACCTCAAAAAGGGATTTATCATCAAGAAGATAATACAGACAAAAATAAATGGCGACGATATCAGCCCTTGCTTCATTCTGGTCAAGACCTAAAATTCAGACAATTACTCTTTCCCATGTCCAACGTTCGTTGGACTGGGATATTCATAGACAACAGACATATCTGTTGGCTGCCGGTAGGTATATCTATTCACTTTCTTCTTACTTTGCGTTCCGCAAAGAGATTTTATCTAATTGCCTAATTATTCAACCAATCACTTTTTAGAATTAGGGCTCAAGTAGCATCAGTGTGTGAAGCTCACTGTGGTACTTGAGGCTTGACTTATGAATTTAGGGAGGGGGTGGCCCTGGCAATATTTCCGTTTTGTGCTCTCCAGCTGTGCGAAACTCACAGCTTCATTTCTCTGATTGGTTGATTCTATGAAACCACTTTAAGAACCTAGGCACGCGTCCCAACGGGACGGTGTCAGGTACTTATTCCTTGTCATCTCCTTAGTGCAGGAGATGAGAGATATCATTTTATATTATATCCTCTTCAGCGAACCGCTGAATTGAAAACTGGTTTCATTATTGGGAACTACTTTAACGTGGAGGAGTGGTTGCTACGACCTCTCCTCCTGACGTTCTGCAGGTTACATCTCACCTGCCCATTACCGGTTTACCGGTGATGACCTGCTGAGATGTGATTTGAATTATCGATAAGTATCCTATCAGCCTCAGCGTACCGCTGAATCCATTTATCTAGTTCCCAGATTTGAAGGATTGCTTTTTCTGCTGGTTCGTCATAGACGTGTGATCTGGAAGATTGCACGGGCATGGCTGAACCAGTACAGATATTTGCCGCGGACTGGCGCGAAACAATTTCTGAAAAATCTATCTCGTTTTCAGCGTGCCGCTGAAATCTGTTTGCCAATCCTTCACTTTTTTGGAGAATTGCTTAAATGGGAAAATTGGCATATGTTGTTCCCGCACGGAGGGCGGGAACACTTGTTGCCATGTTTCCCAGTTCTTCGTCGATTGACTCAATTCCAACTAAACTTAAAAACTATTCTTAGCGTGCCGCCAAAACACTTGAAACCAATTCTCCAGGTGATTACTTATTGGGTGTGAACTGCAGAACAGCTCGCTATCTATCGTAGCACGGCGGGAAAATGTCCCGCCGTGTGTTGTATATCTAATGGTACAATATCACTATATTCTGCGAACCACAAAAACATTCTACTAATCAACTATAAAAAAAATTATTCTATTTCATCCTCCTCTTTTATCCATTCCTGCCACATCCTCCATTCTTCTTCAGACAGGCCGAACTTCAGTCTTTTTATATCAAGTAGCATGTCTCCGCATTTGTCAAACTCCTTTATCTCAAATGGAGACATATCCAGTTTTATTTGCCCTGTTGGAAATATTTTGTTCTTTGTTGGGTTTTTTAAATAGTTTTTAACAAGTTCTGAAAAACCGTCGCCGCTGATTTCTGTTTCTATCAGTTCATATTCATTTTTGACTTTTTTAGCTTCAATATACTTGGCCCTGTTTTCATTGAAGAATTCCTTTGCCCTGAAATAATCTGATTCAGTTTTATCTTCCCAGTCAACTCCGATAGAATTTACAATTGCTGCCACCCCCAAATGTGTAAAAGTTGTATAGCCTTGAGATGATAATATCACATCGTTTTTCATATCGATTACCACTAACCCATATCCTTCGGGGGCAAGTGATGTTGGATATGGTGAATAGCAGTCAGTCATCGGATATTCAAATTTCTTGTCATCTTTGTGTTTTTCCCAGTCTGCTTTCATCAGATTCCATTGATCAAGATATGCCTCTATGTGTGATTTTTCTTTCCTGATGAAACGTATGTTCTTGATGAACCACGGTAGGGTGTTCGTCCACCGGTTCATCCTATGTTCAGTTCCGTCAGGTTCTCTTAATGTCACTGCTACTGTTCCGCCCATATTCATCTAACCTCTTTTCAATAATTTCACAATTCCTTTTTCCAGATTGTGTAATCTGTTTGCCAAACGTTCCCCTTGATCTAAATCATATTCAATTATATCCAAAAGATTTTCAGCTATGTTGGCGAGCGCACCAGAGTTTTCTTGTTCTTCGTATTCCTTGATTTTTTCTCTTAATTTCTTGATGGTTTTATCCATATTATATCCTCCTTTTTATAAGGTTGGATGATTCAAATCTTGAAGATGCTGATTCAACATCGCTGGATATTCGTTCAATATATCATCTGGCAGGTTTGGTAGCTCTTTCAGAATTTCATCACATGATTTCTTAATCAATTCTAGAGATTCTTTCACATCTTTTTCAGTTTCTTCCCTATTCATTTCTTTCACCTATCCTTATTATATTCATGAAAATCTTTGCTGGTGTTTGTCTGGATCGTTGTCCAGATATACCATCTTGCCCCAATTAACTGGGGCTGAACAGCATTTGCTAGTGAGTGCCCACATCACAGGCATCTTTGGTTTTTTGAGATTATGGCCCGATACTTCCCCA
>Ga0209536_100016625_pt1 | contig 10452 bp, 9 predicted proteins | sample DeeMarSeWOR28_12_FD_187461 | JGI IMG/M metagenome (GOLD analysis project Ga0209536, IMG submission 187461) | Marine sediment microbial communities from White Oak River estuary, North Carolina - WOR-2-8_12 (SPAdes) (version 2) | ecosystem: Environmental > Aquatic > Marine > Intertidal zone >...
CTCTCTACTCGACATAAAACCCGTAATCGCGACGTACAGCCCCAGCACGACGACCAATAGGACAATCAGAAAGCCCAGAGCGTATCCCCTATTCATTGAATCCACACATCCGTAGAGGTATTAACCGCGCCGCAGACCTCTGCCCTGTCCGGGATTCGGGCGACGGCGGACGCATTATACTCGAAAAGCCTGCGGACGGCAAGCGGCTATGCGGGAGGGGGAAAGGGAGTGGCAGCGGGGCAACTGGCGAGTAGGGTCACAACAGGTGACATGGTCCGAGGTACAGCAGCGACAGGCCTACCCGCGTTCGGTGATCTCCCGGACAGCTTGCAAGGCTCTGCCCACGTCCTCTGCAGTGCTGAATGGACCTGGTGCAAACCGGACGGTACCGCTGGGAAACGTGCCCAGCGTCTTGTGTGCTGCTGGTGCGCAATGCAGCCCCACCCGGCACATGATCTCATGTTCGTCGTCTAGCCGCATCCCCACGTCGGAGGGCTCCATACCGCACACGTTGAAAGAGACCGTCGCCGTCTGGCGGGTGGGGTCTAGCCCCCCGTAGACCGTGACGCGCGGGACGTCTTCAAGTCCGCTGATGAGTTGTTGGGTCAGCGCCATCTCGTGCTGGCGAATGGCATCCACTCCTCGATCCAGAATCCACCGAGAGCCCAAGCTCGCCAAGCAGATACGGCTGAGCCCTCCCCACCGGTCCACATGATTGAGTATATTCAATCAGTTGGTCCTCACCACGCGGATCCGCCGGACCGGGAGAGACAGGCCCCATGCTGACGCTTCACGACATCATGACCACCGACCTCGTGACCGTGAGCCCGGAGATGAGCCTCCACGAGCTGGCGGAGGTGTTCGCATCCCGCCGGATCAGCGGAGCTCCGGTCGTGGCGGGGGTCGATCTCGTCGGAGTGATCTCTTCGAGCGACCTGCTCGAGTTCGAGTCCACCAGCCCTGGCTCTCCCCGCCATCGGCCCGAACAGTCCGAGTGGGGAGAACTGGAAGACGCGAGAGAGTGGGAAGGGGATGATGCACCCCCCTCCTACTACTTCACCGATTTCTGGGCGGACGCGGGGGCGGACGTGCTGGAACGGATCGAGACCTCCGAGGGCCCCGAGTGGAACCACCTCGGCGAACGGACCGTCGGCGAGGCGATGACGCCTTCGGTCTGGTCGCTGGAGTCCGCCACGCCCGTGCAGCAGGCCGCTCGCCTGATGCTGGACAACCGGATTCACCGCGTCCTGGTGGTGGACGACGGCATGCTCGTAGGGATCGTGTCGGCCAGCGACATCGTGCGCGCGGTCGCCGACAAGGGGCTCTGCGAGTAGTGGATGCGGGCGCGAAGATCACGCGCCCGCCCAGATGGCAGCAGCCTGGCCGGCCGCGCCCCGCTCCCGCTAGAACGCCGCGTTGAAGCCCAGAGCCAGCCGCGCGAACTCCCGTTCGAAGTCCCAACCCAGCTCCCCCGTCAGCCGCAGGTTCCGCCAGAACAGCCAGTTCGCTCCCAGCGCTCCGAAGCTGTAGGTCTGGACGAACGGATTCTCGGCCGTGCCCTCGCCGACGCGCAGCGTGAAGATCGGCTGATCGGAATCGATCCAGTTGTACAGCGCGGTGAGCGTCCAGCGGCCCGCGCGGCCGGAGGGCCACCAGAGGAGCTCCCCGAGAACGGAGTGCACCTCGGTGTCGGTGGGCGCTCCGACGTTGTCGAAGAAGGGCTGGTCATCCGAACGGTAGAGATACTGCCCGTTGATCTCCCACAGGTCGCCGAGCGCCAGGGACGCGTCGGGCCCGAAGATCCAGGTGTTGTTCCGCACTTCGTTCGCCTTCTCATCCCCGTAGAAGCCGAAGGCCCCGAGGCGCAGCGCTCCCAGAGAGTGCGAATAGCGCAGATAGATATTCTTTCCGGCGTCCCGGTCGTACTGGCGCACGTCGCGCGCCTCGGTGAGGCCCTGTCCGTTGACGACCCCCAATGCGAGGTCGCCGTTCGTCCACGGGGACCAGATCGCCATCAGGCCCCGGTCGTAGGTCAGGTCGGCGCGCGCGTCGCCCACCCGGACCCGGTAAGGCATGTAGTCCTCGAACTCGAGCCGCAGCTCGCGCTTGTACAGCGGATCCGAGACCTGGAACTGTCCCACGAGCAGGGCGATGCCGCTGCCCCACATGTCGGTGAACTGCACGTACGCGTCTTCGAGCCCGGCGATCTCGCCCCGCTCGCTGAGGTAGAAGTACATGTACCAGCTGACGTTCTTCGCCAGCACGCCTCCCGTGAGCAGCTTTACGCCCCAGGGGAATCCGAAGTCGTTCGACACCTCTTCGCCGTCGCTGCCCGCAACGCCCTGGGCGTACGCGTCGAACCGCACGGCCAGGGGCAGGTCCTTCACGAGCTGCAGGAGCGGATCGCCCGTGTCGATCGTGTCGCGCGGCGGCTCGTCCACGGCGAACTGGAAGCCGTTGCCGGCGAAGTTCTCCCCGAACTCCGTGAGCTTCGGAAACGGCATGTGGCACAGGTTGCAGCTTACCCCGTACTTGCGGGCGAAGGCCGGGATCTCCACCTCTCCGCTGGAGAACGACACCCTTCCCACGTGCGCCCCGCCTTCCCGGACTGGTGAGTCCGCCTGCAGCCGGCCCGTCGCCAGCACGACGAAGGCTGCGATCAGTACGGCTGTGAGCGAGGATCTGCGCGGCACGTCCATGAGCGACTTCCCTCCTGCGTACGGGCACCCTGTAGCAGGCCCGGGTCGGTACCTGCACCTCCGGCTGGGTGCAATGGCCGTACCTCGTCGCCGGCCGGCCTGCACGCACGACCTCCTGTCCCCGCTTCGGGAATAGCAGCCGTAACTATATGTTTTACAGGGTTTTAGGTGCTGCCCTGGCTGGGCTCGATTCGGAGCGGTACGACGGGACCTGCCAGGGGCCGGTGACATCTTGGCCCCTGTCGGGACGGTTCAGCGAAGCGGCAAGACCCGTCGGGTCACAGCGCCATGGCTCTTGCGGCCCTCGCGCGCCCTTCGGCGGTGAGCTGCAGCGTTCCGTTTCCGGCAACTACCAGCACATCCTCGTCCTCGGCCTCGCGGACGATCTGCTCCACCCTCTCCGGGCTCCACAACAGGTGCTCGGGAAGGTGGCCTACGTGGCACTCGGTCTCCTCCTCCGGCATTCCCTGGTGGTTCAGCAGGTGGATGGCCAGCATCGACACCGCGAACTCCGTCTTCTGCCGGGCGCGGCGCCGCGCCTGCGCCAGCAGCCCGCGCCGGGGGGCGAACAGGAACGCCAGCAGGAAGTCCATCCCGACCATCGCGGCCATCGATCCGGCGATCGACGCGTCCAGCCAGCGGGCCAGCCAGTAGCCCGCCACGGCCCCGTGCGCACCGATCACCGCTGAGAGCAGCAGGACCAGCGGAAGGCGATCGGAGAGGAGATAGGCGGCGGCCGGCGGTGCGATCATGAACGCCACTACGAGGATCGAACCGACGCTGTCGAACGCTCCGACGGCAGTAATCGACACCACCGCCATGTACGCGTAATGCAGCAGCACGGGCGACAGGCCGAGCGCGGCGGCGAGGCCGGGGTCGAAGGTCGAGAGCTTGAGCTCCTTGTAGAACGCGACCAGGAACAGGAGGTTGAGAAGCAGGATCCCCCCCATCACCCACACCCCCCTGGGCCCGAGGTCCCGGCCCGCGACGACGAAGCGTCGGAAGGGAGCCAGCGCCAGCTCGCCCAGCAGCACGGCGTCCGTGTCCAGGTGCACGTCGCCGGCGTACAGCGAGATCAGGATCACGGCGACGCTGAACAGGGCCGGAAACACGAGGCCGATGGCGGCGTCTTCTCTCACCAGGCCGGTACCCTCGATCGCCTGCACCAGCGCCACCGTGAGTACACCCATCGCGGCCGCCCCGAAGATCAGCAGCGGCGAGCTCAGGTCGCCGACCACGAAGAACACGAGCACGATGCCGAGCAGCACCGTATGACTGATCGCGTCGCTCAGCAGGGCCGTGCGGCGGAGCACCAGGAACACGCCGGGGAGCGCGCAGGCGACCGCCACCACCACGGCGAGCAGCTGGATTTCGAGCTCGATCATGCTCACTCGTCCTGCTCCCGCCCGAGCCGCGCGAGCACCTTCTCGGCCCGCACCAGGCCCTCGGAGGTGATCACCCAGTTCGCGTCCGGCAGCTGTCGGGCCCAGCCCTCTTCCGCCAGCTTCTCCAGCGCCTCTGCCGCTCCACCGGGCCCATCGCTCATCGCATCGAGGACCGGGACCGGATGTCCGTACTGCAGGGATCCGTGCTGCCCGTACAGCGCATAGAGGTCGGCGAGCACCGTGTCCAACCTGATCCGACCCCGCTGCCGGCGGCGGCGCCATGCGCTCCATACCAGTCCACGGCGAGGAGCGAACGCCAGCGAGATCATCACGATCGCGGTCGCAGCCAGCACGATCGTAGGCCCGGTCGGCAGCCCCTCCGTGCCTCCGCTCGCCAGCGCGCCGCTGACCCCCGCCAGGGCCCCGAACCCCGCGGACAGGAACACCATGACCCCCAGCGAATCCGTCCACTGGCGGGCCGCTGCGGCGGGCGCCACCACGAGCGCGGCCATCAGCACGACACCCACGGCCTGCAGTCCGGTCACGATGGCGAGCACGAGTATCGAGGTGAGCAGCAGATCCAGTCGATGAATCGGGAAGCCGAGCGAAGCCCCGAACTCGGGGTCGAAGGTCAGGAGCTTGAATTCCTTCCAGAAAGCGGCGAGCGTCGCCAGCGCTGCTCCGCCGAGCGCGGCGATCACCACCACGTCCCTCTCCACCAGGGTCGCAGCCTGTCCGAACAGGAAGCGGTCGAGACCCGCCTGCGCCGCGTCCGGACGACCCTGCACGAAAGTCAGAAACACGAGCCCGACGCCGAAGAACACGGCGAGCACGATGCCGAGCGCGCTGTCGCCGGGGACCCGGCTGCGGGCCGTGATCTGCGAGACGAGAACGGAACCGAGCCAGCCCGCCGTGAACGCACCGCCCACGAGCACCAGCAGTTCCTTGCTGCCCGTGAGCATGAACGCGAGCACGATGCCCGGCAGCGCGGCGTGAGACACGGCGTCGCCCAGCAGCGACTGGCGTCGCAGCACGGCGAACGCGCCCAGCGCGCCGCTTGCCAGGCCCAGCAGCGCCGTGCCGAGCGCCACCGTGCGCAGCGTGTAGTCGAACAGCAGGTCGTTCAGCAGGTCCATGATCGGGTCGTCGTGGAGCCGCGGGATCCGGGCGCGCGCCCGCTACGGCGCGCCGGCCGGCGCGTCGGAGATCGCCGCGTCCGCCGCTCCCGCCGCGGCGGCCCGGAACGGCACCATGCCGCCGTAGGCCACCCGCAGATTCTCCTCGGTGAATACCTCGTCCACCGGCCCGCAGGCGATGCGACGCACGTTGAGGATCATCACGTGGTCGAAGTACTCGGGAACGGTCTGCAGGGCGTGGTGCACGGCCACCACCGTGGAACCCTGCGACCGCAGTTCCTTGAGCACCCGGATGATCGCTCGCTCCGTCGTCGCATCCACGCCCTGGAAAGGCTCGTCCATCAGATACACGCGGGCGTCCTGCACGAGGGCCCGGGCGAGGAACACCCGCTGCTGCTGGCCACCCGACAGCTGGCTGATCTGGCGCTTCGCGAATCGCGCCATGTCCACTTTGTCCAGCGCCTCCATGGCGAGCTTCCGCTCCCGCGATCCGGGCCTGCGGAACCAGCCGAGATCTCCGTACCTGCCCATCATCACCACGTCCAGCACGGAAGTGGGAAAGTCCCAGTCCACCGAGCCCCGCTGCGGCACGTAGGCGACGATGCCTCGCGACTCGGCGTAGCTCCGGCCATGGATGAGAATACGCCCGGCCGCCGGCTCCACGAGGTCGAGGATCGCCTTGATCAGCGTGGACTTCCCCGCCCCGTTCGGACCGACGATCGCCATCAGCACGCCCGCCGGGACTTCCATGTCCACGTCCCACAGCACCGGATGTTCGTCGTAGGCGACCGTCAGATCGTCCACCTGGATCGCCGCTCGCCGGTCCGGGTTCATTCCGCGTCCTCTCCGGTCAGCAGCGCATCGACGATGGTGTTCACGTTATGGCGGACCATGCCGGGATAGGTGCCCTCCGGAGTTCCCGCGCTCCCCATCGCGTCGGAGAACAGCGAGCCGCCGATGCGCACCTCCTCCCCCCGGTCCCGGACGGCGGCCTGCACCGCTTCGATCGTGCGCTGCGAGACGGAGGTCTCGACGAAGATCGCCGGGATCTTGCGATCGACGACCAGCTCGGCAATCCGCTGCACGTCCGCGGTGCCCGCTTCGGTCACGGTACTGATTCCCTGCAGTCCGACGACTTCGAAGCCGTACGCCCGACCGAAGTAACCGAACGCATCGTGCGCCGTGACCAGAATCCTGCGCTCCTCCGGAAGTTCGGCGACCCGCGCACGGACCCAGCCCTCCAGCTTCGCCAGGGTGTCTCGATACGCCACCGCACGGCCCCGATACCCGGCCTCGCCGTCGGGATCGAGCCGGACCAGCGCCTGCTCCACCGCCACCGTGGTGGAGGCCCACAACTCCACGTCGAACCACACGTGCGGGTCCCAGCTGCCGACGAAATATTCCGAGGAGATGCGACGCTCCGGCGCGATACCGTCCGCGACCGGCACCGTCAGGCTTCGGCCGGACATCTCCTCGAGAACCTCGCCCATCGCAGCCTCGAGGTGCAGCCCGTTGTAGAAGATGATGTCGGCCGAGGCCAGGCTGCGTACGTCACCGGCACTCGCCTTGTACAGGTGCGGGTCCACGCCGGGGCCCATCAGGCCCGTGACACGCATGCGTTCGCCGGCGATCTGTCGGACCACGTCCGCCACCATCCCGGTCGTGGCGACCGCGCGGAGGTCTTCCGCCCCTCGCTCCGCGCTCTCGCGGGCCCCGTCGCCACACGCCCCGCACAGCGCCGCGGCGGCGGCCGCGACTGCCGCCAACCCGGCCGCTCGGTTCCTGCCCGGCGCTCGAGCCGCCCGGTGCCGCTTCCCTCGCTTCCTCCGCTTCCAGCCCGACATCTCGAGCTCCATGTTTAGACTACGCTAAACCCGACCGGCCCCATCTCAATACGAAGGCCCGGCGGACCCGTCAACACGTCTGCTCGGAATTCCCCGACAACGAAAACGGCCCCGCCGCATACGCGCCGGGGCCGTCCTGCGAATGGAGCGGGAGATCAATCCCGCTTGCCGATCGGCACGTACTTGCGCTCGTCGTAGCCCGTGTAGACCTGGCGCGGACGCGCGATCCTCTGATCGGGATCCTCCAGCATCTCCAGCCACTGGGCGAGCCAGCCGGCGGTGCGCGGAATCGCGAACAGCACGGGGAACATGGCGACCGGGAAGCCGAGCGCCTGGTAGATGATTCCGGAATAGAAGTCGACGTTCGGGTAGAGGTTGCGGCTGACGAAGTAGTCGTCCTCCAGCGCGATCCTCTCCAGCTCGATCGCGATGTCGAGCATCGGGTTCGTGCCCGTGACTTTGAATACCTCCGGCGCCAGTTCACGCAGAATCCGGGCGCGCGGATCGTAGTTCTTGTACACCCGGTGTCCGAAGCCCATGAGACGGAAGTCCCCCGCCTTCACGCGCTCGATGTAGCCCGGGATGTTCTCCATCTTTCCGATCTCGCGGAGCATCCGAAGCACCATCTCGTTGGCGCCCCCGTGCAGCGGGCCGTACAGCGCCGCGGCCGCCGCCGACAGTGCGCAGTACGGATCCGCGTGCGAGCTGCCCACCGCCCGCATCGCGTTGGCACTGCAGTTCTGCTCGTGATCCACGTGCAGGATGAACAGGACGTCCAGTACCTTCTCGAGGATCGGGTTCGGCTCGTACTTCGCCTCGGACGTCTTGTACATCATGTTGAGGAAGTTGCCCGTGTAGCTCAGCTCGTTGTCCGGGTAGATGTAGGGAAGTCCGCGGCTGTGCCGGTAGGCGAACGCCGCGAGCGTTCCCACCTTCGCGACGAGGCGCTGGATCTGCTTCAGCCGGATCTCCGGATCGTCGATCGTCCGCGCCTCCGGATAGAAGGTGGACAGCGCGGCGAGAGAGCTGACGAACATCCCCATCGGGTGCGCATCGTGCCGGAACGCGGCCATCAGCTCCTTCATGTTCTCATGCAGGAAGGTATGATGCGTCACGTCGTACACCCACCGCTCCAGCTCGTCCTTCGTCGGGAGCTCGCCGAACAGGGTCAGGTACGCGACCTCGAGATAGTTGCTCTTTTCGGCCAGCTGCTCGATCGGGTATCCGCGATAACGGAGGATGCCCTTCTCGCCGTCGATGAAGGTGACCGAGCTCTTGCAGGACGCCGTGTTGGTGAATCCCGGATCGTAGCAGAGCATCCCGAAATCGGTATCGGTCGCTTTGATCTTGCGGATGTCCTTCGCCGGGATCGCCGCGCCGTACTCCGGATACGTCCCGTACATGATCGGGAGCTCGTATTCCTTCTCGGTGCGGTTGTCGATGATCGTGAGGGTGTCTGTCATGGATCGTTCTCCTGGGGCTTCCTTCTGCGTGCCCGAACGGGCACCGGTTACGGTCTCAGGCATCGATTCCTCCTCCGGGAGAGCGGGCGCCCTCCGCTTGCGTGTCGGACTCCGGCTGGACAGGAATCCAGATTCCCTGCCCGGGTCCCGGAAGCCACCGCGCGCGGATCGCATGGGGGGAATCGCTGCGCGACGATTGGACCGTGGTCTCCCCGGACTCGGACACGGTCAGACAAGTACAACATATCACGAAGCAAGTCCGGGACCAAGGGACACTTCTCGCCAAACCTTCTACCTGGAAGACTTTCCGGCGTCACGTACCGTGCGGAACAAGCAGAGTTGTCCCGATCGTCCCCGATCGAGGGGCCGTTTCGTCCCGTTCAAAGACAGCCCGATGCCGGCGGGAACAGCGCGTATCGATCTCCGATCAGTCCTTGAGGGCTCGCAGGGCGCTGTCCATCGCGTCCTGCCGGACGTAGACGAGATAGCCGAAGCAGCCCTTCCCGTCGGTCACCGCAGTGCTCGCATAGACGTTCACGCCGGCCCGCATCAGCTTCTCGTGGATCTCCGCCAGGGCCCCCATCTTGTCGTCCCCGTGGACGAGGATCGCGCTCTGCGGGCCGTCCAGCTGCATTCCCGCCCGGGCGGCCACTGTCTCCAGCTTCGCTCCCTGTTCGGGAAACAGCGCGAGCTGGGTCCGCGACGGACCCGTAGGAACGGCCGTGAACGCCAGAAGGTTGATTCCCTGCTTCGCCAGGATATCGAGCAGTTTGTACGCCTCGCCCGGCTGGTCCTCGGCGCTCGTGTAGTAATAGTCGACGCGGCGAATGTTGTAGGCCATCTCGATCTCCTCCCGGTGGCCGGCGGGGCGTGCCGGGCCGTGTCGATGCGGGCGGCGGCAGGGCGGGACGAGCGCGGGCTCGCCAGTGCGTCCGTCGCCCGGAATTGAGCGATGATCGTATCCTCTGTTACGTGGTCATGCCCGGCAAGGGTCCATGGATACAGAAAGGCGGCCCCGCGAACGGGACCGCCTTTCCGGTCGCACTCAGCACTGACAGTCGGCCGGTTACGGAGCCGGCGCGACCATTCCCAGGCTGCCCATCTGATCCACGCTCAGCGGCGTGGCATACTCGTCGAACGACTGGTGGGCATCCGGCCCGGACTCCAGGAACTCCCAGACGGGCGGCAGCACCTGCGTCGTGACGAAGTCGAACTGCGTCGAGGTCTCGTAATCCGCAGGCCACGGAACGACGCCCGTGAGCGGGAAGGTGAGCGCGGGAATTCCGTCGTCCCACACCGCCACGCTGAGGATTCCGAACTCGTTGTACTGTTCGATCGCCGGGATCGTGCCACCCTGGTTCGCATGGCAGTCGGTGCAGACACGTCCGGCACCGATCGCGTGCGGCGTGTAATGGCCCCACGCCACGAACGAATTGTCCTCGTACTTCACGCTCTGGAAGTTGACCGGGTACACCTCGGTCTCTCCCGAGCCGTCCCGCTTCGGGCGGTTGCCCAGCCACAGCCAGTCGGCCTTCGGCGGGCCGTAGAAGACCTTGCCGGCACCCGATAGCTCCGCCTCGAAGTGACAGTTGTTGCAGGTCGGTGCGCCCGAGGCGTGGCAAGCGACGCAGGCCACGGCCTCACCATGCGGGTTTCCGGCCGGGTGCACGAATCCGGCGTCCGGATCGTGGCAGTTGGTGCAGCGGGCGTCGATCGCTCCGATTTCCTGGAACGAATCGTAGGAAGTGCCATCGCCGTGCACGTCTTCCGACGTGTGACAGGACATGCAGGTGAATCCGGCATCGCGGTGCACGTCCGTCAGTCCGAGGTTGATCTCCGCGGCCTGGCGACCGTGACAGCCGAGACACACCGTCGGCTCGTCGACGGAATCATCGCCCAGCGTCGGCTCCGGCGTATCGGCGTGG
>Ga0209536_100016626_pt1 | contig 10452 bp, 10 predicted proteins | sample DeeMarSeWOR28_12_FD_187461 | JGI IMG/M metagenome (GOLD analysis project Ga0209536, IMG submission 187461) | Marine sediment microbial communities from White Oak River estuary, North Carolina - WOR-2-8_12 (SPAdes) (version 2) | ecosystem: Environmental > Aquatic > Marine > Intertidal zone >...
CAGACCGCGATGAACGAGATCCTGGAAGTCCTGGTCAGGCTCATGGCCCCTATCCTCTCATTTACTGCTGATGAGATCTGGCAATACCTGGAGAAGGAAGGACGGGCTCCCAGTGTCCATGCCGATCTCTTCATTCCGGTGAAGGATGAATACAAAGACCCCGAGCTGGCAGATCGCTGGGATACGATTATTGGGGTGCGCAAGGAAGTGACCAAGGCTTTAGAGATCGCAAGGAAAGGAAAGATGATCGGTCACTCGCTGGACGCCTCTGTCTTGCTCGGTGTATCGGAGGAACTGATGGATCTGCTGGGACCCTACGAGAATCAGCTCAAATATCTTTTTATTGTCTCCTTCGTCGAAATGGTCGCTATCAACGAAGTGGAGGGCGGTTTCGAAGGTGAGGAGATGCAGGGCGTCAAAGTGAAAGTGGCCCCATCCAAAGACAAAAAGTGTGAGCGTTGCTGGGTCCACGACTCGACCACAGGAATGGATCAAGAGCATCCCACCATCTGCAAAAGGTGCTTACAGGCCTTGAGTGAAATGGAGCAGACCGCACAGTGATCATTAAAAAAAACACCTATTTACTTACTTTGCCCGCCCTGGCCATTGTGGTTTTGGATCAGATCTCAAAATACGTTGTCGTGCGAAGTATTGGGCTTCATGAATCCATTCCGCTCATCAGCGGTTTCTTCAACCTCGTCCATACGCGAAACCGCGGCATGGCATTTGGTTTGATGAATCGGCCAGGCAGCGATTTTAGCTTCTATTTTCTGGTGGCCGCCACTTTTGCGGCGGTCATCCTGCTCCTCTTTTGGTTCACAAAACTGAAGGATGAGGAAAGGAGGTTGATATTCGGAATCTCCCTTATACTTGGAGGCGCCGTCGGAAATTTGATAGATCGATTGAGATTGAGAGAAGTGATCGATTTCCTCGACTTCCACGTTGGCACTTACCACTGGCCTGCCTTCAATCTGGCCGATTCCGCCATAACTCTGGGAACCTTCTGGGTCGCTATAAACCTCCTCTTTTACAGTCCGAAAAGTAGTAAAGTGGTTAAGTAGTTGAGTGGTTGAGTGGTTGAGTAGTTGAGTGGTTCAGTGGTTGAGTAGTTGAGTGGTTTGGAAGAGGACGCTTATCGGGGATCCATATCACTAAGAACTTCAGCTCTTTAACTACTTAACGACTCAACAACTCAACGGATTCACCATGCTTCCTAATCTCTTCTCCATAGGCCCCTTGACCATCCACAGTTACGGCCTTTTCGTGGCCCTTGGTTTTGCCGTGGGATTTCTGGTTATGCTCAAAATTGGGAAGTCCCAGGGGATAAAGAGCCAGCAGGTCATGGATATCGGCTTTATCGTCATCCTCATGGCCATTATCGGCTCCAGGCTCGCCTATGTGGCTATGAATTTCTCCCACTACAAGGCTCATCCTGTTGATATCATCAAAATATGGGAAGGGGGTCTTGTCTTCTCAGGGGGCCTGGTGGCGGTGGTCATTGTGATGATTTGGTACCTTAGACGGCATCGCCTCTCCTTTTGGCCAATGGGGGATCTTTGCGCACCCGGAATTGCCATAGGTCAGGCCATAGGCCGATTGGGGTGTTTCATGGCTGGTTGCTGCTATGGCAAACCCACAGACCTGCCCTGGGCAGTGACTTTTACACACCCCCAGTCTCTGGCTCCCCTGAATACACCCCTTCACCCGACACAGCTATACTCTGCTTTTAGCGGGTTTATTATTTTTGGGGTTCTCATGTTCCTGAATGCCAACAAGCAATTTCAAGGCCAGGTCTTCATTTGGTTTCTCATTCTCCACAGCACGGCCCGCCTCATCATGGAACGCTTTCGGGGCGATGAGCGCGGATTGATTGCAGGAACCGAGATGAGCATGACACAACTCCTCACCCTTCTCGTCCTCCTGGGCGCTGTCGTTGCCCTCTTCATACTCAAATCAAAAAAGGAAAAATAGAGGGCTCTCCTTCGTAAGAATCAGCGGCTATTTGCTGATCACCCCCTCTCAACTCCCCTTACCTGGCATCAGGGCATACGCCTTTAGTAAATACTTGAAAAATAGGGAAAATTTAGGTAAAATACATGTTTTATTAGTTTAGTCGCGACAAATATGAGCAACCTGACGTCTCAACCCATATTAACCACCCAAACCTCTTCTCCTGTATCAGCACCACAGAAACCTTTTCCATTCTGCCGCTGCTTGTACTGTCAGGGGGTGAAATATGTTTAAGAAGAGGAAGGATTATCTGATTTTTGGCAGTCCGCTCATTGAAGAACCGGAAATTCAAGAGGTCGTGGACACACTGGAATCCGCCTGGTCGGGAGCGGGACCTAAAGTTTCGAAATTCTAAACTATTTTTGAGAAATATAAAGTTGGAATAGCGTTTTCCACACTAAGCCAAGAATTAGGGTTGGAAAGATAGTAAATTCAGATCATGAGCACACCCCATAATAGTGACGATACATTCCTCACGGCGCCCCTTTCAACAAGAGTGGTTCGAGGTGGTATATGGGTTTTTGCCTTAAGAATGACAAACCGAGCTCTGGGATTAGTTCGAATAATAGTTCTTGCCAGATTATTGTCTCCAGAAGATTTTGGTCTGTTTGGCATCGCCATACTATCCATTTCTGTTCTAGAGACTTTCTCAAACACGGGCTTCAATGCAGCGGTGATACATAGACAAAAGGACACAGAATCATACCTTGATACAGCCTGGACCGTCTCGGTAATTCGAGGGATCTTTCTCTTTCTTTGCCTCATTTTTGCCTCAACATCCATCGCAAAATTCTTTGGCTCTTCTCAAGCTGAATTGGTGATAAGAATCATTGCTATCTCTACACTCGTATATGGCTTTCGAAACATTGGTGTCCTCCTTTTTCAGAAGGAGCTAGAGTTTAACAAACAATTCACATATGAATCATCGGGAGTCCTGGTTGAGTTATGCGTGGCGATCATTCTAGCTATTAAGCTTCAAAACATATGGGCATTGGTTTACGGTAGTCTTGCCGGGAATTTCACCCGGCTTTTCCTGTCTTATCTGGTCCACCCTTATCGCCCTCGCTTGAGATTCGATATGGAAGAATTTCGGGAGCTGTTTGGCTATGGCAAATGGGTATTAGGCTCTGGTATTTTGATCTTTCTTGTTACACAGGGTGACGATATTTTCGTTGGTAAAGTCCTCGGAGTCACTGCCTTGGGTCTTTATCAAATGGCATACGCGTTTTCGAATCTACCAGCGACAGAAATCTGCCATGTGATTTCTCAGGTGACCTTTCCAGCCTATTCAAAATTCCAAGATGATCTTCCGAGATTAAGAAAAGCCTATCTTAGGGTATTCCATTTTACGGCATTTCTATCAGTCCCATTCTCTGCAGGAATTTTCATCATGGCTCCAGATTTTACCCGAATTTTTTTGGGTGAAAAATGGATGCTAATGATACCAGCTTTCCGGGTGTTGGCTTTTTGGGGAATCATAAGATCTCTAGGAGCAACAGCCGGGCCTGTATTCCAGTCTATTGGTCGACCCGAAATATTGACGAAATTGCAACTTCTTGTCTTAGCACTCTTATTTATTTCCATATATCCACTCAGCATTAAATGGAACATCTTGGGAACGTCCTTGGCGATAATTCTTAGTACTTTTTTTCCAAATGTGGTGGCCACATTTCTTGTCATTAAAGTGGTCGACTGTACGGGAAAGGACCTCCTCAAACGCCTTTTTTGGTCTTTGATGAATACGGGAATTATGGTGTTAATCATCATTGCTGTTAAGAATTACGTGATATCTTCCCTGGGAATAACTGAGTTTATTTTAATAATCATATTGGGGACCGCTATTTATTTTGGGACAAGTTATGCGTTCCGAAACTTGTTTTTAGATCATAAAGAAGCTCTCGATTTCATAATTCAAAAGATTTGAAGGGATGTAAAAGCCAGAACCAAGGATGCTAGTGTGCGCGAGTCGATAAAACAATTTGTGAAAATATGCGCTGAAACACTGCCTATCTCCGAGCCTATTTATGAGTTCGGTGCTCTCCAGGTCGAGGGGCAGGAAGGGTTTGCAGACCTACGGCCCCTCTTTCCAGGCAAGAAGTATGTTGGGGCCGACTTGAGAAAAGGTCCAGGGGTGGACGTTCTTCTGGATCTTCACGATATCGATCTTCCTTCCGAATCAGTAGGTACTGTTCTTATTCTCGATACTCTTGAACACGTAGAGTACCCAAGGAAAGCTATCGAAAACGCACACACGATCCTGAAAAAAGATGGAATTGTAATCATAACGTCAGTCATGAATTTCGCGATTCATGATTATCCACAAGACTTTTGGCGCTTCACACCGGAAGCTTTTCGGAGCCTTCTGAAGCAATTCTCATATTCATTCGTTGACGCCCTCGGAAATCCTAAATTTCCTCATACGATCCTAGGATTAGGCCTAAAGGGTCTTGGCCACAGGGATTTGGTATCAGAATTCTTAAGGCAATATGATGGATGGAAGAAAACAAGCGTCCAAAGTCCTTGTGAACCTTCAGTCTGGAAGAAATTGATAAAATCATTTCTTCCACCAATTTTGTTTACTATCTACAGGAAGCTATATCCCAAAAAAATCAAGCACAATCCAAAGAATGGTTTCGGAGATGAATAGTTTAAATCCATCTTACATTGATGCTAGAAATGATATTTTGAAATACATCCCAAAACAGGTTGGTAAGGTTTTAGACGTGGGATGCAGCATAGGTGTCCTAGGCAAAAAAATCAAAGAGAATTATGCAGCCGAAGTAACGGGCATAGAAATGAATGAAGAAATGGCGAGGATAGCTAAAGAGAATTTGGATAGGATTATCATTGGAGATGTAGAACAAATTTGCTTAAGCGAGTATTTCAGTTCGGAATATTTTGACTGTATCATTCTTGCAGATATACTTGAACATCTAAGAAATCCATGGACTGTGTTGAATAGACTAACTTCGATTTTGTCTGAAAAGGGACTGGTAATATCGAGCATTCCAAATGTACGGCATTATACAACGATTCTACAGCTTACCTTCAAAGGGTATTGGCCTTACCGGGATAGGGGAATTCATGACAGAACGCATCTCAGATTTTTTGCTCTAAGAAACATAAAAGAATTGTTCGATTATTCCGGTCTTAAAATAAAAAAGATTGACGAGAATTACAGGCTCATTGAGAGACAACATCCATACAATAGATTCTCAAAATATTTTGCATTCCCTCCAATCCGAGCCTTTCTAGTATTTCAATACATTATCTTGGCAGCGAAGTGACTATTGATGATGAAAATCTCTATATTGACTCCTGACTATTCTAATAACTGCTTTGGAAGATCTTGGTTACTGGCCAAACTCCTGCAGAGACACTATAAGATTGAGATGGTCGGTCCTGCATTTGGTGCTGGTATATGGAAGCCCTTGAGAAATGCCTGTGATTTCCAAATTAAGATCGTAAATGGAAATCCGGGAGGTCGTTTTGAGTTTAAGAAAATGTTGAACTTAATTTCAGGCGATATGATCTATGCAACGAAACCCTTGATGGCAAGCTTCGGCGTCGGCTTGGTTAAAAAAATTAGGACACGAAAACCCTTAATTCTCGATATAGATGACTGGGAATTAGGCTTTGGAAAAGAATTTTATGATTCTTTGATCTGGCCTAAAAAACTAAATGATTTTTTCTTATCGAAATCAAACTGGAGATCCTATTATTACACGGTTATTATGGACAAGCTTATATGGCTAGCCAATGATCTAACGGTTTCAGGCAAGATACTGCAGGCAAAATATGGGGGCACTATTATTTGGCATGGACGAGATGTTAGTACTTTCAATCAAAAGAAATACGATAAAGCTGAGCTAAGAAGAAAACATCTTCAACACGACGGCCAAGAATTAACAACAATAGGATTTATAGGAACACCAAGGCCCCACAAGGGCTTGGAGGACCTTCTTGATGCAATGTCTCTTTTGGACGACCAAAATGTGCTTCTATTTATCTTGGCAGGGGATGAAGATAGCTACTCTAGCAAAGTTAGAGAAAAGATTAAAATCCTAAACCTCAGCCAAAGTGTAACTTTTCTTCCCGAGCAACCCTTTGAAAAGCTTCCTGAACTATTGTCAATTATAGATTTAGTTATTGTTCCCCAACGAATGAGATCTAGCGCATTCGGCCAAGTACCAGCGAAAATATTTGATGCAATGGCAATGGGGAAACCAATAGTAGCAACCAACGTCTGTGATATTCCGTACATCTTGGGCGATTGTGGTTGGATTGTAAAACCTGAAAATCCAAAGGAACTTGCGGAAACAATTCGATATGTTCTGCAGCATCCATCGGAGGCTAAAGAGCGGGGCAAAAAAGCACGAGAAAAGTGTAAAAGTGAATATAGCTTGGAAAGAATGGAAGAAAATCTCTTGAAAGTCTTCCAAAGATACGAAAGGAATTAAAAAAGGAGATTTCAGACCTTCCCATGCCCATAGTTAGCATAATAGTTCCTACATACAACAGATCGAACTTGGTCGTACGGGCAATCAAGAGCGTTTTGGCACAATCCTTTGCTGATTTTGAAGTCATCGTGGTCGATGATGCTTCTACCGATGATACACAACAACGCATTGCAGAACTTAAAGATCCACGAATCAAGATTATCCGCCATGAAAAAAACAAAGGTGCTCCAGCCGCAAGAAATTCTGGAATTAAAGCCTCCCAGGGAGAATATATAGGCTTTCTGGATGACGATGATGAGTGGCTTCCAGACAAACTAGAAAAACAATTACAATTATTTGAAACTTCTGGAAACGAAGCCGGCCTCATTTATAGCGGATTCTATTTCGTTTCTGATAGAAATAATAGAATTTTGTCAAACATTACCCCAAACAAGAAAGGAAATCTGTATTCTGATCTTTTGAGACGTAATATTTTAGGGAGTCCAACGCCACTAATTAAACGCTATTGCTTCGATAAAGTAGGGCTTTTTGACGAAACATTACCGAGTTGCCAGGACTGGGACATGTGGATTAGGATCTCCAAATTCTATAAATTCGATTTCGTTTCCGATGCCTTGTCAAAAGTATATGTACACGGGAAGCAAATATCCCTCGATTTGAATGCTAAAATTGAGGCAAGGGAAAAACTAATCGATAAATACCTTAATGATCTCGCTAGAACTCCGACAGCTTTATCTTACCTCTTAAAAAGGTTGGGAGTGCTCCATTGTATCTCTGGAAATTCAAAGAAAGGGCTTAAGTATTTTATCAGTTCACTTAAGTTGCTACCTTTCCAAAGAGATTGTTATATGCACATCATTTTTTCCATATTTGCCACCAAGCGACATAGGCAATTTTTGAGACAAAATTATACGACAACGTTGGATGGCGTTGTCTTTTACTATTAATGATGACTTCTATAACAAAGATCAGCGTAATTATTCCAACTTATAATCGAGCGCAATCTATTGGCCGTTCCATAGATAGTGTTCTAAATCAAAGCTACCGAAACTTTGAAATAATCGTTGTAGATGATGGATCAACTGATAATACAAGAGACATACTCCTTTCCTTTGGAAACCATATTAAATATATACGCCAAGATAACAAAGGACCATCAAATTCTAGAAATGTTGGTATAAACGCATCGAGAGGCGAATTCGTTGCCTTCCTGGATTCCGATGATTATTTCATGAAGCCGAATCTGGAAATAAAGATCGCTTTTTTGGAAAGCAATCCTCATATAGGCTGGGTATATTCTGATTGGGAATACGTCGATGGCCAAGACAATTACATAGAAAAAGGATCTTTGAAGTTCAATTACTCTGAGAAAAAACTATATGGAAACATATTTGAAGAGCTCATCAGAAGTAGAAACTTCATTTCTCCATGTACCGTGCTGCTGAGGAAGTCTGTGCTGGAAGATGTAGGTTATTTTGATCCTGAGATTCCATCTCAGGAAGACTATGATCTATGGTTGAGAGTCTCTCTCAAGTATCCAACACATTACATTGATAGGGCACTTGTGTCTGTCACTTCACAACCAGACTCATTATCTCAGGATTTTACCAAATGGGTCCACGGGAATTCTCTAATCGTGGACAAACTCACATGGCTTATTCCCACAGATTTTGGGGATAGAGAAAGAATCCTAAGTAGACTGCTCGCCGACAAACATACCTTCATAGGACGAGATTTATTTCAGAAAGGTCAGTTTAATAAAGCTATCAAAGAGTTCTGGCTCTCAATAAAACATCTGCCCCTCCAGAAACGGATCTACTGGCTCATGTTAACGGCTATTATCCGATTAATCTCAGCATATTTCTGTCCTGCCGCCATATCGGAGGAGGGGGGAAGATGACTTTTATGAACAAGATCATTTTGAGATTTTGCTGCATCATTAACTAGATATCTTTTGAGGTCAAGTTTGAGAAGCATAGACAAACTAGCAAGGGATTTGGCCTTTGAATGCGATCATGTCCTTGGAACAAATATCAAGGAGGGCGAGGGCAGGTGTATCGATATCTTCTGCGAAGGAGGTTCCTTGTGAGCAGAATTCAAGATCCGTTGCTTATTCGCTTGCCTGTAAAACAGGAATAACGATCGACAAAGAACTTAGGCTTCACCTAGATGTGGAGGCAAAGCATTTCGACGGAAAGGTGATGTGTATCTTTATGGATTCAACCCAGAGCGGCTAATACGGCTTTTTTCAGAAGTTGTTTTTAAGGATATTGAGGAGACGGCTCCCCAAAGTTAACAGACAGTAGACGAGCCCTATTTTCGGATCGAATGCATGAATGGTAAGTAATCATTTTGTCGAAAAACTGTTCAAACAGGACGCACGCTATTTATGGATAACTACTCTCTCAAGGAAATAAAAGCGGCATATATCCAAAAAAAAGACTGGGAAAAACAATTTCCTATTAACTACTTCCTTGTTCGACCTTTTTCTTTCTACCTAACATATCTCGTTTTAAAAGTGACACGGGATCCTGGCAAAGTGGCTGTCTTTGGTTTTAGCCTCGGGGTGATAGGGTGCTTCTTCTTGGCGACAGCATCTGTTTTCTCTATGTGGGCCGGAATACTCTTTATCACTCTCTATTCCCTATCAGATGCCGTAGATGGGAATATCGCGCGAACCACCCAAAATGTAACACTCTTTGGAAAATATTTGGACGGCCTTCTGGGGGAACTCATAAATGGGGGTTATCTCTTCTTTTTAGGTATCGGATTATATTTCACATGGGATGGTTTTAAAGATCCTTCCATCGCACAATTACTAGGAGGCCATGCCCAGATACCACCTCTTATACTTGGGGCGCTAGCTCTAATCTCGAAATTATGGGCAACACACTTTCGGAACACCTACGAAATCTACAGAGTTCGCAAGGAGGGTTTGGAGTCCATTAGTGACTCCAAAGTGGGAGATATCATTGGCAAATCCAGGTATCATGACCGCTGGTACTTCCTTATTCTGATCAACCTGGAATCCTTGAATACCCAGTTATTGCTGTTGGTAATACTTGCTGCCCTGAGACTTGAAATCTGGTTTTTGGTTTTCTCCGCATGTTTTTTTGTGGGTAGGGCACTAATATACTCAGTATTCTATTTCGCGAAAACCAAGTCAAAATTGACGCAGAGCGCTGAGAACCTTTGACGAATTCGTCGTACCCTATGTATCTTATTGGAGGCCCTCAGAATTGTTTAAACAAATAATAAAAGGGAAGACCGCCCGACCTAGACATTTACTTAAGGCGGTGAGATCGCCCTGTCGCACTGTGAGAGCATTCAAATACCATTACCGCAGGGTTTCCGAACGAAGTTTTATCGAATTTTTCGCAAAACAGCTGAAAAGCACAGATGGTCAAGTAGAAAGCCTTTACAGCGACTTGGACCAAAATTACGTATTCTGGGAGGTAATAAAAGGCAAACTGTCTTCCTACCCAAATGGCTATGGACAACAAATGACTATGGAGCTCCCCTCCTTATACCTCCTTATGAGGCTATTGAAGCCTAATCGGATTTTGGAGACTGGAGTGGCTTCAGGAGCTTCCTCCGCCTACCTCTTGTCTGCCTTGCGTGACAACAATAGAGGAAGGCTATTTTCCATTGATCTGTCGCCTGAAGACCTTCCTGAAGGAAAATTTACGGGCTGGGTTGTGCCAAAGCACCTAAGAGAACGTTGGAGTTTACACATTGGGGACTCTAGGGATTTATTAAAACCCCTTTTAACGGAAATTGGCGAAATCGACTGTTTTATCCATGATAGTCTACATACCTATGAACATATGATGTGGGAGTTCAGAACTGCATGGGAATACATACGTCCCAATGGTCTGTTTCTTTCTCATGACGTTGGAGCTAATGAAGCCTTTTCTGACTTTATGAAGGAAAAAGGTGTCCCATGGTCAGGTTATCGGGTTTTTCATGTTCTAGGAGGATT
>Ga0209536_100016627_pt1 | contig 10452 bp, 9 predicted proteins | sample DeeMarSeWOR28_12_FD_187461 | JGI IMG/M metagenome (GOLD analysis project Ga0209536, IMG submission 187461) | Marine sediment microbial communities from White Oak River estuary, North Carolina - WOR-2-8_12 (SPAdes) (version 2) | ecosystem: Environmental > Aquatic > Marine > Intertidal zone >...
TCAATAAAGGTGTATTTCGTTTAGAATTAGTTGGGTGATGTTAGATTGGAAAAAGTTCTTTATCATGGTCCAGTTTACAAATTTTTATTTTATATAAATCACTTTGCAAAAGATGTGGAGAAGAAAATCTTGGATTGTGGAGCTGGAGGAAGTACCCCACCTTTGGGATTATTCTTTGAACATGGATATGAAACTCACGGAATAGATATATCACCAGATCAGATTAAACTTGCAGAGGATTTTGCTCGAAAAAATGATATGACTTTAAATATTATTCAAGGTGATATGCAACAACTACCATTTGATGATGAATCATTTGGTTTTGTATTCTCCTATAATACCATTTTTCATTTATTAAGGGAAGGAACTAAGAAGGCTATTGCTGAAGTAAGAAGAGTGTTGAAAAAAGGGGGATTATTTTTTGTTAACTTCATGACCTATGATGATGGGTACTATGGAGAAGGAAAAGAATTAGGTAAAGGAGAATTTGTTTTGCAAAACGATGATGGATCAGAAAGGTATCGACTATTCTTGAAGGATCATAATGAAGCATTGGAGTTCTTTGACGGATTTGAAATCGTTCTTTTGGAAAATCGACATATTCGTCTCCCAAATTTTTGGAAAGAATATGAAGCAAGCTATATTGATTGCATTGTAAAAAAAAATTAGAAAAAATAATGTGAAGAAAGCAAAAACCTTCTTCAATTGATTCATTTCCGTCGTTTGCGTAAAATAAAAGCTAAAAGTGACAATCCAGAGAATAGAAGAACTATACTTATTCTAATGTGATTACCTGAGACATCAGTTTCTGGAAGAGGTGGATGATTATCAGGATCAAGGGGATCGGTTCCGAACAACTTCTCTATGCCATCCGAGAAACCATCGCCGTCGGTGTCAGGATTCAATGGATCAGTTCCCTCATGAACAATTTCCAAGTAATCAGTTAATCCATCGGAGTCGGTGTCGTTTGTGAATGGACTCGTACCGTAATCATTGATTTCACTACCATCTGTTAAGTTATCATGATCCATATCACCTACTAAGTAATCAGTTCCATAAAGTAGGAGTTCCTCTCCGTCCAAAAGACCATCGCTGTCTGTGTCAGGATCGTTTTCATCGGTTCCATAGTAATCTTCAGAGTAATCATCTAACAAATCACAGTCTGAGTCAACCCTACCAGTTTGGAAAACAGACCCATGGTATCTATACCAAGGAGCATCCCCTGAACCAGTTACTCCATATAATCGTAAGCAATAGAGATATGTATCATCTGATCCAACGAGAATTTCTAAAATTCCATCTCTGTTTAAATCAACAACAGCAGGTGATGATTGAACATCACCGGCAGTAGCATAACTCCATTCAAGTCCACCTACATGATTTAGACAATATAGAGAGTTACTATTTGAACCTATCAATATTTCAAACGTTCCATCGTCGTCTAAATCAGCAATACATGGTGAAGAACCAATGTTCCCACCAGTATCATATGTCCAATGAATTAATCCATCACTACCATTCAAACAATAAACTAAACCATTTACAGATCCTACTGTTACATCAGGCATTCCATCTCCAGTCACGTCTGCTATAGCTGCTGAAGACTCAATCCAAACGCCACCAGCAGTGCGACTCCAAACAAGTCCGCCCAGGTAGTTCACACAATAAACTATTCCACCATCACACCCAATCATTACTTCAAGCATACCATCATTGTTTACATCAGCAATTGCAGGAGAAGTTGCTATTGTACCTACACTTATTTCATATTTCCACTCCAAAGTTCCATTATGAGCAATACAATGTAGATAATCAGTTCCTACATAATAAGATCCTATGAGTACCTCAAGGGTTCCATCTGAATCTAAATCACCCAATGCAGGAGTTGAAGATAAACCAGTATTATTAGTTATGTATTCCCACTTGAGAGCACCAGAACTATTAAAACAGTATAGATAATCACTAGATGAGCCAACAAGGATTTCTAAAGCACCATCTCCTTCTAAATCACCTATAATTGGTGAAGACTGATATAAATTAGTAGAAATTGTGTAATTCCATTTTTCTACTCCTTCATGACTTAAACAGAATAATTTGTAACCATGAGTCGAAAACAAGACTTCGAATGTTCCATCGCCATCTAAATCCGCGAAGGTTGGTGAAGAGCGAACGTCTCCATCTGCCAGAAAACGCCATTCTAGTTCACCCGTATCACTCAAACAATACAAGTAATTATCGTAAGAACCAAACAAAATTTCATAATGACCATCTGAATCTAAATCTATGAAATTCGGCGAAGATTTCTGGATAGTTCCAGCAGTTTTGAATCGCCATGATTCACCTACTACCATAGCTTGCGGAGTGTAATCCTCTTCTTGAGTTACCTTCCACCCACTAAGACTAGTAAGAGAAACTAGTGATGTTAATATAAGCATTAAAAATATAAGCGAGCATATTTTTTGTCGTTTCAATTTAACTCACCCAATAAATGATAATAGTACTTCTTTCTTATTCTTCAATATTATGTGAAAAAAGGGCATTCTAAACCGAAAGAACTAATAATCGATAAAACGGAATAGAACAAAAATATTCAATTTTAATAATTGCATATACAGGAGATTAGTTATATGAAGATTATTGGTAACCCTACTTCCTCTAGTGGTAGAGCATTTAAGAAATGGCCTCAGTACGAAGAAGCATTAAAAAATGCTGGAATTGATTTTGAATTTCAATGGACCGAGAAACCAGGTCATGCTATAGAAATTGCTCGGGAAGCTTGTAAGAGTCATGAATTGATTGCTACCTTTGGTGGTGATGGAACTGTTAATGAAGTTATTACAGGTATCGGACAAGAAGGATTCAAAAATACTTTAGCTATCCTTCCAGTTGGACGAGGTAACGACAATGCATTCAACATTCGGATGACAAAAAATCTTGATGACCTTATCGATATGCTCCAGAGAAAAGAGGTACGAGAAATCGATTGTATTGAGATCAATGATGGTCAAAGGTATTGTATGGGTGTTGCAGGAGCAGGTTTAGATGCTGATGTCTCTGAACAAGTTTACAATAAAGGTGGTACAAGATTCGTCTATTATTTAGCTTTAGTCAGATCAATTTTCAGGTATCGTCCTAGAATGATGAAAATCGATATTGATAACGGAGCTATTGTGAAAGAAGGAAAAGTTCTAACTGCTATGATTGGTAATGGACAAATGATTGGTGCTGGTATGTTGGTTACTCCCGATGCATGCCTTGATGATGGATTGTTAGATATTATGGTAGTTGGAAATACTGGGTTTGTTGATACATTAATTACTTCTGCGAAATTAGGAAAAGGTACACACCTCAAGAATCCAAAAGTCAATGTTTACCGAGGAAAAACTGTCACCTTAGAAAACTTGTCAAAAAAGAAAATCTATGGACACGCGATGGGTGAATTCGTTGGCGAGCTCCCAGTTAAATTTACTTGTCTTCCAAAGAAACTAAAGATACTCAAAATGTCTGATGAAATACTGGAACGTGAAGGATGGCTTAACTGTAACGCTTTCGCAGCTAATGTGGCATCGGAATAGTTTTTGTGCTATTTCAACCACTTCTTTATCTCTCTAGTAATTTCATAATAGGTTTTGAAAAACAAATTTAAAGTACAATGTATTTATACGAGGTTATGAAAGCTGTCCAATTAATTGAAGTAGATAAAGATTTAGAGAATCGAGAAGTTCCTAAACCAGAAGTAAAAGGGGATGAAGTCTTAGTTAAGATAAAAGCAGCAGGTATTTGCCATTCAGATGTCCATTATCGTGATGGTGTGGGTTCTGTTGATAAATTACCAATTACCTTGGGACATGAAATTGCTGGAGAAGTGGAAGAAGTCGGTCCCAATGTAACCAGATTCAAAAAAGGTGATCGAGTCTGTGTAAATTATATGATCACTTGTGGGAAATGCCATTTCTGTGCGAAAGGTTCAGAACAATTCTGTGAAAAGGGAAATATGATTGGCAAAAACGTTGATGGTGGATATGCTGAATATATTTCTATCCCCTCTCGAGGGGTGTACAAACTCCCAGATTCCGTATCCTTTGAGCATGCAGCGGTCATGATGTGCTCTACAGCAACTTCCATGCATGCTCTCAAGAAGACTCGTTTCCAACCGGGAGAAACCCTAGCCATTTTCGGTTTTGGAGGTTTGGGTGTCTCTGCTTTTCAATTAGCTAAAGCCTTTGGTGCTCGAGATATTTATGCTATAGATATTGATCCTGATAAGCTGAAGTCTGCGAAAGAAATGGGAGCTATCCCTATCAATGCTAAAGATGTTGATCCTGTTGAAAAAATCATGGAATTAACTAATGGTGTTGGTGTCGATGTAGCACTTGAACTAGTTGGCTTGCCTTTAACTTTAGATCAAGGTACTCGAGTATTAGCCCGTTTTGGCAGGTTAGGATTGGTAGGTATTACTCGAGATCCTTGGGAAGTTGATTCCTATGAAGCCATTTGTCGAGAAAAAGAAATAATCGGTTGCTCAGACCACCTATTATCTGAATTACCAATGATTCTTGATCTCGCAGACCAAGGAAAATTAGATCTAAGCAATGTTGTTACAAAAGAAGTTCCTCTTGAGGCAGATCCAATCAATGAAGTGTATCACCAATTGAAGAAATTCAAGGCTGATTTTCGAACAGTCATTAAGCCATAGATTTCTTTGATTTTTTTCTTTTGATGTTTTATTTTTTCTATAGAGAATTTTTTAAAATTGATTTGAGTTTGTTTAAGTGGGAGGATTTTATTTTTGGATCAAACCATACCGTTGATAAAAAGAAATGTAAAAATAACAGCGATAGTGACAACTAGTATTGGAGTTATTCTTGCAATCTTGATGATAATTGATTGGATCATTGAATTTACTAATTATGGGATGTTTGGTTAGTTGATAGCACCTAGTGTTATTGGTGTTATTTCAGTTATAATACCAATTTTGGTTTATGTCTCCAATGTTGTAAAAAAGGTTAAAGCTACAAAAGAAAAGCCAATAGTTCAGAGAAATGTGAAAATAGCTTTAATAGTTACTTTCAGTATAGTGGCAGTTTGTATTGTAATGTTGATTCTTGAAGGTGTTCTTGAACTAACAAATTATGGTTTTCTCTATTGTATTTGCCCTATTTTTGCAGGTTTAATAATAATCATTATTCCAATTAGTATTTATCTTCATAATGTTCGAATGAGGATAAAAACCAAGGAAGATGAAGAGTACGGAATAATAGGTAAACAATCTTCAGAATGAATCGAAAAGATAAGAAATGACTATTACATTTATAGTTAAAATAAAAAAAGAAAGAGGAGAGAAGAAAAAAAAATAGCATTATGCGAAAGTAAAGCCTTGTTGTGTTATAATTCTAGCTTCTTTAGCTGTAATAGCGAAAAATTGGCTTAACGCAGACGTGAAATAAACCATAGCCAGTAGAAGGATAACTATTCCAACAATCAAGCTTATTCTTCGTAATTTGATGTTGTCAAATGATGTCGCAAAACCCATGAGAACACCTGCAAGTGCTAAGGTAATTAGAGTGTTATTGAAATGACTATATACAGCATCAATATCATCTAATAGGTAGACGTATCTTTCATAATATTCTAAGACATTTCTAAGAGAAAGATTAACTAATGGCATATCATGTTGTGGTTGTTTATTTATTAAGTAATTATACGAATTAGTTTGCCCTACAGCTGCTAACATTGACAAGTTATTGTATAAATGATAAGTCCATTTTTCATAATTTATCCTTGGGAGCTCTACTGGAGCACCAAATGAAACAAAAGAAGCATTTACATAATCAACAATATCAGCATGTAGATTATCAAAAAGTCCATTCCATGCTTCCCACTCATTTTCAATGAAGTAATTTTTGAAGCCAAAATTAGTGTAATTATTTGCAAGACTTCCTCCCAGCCTATTTGTGCTATAATCGTAAACCTTAGTGTTATAGACAATATTGTTTACTGCTCTCATTAAAATTGTGAATTCCAATTTAACCTCATCAAAATCTTGTTGTGTATAATTCAGTGGGTGCGTTTGATTGTAGTCTATCATAGCAACGTATTTATCATTAATTATGTACAAATCATATAAACCTGCATGAGCATTTTCTATCTTAGCAGCATCTTCTTCTAGAATTATTTGTATATCATCACTCGCTAAATCATGGTAGGTACTAATAAGTTCCGTTGTTTCAGTAAGCCTTGTGGATTCACCTTGCAATAAACTACTCATGAAAATTAAAATACCAATTGACATTAATGTTATAATAACTATAGAAATGATTACTATAATTGTATAGGGTTTAGGTTTTTCAGAAGACATTTTCCACAAATCCATTATAATAACAAATTGATAGTATTACGAGTGATTTAATTAAAATTTTGTCTGATAAAAATGGTAGCTGGCAAGATTTATTATTGATAAATCATTCTTCCTTGTATAAAATACGAAAGTGAGATTCTAATTATGACTAAACTAGAAGGATTAGCTGAAACAATATACGAAGAAGTAATGGATGAGATTAAAGAGGAAATTGGTGAAGGTCTAGGTAATGTTATTACAGTTGAGAAGCTTAAAGCAATTACTATTGACATCCAAGAAGCAGTGAAGGAGAAAATTACAAAACTCATTCTGAAGCATACAAAGGATAATATGACTGATGTTGAAAAAATGATCCTTGGTGAGAAATTATCTCGAGTAGTTACTAAGAAAGCCAAAGAAGTTTTTGCAGCACTAGTCTCTGAGGTTGTAGAGAAAACCTATGAAACTATGCATGAATTGCGAAATGAAATAATCGAAGAAGTTTTCGAGGAAACCAAAATCGAAGAAGAAGAGGAAGAAAAAGAATAAATTAAACTAGTAAAGAGAAAAGGAAAGGGAGTCTTTTCTAATTTATATAGGAGCCACAATTGTTACAGAATTGATCTTCTGATTTTACAATAGACCCACAATGGGAACAGTATTTTTTATCTTTGGGGATTCTGTAATCTTTGTACTTTTCTTCGTGCTCTGGTAAACCAGAGGAAGACACTGGAACAATAGCAATTGGAGGTTCACCATCGACTTCTAAAATCAATAGATCACCTGTCTTGGGTTCAAAAGAAGCTTTTAGTCTTTCATCAGCTCGCAAATCGATTATCAAACCTTTTGTTTTCCTTTTTGTAAATTTTAATTCAGTAGATAGTTGTGATAAACTAATTCGCTCATAGGTTTTCAAAGCACCAAGAACTTTCTTACGATTGTGGCGATAATTAAACACAGATACAATCCCTATTATTAACATAATTGTACCAATGACTCCAATGCCGATTGTGGCATAAATACCTAAAATGATTGCTATAATACCATATAGTGTAAATAAAGAACCGAATGACAAAATCAAAATATGACGGACAGCAATTGCTTTGTTTCTTGTGCTTATTGTTTTTTCCCTCAATTTTTTCTTCTAAGTATAAAGTTCTCGATTTTTTATTAAAAACTCTTAATTAGAAAGTGACAATATTTTTCTATTTTTCCTCAGAAATTATTGAAAATGATTATTTCCCTGGTATTTCAGTGGAAATTTCATTCGCATAAGCTTGTTCTTGCCATTCGAGACTTTGATGAACAAAGTATTGATTGTAGAGTGAAGCATATTTGCCTTGTTTTTCTAATAACTTTTCATGTGTTCCTTCTTCAACAATTTCACCCTTATCTACTACAATAATCCGATCAGCATTTATTATTGTGCTTAATCGATGAGCAATGATAATGGCAGTTCTATCTTCTAGGATCTTTCCTAGTGCTTCTTGAATCATCGCTTCAGTGAATGCGTCTACACTCGAGGTTGCCTCATCTAAGATAAGGATTTGTGGATTCAAAAGAATGGCTCGACCAAAACTTAGAAGTTGTCTTTGACCAACAGAAAGGTCTCGTCCTCGTGCACCAATTATTGTTTCTAATCCATTAGGAAATCTACGAATGAAATCACTAGCTTGCACTATATCTAAAACCTGCCAAATTTCTTCATCTGTAATATCTTCTCTTCCATAACGGATGTTTTCTTTAATGGTTCCGGGGAACAAATACACATCTTGCTCCACCTTACCATACAATTTTCTATAGGAATCTAAAGTATAATTACGGACACTCTGACCATCAATGAGGATATCTCCATCCTGATATTCATAGTAACGAGAGAGTAGAGAAACCAGAGAAGTTTTACCACTTCCCGTATGACCAACTATCGCAAGTTTCTCGCCTTTATTAATGGTTAAATTGAGTTTCTCGAAAACAACATTGTCTTTATCATACCAGAAATTCACGTCTTTGAATTGAATGTTCTTCTTTAGCTCATATATTGGTTGAGCATCTTTTCTTTGGCGAACTATTGGCTCACTGTCAAAGATACTCAAGATTCGTTCAAATGCTGCCATACCAGCAGATAAGTCCGGAAAGAATCTCGCTAATTGCATTACTGGTCTAAAGAATGTTTGAACGTATAACACAAACATAAAAAGAATATCAGCTGATATTGTCATATTTATTCCAAAATACAGCACAAGACAGAGTATGACAGAAGTAATGGTATTTAGTAAAGGTCGCCAGAAATGAGTAGTAGCTGTTAATTTCATCCATGATCGGAAATAGTTCTGATTAATATCCTCAAATTGACTGACAATGTTTAGTTCTTGACCAAAGCTTTTAGATACTTGAATCCCTTCAATTGCTTCCACCATAGCAGAATTAACACTACTAATTGCTTCACGATAATTTTTACTAACACGTTTTGCAAGGTTACGAAGAAGATACATTAATACAAATAACACTGGAATTGCTCCAAGAGTAATTAATGCAAGAATCCAATTGAAGTAGAAAATTACTCCCAAGGTACAAAAGCTAATGACTACGCTTCCGATAGTATTACTAATTAGGATTGCAGTTTCACTAAAATCTAATGTATCGTTTACAATAATACTGTTTAATTTACCGCTCATATGCTTATCAAAGAATGTCATGTCTTGTTCCTGTAGTTTTTTGAATAAATCGAGACGCATTTCTTCTAAGAAAAATGGAACATATTTTCCGGATTGCACTTGCTGTAGTGAGAATGCAATCCAATTAATAATATACATTATTAGAAAACCTGAAGCGGCAATTAGGATGAATACGAAATCATAAGTACCTTCTTCCAGTTTTTTAGTGATATAACGAATTATTATAGGCAATGTTATAGTAGCAATTGCTTGAATAACTATAAACAAAGCAATTAACAAGATATTCTTTCTATAAGGTTTAAGTCGCTGGGCATACCTTCTGAATAATTCTCTATCATTATAGGTGCGTTCGTGTTGATCTCTCATAGCACTTCTAAAGAGTCCCATTTAGTTTGCCTCCTGAGTCTTTTTTGCATCATTCACATGCATTCCAAAGACTTTCCTGTAGTCTTTAGAAGTTTTTAGAAGCTCATCATGTTGTCCTTGAGCGATTATTTCTCCGTTCTTCATAACCAGTATTAAATCAGAGGTTCGAATCGTATGTAAGCGGTGAGTAATAATTAAAGTGGTTCGATTTTCCAATATTTTCTTGATTGCTGTACCAATTTTTTCTTCTGTTTCACTATCTATTGCACTCATCGAATCGTCGAGAATCAAGATATCAGGATCAGTTAGGAAAGCACGAGCAATAGCCACTCGCTGCTTCTCTCCTCCCGAAAGAGTCATACCTCGTTCTCCTACAATAGTGTCATATCCTTTATCAAAACTACTAATGAAATCATGCGCCTGCGCTAGTTTAGACACTTCAATAACCTTATCTTTTGTAGCATCAGGAAAACCAAATTTAATGTTTTCTTCAATGGTTTGTGAGAATAAGTATATATCTTGCTCAATTAAGGAGACATTTTGACGAACCATTTCTAAAGGATACTCATGTATTGGTTTGCCATCCAGTAAAATAGTTCCTTCTTGGGGATCGTATAATCTTAATAAGAGCTTAGCAAGCGTAGTTTTCCCACAACCGGTTGGACCTACTAAAGCAACTCTTTGATTTGGTTTTATTTTAAAACTCAGATTTTTAAGCACTTGAACACTCTTTGCATTCCCATTGCTGTACGTAAATGATACTTTTTTGAATTCAATCGCTCCTTTGAAAACACTAGAGTAATTGGTTTTCTCAGCAGGTAAGAGTTCAACTTTACCCATTGAAATAATGTTATGCAATCTTTCACTCGCACCAAAACCTCTAATCATATCTCGAGTAGCCCAGAAAATCATATCTGTGGGATTAGTTAACGCACCTAATAAAAGAAGCACTGCAGCTAATTGCCCAACGGACATTAGATTAAATATAACTAAAAGAGTACCGGCAATAGCGGAAGCACCTATGGCTGCGTAAAGAGTCAATAAGGGATAAAAACGAGCTTGAACAGCTATTTC
>Ga0209536_100016628_pt1 | contig 10451 bp, 12 predicted proteins | sample DeeMarSeWOR28_12_FD_187461 | JGI IMG/M metagenome (GOLD analysis project Ga0209536, IMG submission 187461) | Marine sediment microbial communities from White Oak River estuary, North Carolina - WOR-2-8_12 (SPAdes) (version 2) | ecosystem: Environmental > Aquatic > Marine > Intertidal zone >...
AATTTAGAAACTACGCCTATGAGACGATTAAGTTCGGATATAATCCATATATCTAGTTTTGTACAAGCCTCAGATTGACCCTTGGCAGGTGTCAAAGGCTGGGCGTCGAATCGATCAATGTTGGCGTAAAGAGTAAAAAAGGAATATGTATTCCATAAAGTGAGTAGAAACTTACGCATTGTTTCTTCAAGTGCCTTAGTAGAAAAACGATGACTGTCTTCCCCCGGAGTAGAAACCAGCATATACCATCTCAGCGCATCGGCACCGTAATTATTGAATAAAGCCCAGGGATCGATTACATTACCTTTCGATTTGCTCATTTTCTCACCTTGAGCATCGACAACATGTCCCAGGCAAATGACGTTCTTGAAACACGGGTGATCGAAAAGCAGGGTTGATATGGCATGCAAGCTATAGAACCAGCCCCTGGTCTGATCCACAGCCTCGCAAATGAAATCGGCTGGAAAATCTTGCTTAAACCTGTCGTTATTCTCGAACGGATAGTGCCACTGAGCTACCTGCATAGCTCCGGAATCAAACCAGGCATCAATTACCTCAGGAATACGGTGCATCGCGCCATCACATTTGGGGCAGTCAAATATAATTTCATCTACATATGGTCGATGTAAATCCAATGATGAGTCTAAATCTCTGGAACTTGATCGCATCTTTAATTCATCAACACTGCCAATACACTCATAATTGTCACATGAACTACAGCGCCAAATATTTAGTGGAGTCCCCCAATACCTCTCCCTGGAAAAAGCCCAATCAACATTGTTCTCCAGCCAGTCGCCAAAGCGGCCGTGCTTAATATAATCGGGGTACCAGTTTATTTCTGTATTGCCTGATATGAGTTCCTCTTTGACTGCCGTTGTCCTAACATACCAAGTCTGCTTGGCATAGTAGAGTAGCGGTGCCTCACATCTCCAGCAGAAAGGGTAGGTATGAACAATTCTTTCCCTGCGAAAGAGCAACTGGCGGGATTCCAAATCATCAAGTATGTCCTTATCTGCATCTTTGATAAACTTGCCTCTGCCTGGCAAATCTAGCATCTGTGGTTCAAATGCCAAACCTGGTGTACCACCCTCCAGAATTTCTAACCTCATTTTAGGAGTAAGACCATAAGGAATAGAAGTCTTTACTAATCCGTCTAACCCTACTGTATGGACGAGAGGCAGACCCTCTCTCTCGCCTACATCAAAATCTATCTCACCATAAGCAGGGGCTATATGTACTATTCCGGTTCCTTCCTCCATGGATACAAAATCACCCTCAATAATACGATTGGCACGCCTGTCCTCTTTACTATAAGCAATAGGGATGCTATATAGTGGCTCATAGTATATTCCCACCAGATCACCGCCCTTTACCACCTCTACCACCTTATATTTACCTAAGCCTGCCTGTTCAAGCAGAGCATCAGCAAGAATGAGATGTTCATCATCTACTTCCACGACAGCGTAGTTCGCTCCGGACGCTACTGCTAGGGCAGTGTTCCCTGGAAGTGTCCAGGGGGTAGTGGTCCAGGCAAGAAGATAAGTAGGTATGGTTGAGGATAGGATTGAGCGAGCACGCTCGCTACCTCCATGCTGTGCCATGTCCAGCCTAAACTTCACGTAAATCGATGGGTCCTCAGCATCATCGCGGTAACCCTGAGCAACTTCATGAGAGCTAAGGGAGGTGCCACATCTGGGGCAATGTGGGGTTACTTTATACCCTTGATAAATCAAGCCCTTGTCCCAGAGCTCTTTTATTATCCACCAGCAGGATTCAATATAGTCATTATCTAGTGTTATGTAGGGATGCTCCATGTCTAACCAGTACCCGAGTCGCTCAGTCATAGCTTCCCATTCCTTGATATATTTAAAAGCGCTTTGGCGACAATGTTCATTAAATCGAGCTACTCCATATTCCTCAATTTGAGTCTTGTTGGTGAGGTCAAGAGAGCTTTCTATCTCCAATTCAACGGGTAAGCCGTGGGTATCCCACCCTCCCTTTCTTGGCACATGAAAGCCCTTCATTGTTTTATAGCGACAAATAACATCCTTATAAAGACGGGACAGTACATGATGAACACCCGGGCTACCGTTGGCTGTAGGTGGACCTTCGTAAAAGGCGTAATGCGGTCCCTTTACTCTTTTCTCGATGCTTTTACTGAAAATTCCTTGTTCTTTCCAGAAGCGAAGAATATCGCTTTCCAATTGAACAAAGTTTATTTTAGTATTTACTTCCCGGAACATGGCTAATCCTGTTTCAACAGAATGACCACCTTCCTATTTTCACCCTCGCCCATGCTCTGAGTTGTTACATCCGGATTATCGGCCAGAGTCAGATGTACAATGCGGCGTTCATCGGAAGGCATTGGTTCCATTGTTATGGCACGGCGTCTTGATTTCACTTGTTCCGCCAGATACAAAGCTAATCTCTGCAAGGAATCACGACGTCGTTTCTTGTATCCGGCAATATCAATCGTCAGCGGTATCCAAGCCTTCAAGCGTCCGACCACCATGAGCTTAGTGATATATTCCAAAGAAGCCAATGTCTGGCCTCGTCGACCAATCAATATACCCAAATCATCACCCTCTATATTCAGATCCAGGGGTATTTCACTGGATAATACTTCAACCTGGCCTGTTACGCCCAGTAATCCAAGTAGAGTATCCAGAATTTCCGTGACCACGTTGATTGCGTCTTCTTCAGCTAGAGTCACCGGATTCACCCTTATCAAAGCTTCCTCGCCTTCTTTCCCCATAACATCCGACCCTTCCTCTCTAATAATCTCAACCTCAAATTGGTCTCGGCCCAGTCCTAGCTGTGCCTCCGCTTTCTCTATTGCCTCTTCTACCGTTGCGGCTGTTATCTCAATTCCTTCCATATTACCTATTCCATTCTGTATATTTCTTTGTTATGACCACGATTTGCGTTTGTCTCTACGATGCTGGTATATCTATCTTCACTATTTTGATTAAGATGGGGAACGACGTCTTAGGTAACCCCAGCCACCAGTGACAAAATATTGGGTTACGATTCCAATTATATTGGATACTGCCCAGTAGAGGGCTAATCCGCTGGGGAACATCAAGGTAAGAAAGCCAAACATAAGGGGCATCAGCATTGTCATCATCCTGTTTGTGGACTGCTGCCTTGCGTCGGCGGCCGGTGCAGTGGTCATCTTCTGCTGCACCCACATTGTGCCACCAACTAGGATAGCTAAAATCAAATATGGGTCAGGCTGGCTTAAATCGAGCCATAAAAACTTACTACTCAATGGAATCGCTTGATTCACTATGTCCCAGGAATACAGACGCTGCCCTAAACCAAGCAAGCTCTCAGGAGTAGTAGCCAGAGCGCTCATAATAGCCTGATATAGAGCAATCCATATAGGGAGTTGAATCAGCATAGGCCATATGCAGCCCAGCGGGTTAATCCCGGCTTCTTTATAGAGCTTCATCATTTCTTGTTGAAGCTTTTGCTGATTCTTGCCGTATTTCTTCTGCAACTCCTGAATTCTCGGCTGCATCTCCTGCATGGCTTTGGTGGAGTTGAGTTGTCGCTTAGTAAGAGGCCATGAGATCAAACGTACAATGATCGTAAGGACAATGATCGCCCCCCCAAAGCTACCACCCAGAAGATTTGTCAAGGCAACCAGTACATTGAGTATCGGGTTAGCTATAATAAAATACCAAACATTCATGTGCTGTGACTTTACTCCTCGACAGTCAGGTCAAGGTCCCAAATTACCGCACCTGCATCAATGTCTACAGCATATATTCGGTTGTCCTCACCTCGAATATATACTAGACCTTCCTGAGCACAAAAAGCACTTTTAACAGCAGCACCAATTGAGATAGTTTTCAATGGTCCTGCACCATTCCCGAGCTCCGTATCCAGATCAAAAACACATATAGTGCCTGATTCATTAACTACTATCAGTAGATTATCAGTTAAAACAGGCGAACTAACTATGGGATCTCCAGTCGCAAATTTCCCCAATTCTTCTCCCGTTTTTGCCTCGATAGCATAAACTGTACCATCGAGACATCCGGCATAAACAACGCCCTCACTTATTACAGGAGACGCCCAGAACCATTTATCTGCCGGTTCCTCTTTGGGGAATTTCCACATCGCTTCGTTGCGGCTTACATTCACTGCATATAGATAGCGGTCAAACGAACCCAGAAATATAGTGTCTTCGTAAATCACTGGTGAAGAAGCAAAACCCGCTTCTGATTCAAAAGACCAATCTAACAGATCGCCCGTTTCCGATGACAAGGCATAGATATGACCATCGTAGGTACTGGCATAGAGCGAATTACCTTGAATTACAGGCGATGTCCATAACTTCGTATGTCTTTCGTCTAATATCCTTGATGCCCAATTCAAATCCCCGAATTCTTTATCGAGAGAATACACCCTGCCATTTGAACTACTTACATATATCGCGTCACCACTAAGTAATAAGTCAGCTACTACCGCACCGCTTTGTCCACTGTCTCGGGGCCACTGCCATTCACCATACCTTTGCTGAGGAAAGGTCAAATTCTGGCTTCTGGCCAGCATGTTCAATGCCAGAACCTGTCCACTATAGGTACCAACGTAAACTATATCTTCGTCTCCGACTGGTGTACCGTAAACAGCAGCTGGAACCAATGTCTCGCCACATGACAAGCCGCTCGATTGTGCCGTGACAATGATGGAATAAGCCCATTCTATATTCTCAGTTGACGAATTTATAGCAACCACTCTCCCATCTCCGGTCCCCACATATATGATGCCATCGCGAACAGCCGTTCCTGCCCATCCCCCCGGTGACTGCCTTCCCCATGCAGAACAGGAAACCAGCACTAAGGATAAAAGGACAATTACAATGAGGAGTAATATCTTTGTTTGTTTCATTGTATAATTAGGGTACTGGGTCGTAGCCACCTTCAGTGAAGGGGTTACATCGCCATATCCTCTTGGCTGCCATCCAGCTGCCTCGAGTAAAACCATACTTTTTTATTGCATCAACAGCGTATTGCGAGCACGTAGGTTGAAAACGACAGACACTGGGCAGGGTTTTCGATATTGTGTTCTGGTACAATTTAATTAAACCCAGAGCTAATCGAGCCATTCTCCTTCTCCAATAATTTTGCCCTTGCTAAAAGCCCGGTCACTTCCTGCTCCACCTGGTGGTAGTCAGCATCAACTACGGCCGGTCGAGCAATAATCACAATATCCCATCCCACCCTTAGAGTTTGTAGCCTCATTATTTCCCTCAGTTGCCTTTTTACCCGATTACGCCGTACCGCCTTACCTACCTTTTTAGTGACGGAAAAGCCATATCGGCTTAGATTAAGACCATTGGGCATTGCTTTCATCACTAGCAAACTGCTTACCCAAACTCTACCTTGGCGATAAACCAAAGTATATTGTGCTCTATTAGTTAAAGATCGGGGCTCCTTCACAGGATAGAGTTAAACCGGGGTCAGCCTATACCTCCCCTTAAGGCGCCTCGCTTTGAGTACTCTTCTTCCGGCTCGGGTAGCCATTCTAGCACGGAAACCTAGGCTGCGCCTGCGGGAAATTTTTTTAGGTTGATAAGTACGTTTTGGCATTTTTTCAAACTGTCGAACGGGACAAGCCGACGCCTCCTGTTTTCCAAATATGAGTCGGTGCGTAAGGTAACATAGCGAGATAACGAGCTCTCTTTATGGCATGTGCTAAACCTCTCTGATGTTTAGCACATGTTCTGCTCCTCCGTCGCGACACAATTTTACCCTGGTTGGAAATATAACGAGATAACATAGAAACATCTTTATAGTCAATCTTAATCTGTCCCTTACAAAAGGGGCAGATGGCTGGCCTGGTGGCAAAGTTCCTCGTACCTCTTGTTCTTCTAAAATTAGCCAAGCTTCTCCTCTCCTTCATTTTAGTCAAAAGGTAAATCCTCAGGCTCAAGCTCCCCTTCTTCAGGAAGTGACGCCGGAGCTGTTTTATCTAGAAAAATTACTCTATTTGCAGACACTTCAAGACTGGTACGCATCTGTCCATCTTGCCCTTCCCAATTACGAGAATGTAATCTCCCTTCAACATATACTCGCCTGCCTTTAGATAAGAATTGATTGCAGCTTTCAGCCTGCTTACCCCAAACGCTAACCCTAAACCATTCTGTTTCTTCCCTCCGTTCCCCGTCGGGACCGTTGTAACGATAATTGGTAGCCATACGGAAAGAGGTAACTGCCTTCCCATTGGGTGTGTACCGCATCTCGGGATCACTCCCCACATTACCGATCAGTGTTATTTTATTTAGGCTCGCCAAATCAACCTTCAACCTTCACTACAAGATATCGCAAAATATCTGCAGAAGCACTAATCTCCACTTCAAGTTCTTTAACCGATTTCGGCGTTAGCTTAAAGCGAGTTAGAACGTAATCAGCTTCCATGAATTTTCCGATAGGGTAAGCCAACTTTCTTTTTCCCCATTTCTTGATATCCTCCACGGCTCCACCACGGCTATCAATAGATTGAGACACCTTCTCTACGATTTTAGACACTCCCTCTTCATCAATTTCGGGATTAATTATAGCTACAAGTTCATAATCGCGCATACCCAGATTTTATAACACATTGAATAAAATGACAACAAGGCTTGTGATGCAGGCGCCTATTATACATGACAGATAGAATGTTAAACGAAGCCAGTGTTATAATTCTAGCGATGAGAGTATCTGAGTTGGGAGAATTTGGTCTGATCAACCTCATACACAGCAATATCAGTAGATACGAAAACCTTCGACATACGCCATGGCAAGAAGTCATAGTGGGCATTGGTGATGATGCCGCTGCCTGGCAAAGTGACAATCATATATCTTTAGCTACTACGGATACTCTGGTCCAGGATATACACTTTGATCTCGACGTTATTAATTGGGAAGAACTCGGTTGGAAAGCACTGGCTGTCAACCTAAGCGATATAGCCGCTATGGGTGGTATTCCCAAGTTCGCTTTGCTTTCTCTGGCGTTGCCGGGCGAGGTCGAAGTCGAAGATATCTCCAGATTTGTTAACAGCATGGTGCATCTGGCTCAAGAATTTGGAGTAGCTGTGGTTGGGGGCAATGTGGCTACTTCTCCCAATGTAATTATCACTGTAACAGTTATAGGCTGTTCTAAAGGGGAAGTGATACTTAGGAGGTCAACAGCTACTGCCGGCGAGCAAATAGCTGTTACAGGCTATCTGGGACTATCGGCAGCTGGTCTGGAGATGTATAAAGGAAACCTCATTCTGGATCCTGAAATAAGCAAGATGCTCAGAAGAGCTCACTTTAAACCCATGCCAAGAGTGAAAGAAGGGCAAATCTTAATTGAACAAGGAGTGAAGACCGCTATAGACATAAGCGATGGCTTAATTGCTGACCTTGACCATATCTGTGAATTAAGCAAAGTCAGTGCTAGGATAAAGATAGAACAGATACCAGTACACCCTGCAGTTGCAGCAGACTTCCCTAATTATCAAGAACTGGCCTTATCCGGTGGAGAAGATTATGAGCTTCTCTTTACTGCTGACAAGACCACTATCGCCCGAGCAAAGCAAGACCTTAATTGTCCGGTAACCGTAATTGGTGAGATAACAAAGGAGAAGTTGCCCGCACGAGTGACCGTAGTGGACAGTAAGGGAAATATCATCCTTTGCAGGCAAAGGGGCTGGGAACACTTTAAGCATGGAGTGTCTGAAGTTAAATTCGCATAGCCCTGAGCAAACTCAGCTTCTGGGTAGCTACCTCGGGGAAATAGCCCAGAAAGCTGACATTTTCCTTCTCGTAGGTGAGTTGGGAACCGGTAAGACTTGTCTAGTTCAGGGGATTGCTCGAGGCCTTAATATTCGAGAATATGCCTTCAGTCCCTCTTTCGTCATCCTTAGGGAGTATCATGGCCGACTGCCTTTATACCACATTGATTTTTACCGCCTCAATAATATTGAAGAAATTGCTGCCCTCGGGTTGGAAGAGTATTTTTACGGTGACGGAGTATGTGTCGTCGAATGGGCAGATAATGGACTGCAGGTAATACCCCGTGATAATCTACTTATCACCATACACTACATTCCTGCTTCCCAGACAGGACGCCTTATCTGGTTGAAACCCCGGGGCGAGCACTATTGTGAATTACTAAGGCAGCTCGAAAAAAGAGAGGAAATTGCGGCTCTGCATACAAAATGCTAAACATTCGACCTTTGCTCTGTTATTTTTTTGACTCCTCATATTTGGGGGATTTCTATAGAGTTTATGAATTGGAGTTCTGATATGGAATTGGCTATCGACACTTCCTCCAGTATCACCGGTGTTGCTGTATCCAATAAAGGCGAGCTTTTGGCTTCACTAACCTGGCGGACAGCACGAAACCATACAATGGAATTGCTTCCGAATTTGGTTTGCCTGTTACAACAAGTCAAGATGGAGCTAAGTTCTGTAGACGCAATTATTGTAGCCAGAGGTCCAGGGAGTTTCAATGGGCTTCGAGTAGGTATAAGCACCGCTAAGGGTTTGGCTTCCGCCTTGAATATCCCTTTGCTTGGTATAAATACCTTGGAGATTGAAGCCTATCCTTTTGCATTCACTGGACTCCCTCTGCGCCCCATTCACAGGGCTGGTCGTGAGGAAATAGCCACTGCTCTTTATCGGCAGAAAGATAATAAATGGGAATGTCTGGAGCAGGCAAATCTAACTATCGTTAAGACTTTGCGTCGTCGAATCAAGCAGAAAACACTTTTTTGCGGTGAAATTCCTCAGGACCTGGTGAATGAAATACAGCTAAACCTGGGTAAGCAGGCAATAATCGCCCGAGGCAATGGCCTGGGCCGAGTCAACTCATTAATTATATTAGGTTGGCAGAAATTGAGTAGAGGCGAACGAGATGACCCCGTCACACTGCAGCCATTATACCTACGCCCCCCTCATATAACTAAGCCTAGGAATAAAACACCTCTTTTATCACGCCCAGTTGTGGAAAAAGGTACCAAATAATGGGAATGCCCAAGTTAGACGTCGAAAATATCGCAAGGTTTTGTTTTGCCTGTAGCCAGGAAAATCCTATAGGGCTTAAACTCAAACCTTTTCAGGACGGCAATAAAGTCACTGCGCAGTTTACTGCCGGAAAATTCCATCAAGGCTGGGACAACGTAATTCACGGTGGCATTCTATATACCCTGCTCGATGAAGTAACTGCTTACGCGATGCTTTGTCACGGAATCGAGCTTGGTGTTACTGCTAAGAGTGAGATAAGATTTAAACAGGTAGCGCCTGTTAATGAGCCTATCAAAGCCTCTGCCTGGGTCACAAAACTGACAAAACGGCTCGTGGAAACTGAAGGTGTGCTCACCCTCAAGGACGATACAATCATATGCGAGGGCAACTTCTTGTTCTACGTTTGGAGATGGTCGAAAAGGACAATCCTCTGTGATATGGACGGCGTTATTTCAGATTCCTATTACTTCCACTTCGCTGCTTGGGAGGAAACTTTCGCAAAAAGGGGAATAGAATTCACCAGAGAAGCCTTCAACGAACTCTTTGGCGCCAGAAATGACTTCATAGTCGGCACAATCATGGGCAGAGAATTGCCAGGAAGAGATGTCAAAATTATAGTAGAGGAGAAAGAAGAGAATTTTCGACGGAGGGCAACTGGAAATATCAAACCATTTCCCGGGGTAATAAGACTGTTGAAGGATATAAAGAAGGGCAATTTCAAACTGGGCTTGGTCTCCTCAGCGCCCAGGGATAATATCGACCTGGTCCTCAGCGAGTTCAATCTGAGAGATGTTTTCAATTGCATTGTTTTTGGCCAAGAAGTATCTGAAAGCAAACCCAGTCCCCAGATATATCTTTCAGCCGCCAAGAAGCTGGGAGTGCTACCCAACGATTGCATGGCGATAGAAGATTCCCCTCTAGGAGTCAAAGCAGCCAAGAATGCGGGCATGAGATGCCTGGCTATAACCAACACACACCCCCAAGAAAACCTCAAAGAAGCTGACAAAATAATTGATTCCTTAGAAAACGTGGATTTGATTACCCTTCTTATGAGAATTTAAGAATTAATCAAGATAGGTAAAAAGGAGATTCTATTTATGGAGCAAAGTTTAGTCTTACTCAAACCAGATGCTATACAACGAGGATTGGCCAGTACAATTGTCTCTCGTCTGGAAGAGAAGGGGCTCAAAACAGAAGCCAATAAGATTGTTGATTCCTTGAAAAACGTATATCTAATCACCCTGCTTAATAGGATTTAAGAAGGATCCAAGATAAGAAAAAGGAGAGTTAAGTTATGGAGAGAAGTCTAGTTCTAATCAAACCAGATGCTATACAACGGGGATTGGTCGGTAAAATTATCTCTCGTCTGGAAGAAAAGGGGTTCAAAACAGAAGCCAATAAGATTGTTGATTCCTTGAAAAACGTATATCTAATCACCCTGCTTAA
>Ga0209536_100016629_pt1 | contig 10451 bp, 8 predicted proteins | sample DeeMarSeWOR28_12_FD_187461 | JGI IMG/M metagenome (GOLD analysis project Ga0209536, IMG submission 187461) | Marine sediment microbial communities from White Oak River estuary, North Carolina - WOR-2-8_12 (SPAdes) (version 2) | ecosystem: Environmental > Aquatic > Marine > Intertidal zone >...
ACGACCAGGACCAGGAGGAGCAGAAACACAACAACCGATGAGAAGACACCGGTTGCGAGCTTGCTGCGATGATACGACTTGGTCCTGTCCGGTTCCCGGCGGGATGTCACTGCAACGCTGCGCCCTTTCTGGTCACGAATAGATCAGTATACCCAAAACGCCTCCGAAAATCAAGAAAGTGCGCTTCCGCTCCGCCCCGATGCACCGGCGGAGGCGGGGCTGTGAGTTGAGCAAGATGATTCTTTGCCGTATATTACTCTTCCAATCGGCCCCAGCGGCCGCAGCCGCACAACGACCGCCTTCCGGACCAGAACGAAACTGACCTTCCACTAAGGAGTGTCCATCATGGCACTGATCCGACGACAAGATGCTCTTGACTACCACAGTCACGGACGTCCCGGGAAGCTCGAGGTCATCCCCACAAAACCCTGCGCTACACAGCGCGACCTTTCCATGGCCTACACGCCGGGAGTGGCCGAGCCGTGCCGGGAGATTCACAAGAACCCTGCCGAGGTGTATCGCTACACCGGGAAGGGAAATCTGGTGGCGGTGGTCTCCAACGGGACCGCCGTGCTCGGGCTCGGTGACATCGGCCCGATGGCCGGCAAGCCGGTCATGGAAGGGAAGGGTGTGTTGTTCAAACGCTTCGCGGATGTGGACGTCTTTGATATCGAGATCGACACCCATGATGCGGACGAGATCATCCGCATCGTCCGGGCCCTGGAGCCCACCTTCGGAGGCATCAACCTGGAGGACATTAAGGCTCCCGAGTGCTTCTACATCGAGGAAGAACTGAAGAAGACGATGAATATCCCGGTCTTCCATGACGACCAGCACGGGACGGCCATCATCTCGGGTGCGGGGCTGCTCAATGCTCTGGAGATCGTGGGGAAGCGGATCGAGGATGTGAAGGTCGTCTTCAGCGGCGCCGGTGCTGCGGGGATCGCCTGTGCGAAGTTCTACATCACCCTGGGGGTGAAGAGGGAGAACCTGATCCTTGTGGACACCAAGGGCGTCGTCTACAAGGGGCGCACCGCGGGGATGAACCCGTACAAGGAGTTCTTCGCCATCGACACCGATGCGCGGACACTGGCGGACGCCATGCGGGGCGCCGATGTGTTTGCCGGCGTTAGCGTCAAAGGGGTCCTGACGCCGGAGATGGTCAAGACGATGGCTTCTGATCCGATCATCTTTGCCATGGCCAATCCGGATCCCGAGATCCTCCCCGAGGACGCTGTTGCGGCGCGGTCCGATGTCCTGATGGCCACGGGCCGTTCTGATTACCCCAATCAGGTGAACAACGTTCTGGGGTTCCCGTTCATCTTCCGGGGGGCGCTGGACGTGATGGCGACCGCCATCAACGATGAGATGAAGCTGGCGGCGGCACGGGCGCTGGCGGATCTGGCGAAGGAAGACGTGCCGGATTCAGTGATCAAGGCCTACGGAGGGGAGAAGATCCGCTTCGGCCGCAACTACATCATCCCGAAGCCGCTCGATCCACGCGTCCTGCTCTGGGAGGCGCCTGCCGTGGCACGCGCGGCAATGGAGTCCGGTGTGGCCCGGCAGCCCATCGAGGACCTGACCGCCTACCAGGACTCGCTGGAAAGCCGGTTCGGGCGCTCCAAGGAGATCATGCGTGTGGTGATCCACAAGGCACAGCGCTCACCCCGCCGGATAGTCTTTCCCGAAGGGGCCGAGGAGCGGATCCTGAGGGCCAGCCAGATTATTCTGGACGATGCCATTGCCACCCCGATTTTGATCGGCCCCCGCGAGATCATTGAGCAGAAGGTCCAGATGCTCGACCTTGACCTGGGGGCGATTGAGATCATCGATCCGGAGCACTCGACGAAGTTCGATGAGTACGTCTCCAAGTACTACGAGATGCGGAAGCGCAAAGGGACCACGCAGCTCGATGCGCGCATGCATGTCCGGCGTCCGATCAACTACGGGATGATGATGGTGCACGAGGGCGACGCCGACGGCCTGGTGGCCGGATTGACGCAGAGCTACCCCGCGACGATCCGGCCGGCGCTGCAGATCATCAAGACGATCCCCGGGACCTCGACGGTGGCCGGGCTCTACATGCTCATCTTCAAGAACGATGTCCGGTTCGTCACCGACGCCACGGTGAACTTCGACCCCACGGCCGAGCAGCTCGCGGAGATTGCGATCCTGGCGGCGGACAAGGTCCGAAGCTTTGACATCGAGCCCCGGATCGCCATGCTCTCCTTCAGCGATTTCGGGAGCACACGGCATCCCTCGGCCGAGAAGATGGCCCGTGCCGTTGCCCTGGTCCAGAAGCGGGCCCCCGGGCTCATCATCGACGGTGAGGTCATGGCCGATACGGCGGTCTCGCCCGAGATCATGGAGACGCTCTACCCCTTCAGCCCGCTCAAAGGGGGAGCCAATCTGCTGGTCTGTCCCAATCTGGAATCTGCCAACATCGGTTACAAGCTTCTGGGGAAGCTCGGGGGAGCCGAGATGGTGGGGCCGATTCTTCTGGGGATCGGCAAGCCGGTCTATCTGCTGATTCCGGGCAACGAGGTGGCTGATATCGTCAACGTGGCGGCCATGGCCGTGCGCGATGCGCAGGAGTCCGGTGTGCGGTTGCCGGCGGGACCGGAGGGGGAGACCGTGCTCTGCTAGTGGCGTTGTGAGGGGGCTCTGGCCTGAGAGCACGCGGCCCGCTCCCGAGGCAGGGGGGGCGGGCTGCGTCGTGTTCTCGGGGGGGGCTGAGTCTCAGGGACTCGATGCGCCGCCGGGCGGCTTGAGGAGTGGCTGCATCCAGCTGACGCTGTCGGCCAGGCTTCCTTCGCTGATCGTGTGGCCGATCGGGTATTCGCGAACCAGTGCCCGGGCGCTGGAGGCGGTCAAGAGCTCGCGCGCACGCCGGGCGTAGTCCACGCTGATGACGGGGTCGTCCGTGCCGTGGGCGACGAAGAAGGCGGTGTCTGCCAGGTCATTCCACCGGAACCTCAGGCTGGTCTCCTCGGGTATGTATCCGCTGTGTGCCACGACGCCCCGAATGAGCTCAGGCCGCGTCAGGGCGATGGCGCAGGACATGACTGCGCCCATGCTGAAGCCGAAGAGGAGCACGCGGGAGCGGTCGATGGGGTACTCTGTCAGAGCGTCATCGAGAAAACGTGAGAGGCGATCAAAACTCTCGGCAAACATCTTCGGGTGTGGTGTTCCGATCTTCTGGATGTCGTACCAGGTGTAGCCGCCGCTCAGCATGAAGGGAAACGGGGCGCGGACGGCCAGCAGCAGCAGATGCGGATCGAAGGCCGGCGCAAGTCCCAGCAGATCCTGCTCATCGGCCCCCCGCCCGTGTAGCAGGATCAGAGCGGGGTGGGGCCCGGGCGACTCCTCCAGCGGAGGCACAACCCGGTGGAAGAGTGCGGTCTCGATCGCTTTCACGGCTCGGTTCTCTCCCGGCCTGGCTCTGTGAGGTAGCGTTCGTAGATCTGGTAATCCCGGTCGTTGAAGACCACCAGCCGGACCTCTGCGGGACTGGCTCTGTCTCGGAGGAATGCTCTGATCGTCTCCACGGCGATGTGTGCCGCTCGCTCCGGAGGAAATCCGTAGGCGCCGCTGCTGATGCACGGAAATGCGATGGAGCTGTATCCCTGCTCCGCGGCACGTGCGAGGCTGTTGCGATAGGCGCGCCTCAGAAGCTCGTCCTCTCGGTGGCTCCCGCCGCGCCAGATCGGGCCCACGGTGTGGATGACCGCGCGTGCGCGGAGGCGCCCTGCGCAGGTCAGCACTGCCTCGCCGGTGGGGAGCTCCCCCTGGCGAGTGCGAATGGCCCGGCACTCCTGCAAAATCTCCGGCCCGCCCGCCCGGTGGATGGCCCCGTCGACACCGCCGCCACCCAGGAGGGAGGAGTTTGCGGCGTTCACGATGGCATCGACATCCTCCGCGGTGATGTCGCCCTTCCGGAGCGTGATCGTGCAGGCGGTGCCGTCGACGGTGTGCGAGAGCATGACGGTTCTCAGCCTGGGCCAGCGTCTCTGACTGCGGGGCTTACGCTGGAGGCAAACTGTTCAAAATTCTTCCGGAACCGTCCGGCAAGCTCCTTCGCCTTCTCATCATAGGCGGCGCCGTCCTTCCAGGTCTTCCGGGGCTCAAGGACTTCTGCAGGAATATCGGGGCAGGTGACCGGGACCCGGAGTCCGAAGACCGGGTCCTGGCGCGTCTCGACCTCACTGAGCCGTCCATTGAGTGCGGCGTGGATCATTGCCCGGGTGTAGCCGATCTTCATCCGGGAGCCGACGCCGTAGGGTCCTCCCGTCCACCCGGTATTCACCAGCCATGCGTCCACCTTGTGCTCGGAGAGACGTTTTCCGAGGAGCTTGGCATAGACCGTCGCCGGCATCGGCATGAAGGGTGCTCCGAAACAGGTGCTGAAGGTCGCTTTGGGCTCGGTCACCCCTTTTTCCGTACCGGCGACCTTGGCCGTATAGCCGGAGAGGAAGTGGTACATGGCCTGCTCGGTGGTCAGTCGGGCGATGGGGGGGAGCACGCCAAAGGCGTCGGCAGTCAGCATGATCAAGTTCCGGGGGTGCGTGCCGAGAGCCGGCTGGACAATGTTGGTCAGATGCGTGATGGGGTAGGCGGCGCGCGTGTTCTCTGTCAGGCCGTCGTCGTCGAGATCGATGCGGCGGCTGTCGAAGTTCATGACGACATTCTCAAGCACCGTCCCGAACATCCGCGTGGTCCCGAAAATTTCCGGCTCGGCCTCTGCCGAAAGGCGGATCACCTTGGCATAACACCCCCCCTCGAAGTTGAAGATCCCGTTGTCGCTCCATCCGTGTTCGTCGTCCCCGATGAGGGCTCGCTCGGGATCGGCCGAGAGTGTCGTCTTCCCGGTGCCCGAGAGCCCGAAGAAGAGGGCGCTCTCACCGTCCTGCCCCACGTTGGCCGAGCAGTGCATGGGAAAAACGTCCCTGAGGGGGAGCAGATAGTTCAGAATGGTGAAGACCGACTTCTTGATTTCGCCAGCATAGCTTGTGCCGCCGATGATGACGAGCTTCTGTGCCAGGTGGAGGGCGACGAAGACTTCCGAACGGGTCCCATCCAGGTCCGGGATGGCGTGGAAGCGGGGTGAACTGATGATCGTCCAGGTGTCCGGGCCGCTGTGGATCAGTGGTTTCTCGGGCCGGATCAGCAGGTTGCGGGCGAACAGGTTATGCCAGGCGTACTCGTTAATCACGCGGACCGGGATGCGATACTCGGGGTCGGCGCCGGCAGAGAGGTTCTGCACAAACACGTCGCGTCCCTGCAGGTAGGCGCAGAGTTTTGCGTGGAGCGAGGCGAAGTTCTCCTCTGACAGCGGCTGGTTTACCGAGCCCCAGGCGATCTGTTTCTCGCTTGAGCTTTCCCGAACCACGAACTTGTCATTCGGCGACCGTCCGGTGTGCTGGCCGGTCCGTACCACCAGCGGCCCCAGATGGGAGATCCAGGCCTCCCCGCGGCGGACGGCCTCTTCATACAGGCCGGCAGTTGAGAGATTCCAGTAGACGTTGCCGAGATTCCTCAGGCCTACTCCGCTCAGAGCGGCGGCGCCGAGACCGTGCTGCTGCATGATAGTGTTCTCCGGAGATGGTGGCGCTGAGCTCAGGCTTCCTGCTCGTACTCCTTCAAAAACCCTTGGAACATGATGCGGTGCGACTCCTCATCACCCAGTTGCGTGATACACAGGTCCTGCGTCACGTAGTCGTTCGCCTCGCCGCAGAGCTCGATCAGCTTCCCATAGTGGTCGATCGCCCCATTCTCCGCTTCGATCACCCCTCGGATCACCGCGGTGACGTCGGTGGTCTTCTTCGGCGGCTGGAGCGTGGTCTGGGAGGCTTTGAACTTCATCGATCCCGGGACACGTCCGCCCACTTCCTTGATTCGTTTGGCGAGCGTCTGGGCGTGGGTCAGCTCTTCGGTGATGTCGGCCGCCAGCGCCTTCTTGATCTCCTCGGCTCGCACGCCGTCGAGGTCCACAGAATTGGCCAGATAATTGGTGACCGTTTCAATCTCCATCCAGTACGCGGTGGTGAGCAAGTCGATGATCTGTGTCCGGTAGGCTTCTTTCATGATTCTTCTCCATGGGTTGATGGTGATGTCGGGCCGAAGCGCTCCGCACTCATCGCCGGGCCTGCTTGGGATCGTGCGGTTCCGGGGGCCGGACATCTTCGTCCGGCAAGAAGTTCTTCCACATCATCGATTCGATTGGCCGGTCCGTGCGCCTGGTGTATTTTGCCGAGCGCTTGGAGCCGTAGGTCGTTCCGATCTCTCCGGAAACCTCGAAATAGATGAGCTGTCCGATGGGCATCCCGTGGTAAACGCGAACGGGCTGCTTGACAGAGATCTCCAGCGTCCAGGTGTTGCAGAAGCCGACGTCTCCTTTGCCGGCGGTGGCGTGGATATCGATGCCCAGGCGTCCGACGCTGCTCTTGCCCTCCAGGAACGGCACGTGCCGGTGTGTCTCGGTGTACTCTTCGGTGACGCCGAGGTAGAGGCGGTGTGGCAGGAGGATGAGTCCTTCGGGCGGGATCTCGAGCGGGTCGACCTCGTTATGAGTGCGGGCATCGAGGATGTCGCTCTTGTAGACGGCGAGGTAGCGCCCGAGGTGGACGTCATAGGAGTTCGAGCCCAGGTGCGCGGGATCGAACGGGGAGATCACGATGGCTCCCTGCTTCATTTCCTCCAGAATCTTTCGGTCGGTCAGGATCACGGTCGTTCGCCGCTCCTCGGGTGTGCCTCGTCGGTGTGGATGCCGGCCCGGCGGAGGTCTTCCAGGAGTCGCTCGTGCGAGGTGTAATGGATGGCGCGGAACCCCAGGCGCGCGGCGGCCTCGATGTTCTCCTTCAGATCGTCGATGTAGACGCCCTCCTCGGCAGGAAGGTCGAGCTTCGTCAGGGCGTCCTCGTAGATGCCTCGTGCCGGCTTCATTGCTTTGACTTCGAAGGAGAGCGTGACCGCATCAAAGAGCGGGAAGACCTCCACCGGGCGGATGGCACACTCGAAGTGGACCGCATTGGTGTTGGAGAGAAGCCCCAGGCGGTAGCGTCCTTTGAGAGTGCGGATCAGTTGTATCGTCTCCGGGATTGGAGTGAAGATCTCGCAGTAGGCGCGCCCGAAGTCCTCGGCAGAGAGCCGAACACCCGCAGCGCGGTTCATCGCTGCAATGAACTCCTCCGAACTCACCAGCCCGCTCTCGAAGTCCCTGATCAGCGGGATGGAGTTCCGAATGGCCTCCTTCAGCTCCTCCGGTGGCTTGCCGGTGGCCGTGACGAGGTTCTGGATGAATCGTCCCACGTCGAAGGAGCAGATGACGTTGCCGAAGTCGAAGACGACCGCCCGGGGCGGTGCAGTGTCGATCTCGCGGTCCCCACCGGGAAAGTCCACCGTGACCAGTCGCTCGGGGTGGCGGGCCAGGACCGGCTTGGCGCCGGTCTCGCCCTCGAGCTTGCGGAGTTCGTCGAAGAGCTCCCGCGGGAACACCGCAGGGACTCCCGCCGTTCCGCCGTAGGCGCATGCGACGATCGACGAGGGTGCAGCGCGCCAGCGCTCGATCACACTGCGCAGGAGCTGCGGGGAGAGTTCGGTCTGGTCGGCGACCAGGAACAGCACGGCACCGGCTCGATCGGCCACGGCCTCCAGTCCGGCACGGAGCGAGGAGCTCTGGCCGGAGTTCCAGTCAGGATGCTCCACGATCAGGACGGGAAGGTCCTTGATGTGTTCGCGCAGCCGCTCCCGGTGGGCGCCAAGGACGACAGCGGTGCGGTCTGCGCCGGAACCGAGTGCGGCGTGCAGCGTGTGTCGCAGCAGCGTCTCCCCGCCCAGTCTCTGGAGCTGCTTGGGTGTCCCGAGCCGGGTGGAATCCCCTGCTGCCAGGACGATCGCAACGAGCTCGGTGTGAGAGTGTGGAAGAGGAGCGTTCATCTCGGCGATTCGTTAGGCCGTCAGACGCAGCGGCATGCTGCGGATGCGTCGGCCGGTTGCTGCCGCAATGGCGTTGGCGACCGCCGGTGCGATGGCCGGGAGTCCCGGTTCGCCCGTGCCGCTGGGCGGCTCGTTGCTATTGACGATGTGTACCTCGACCTCTGGCATCTGGTCGAGGGTGAGGAGCCCATAGGTGTCGAAATTGCCTTCACGGACACCTCCGCGCTCAATGGTAATCTCGCCCATCAGTGCCGCGGTCAGTCCGTAGACGATGCCGCTCTCCATCTGTGCGGCAACAGTATCCGGGTTGATGACGATGCCGCAGTCGATGGCGCACACCACTCGGTGGACGCGGACGGCCTCCCGCTCGACCGAGACCTCGACCACCTGGGTGACCGGGGTGCGGAAGAATGAGGGTGGGGAGAAGGCGACACCGCGGAAGCGTCCTTCGGGCGCCGGTGTGCCCCATCCGGATTTCTCAGCCGCAAGCTCCAGGACGCGTTTCATCCGGGGATGGTCGTCCATCATCTGCAGCCGAAAGTCGACCGGATCCTTCCCTGCCAGGGAGGCCAGTTCGTCCAGGAAGCACTCGAGGGCAAAGACATTCTGCGAGGGATAGACCGAGCGCCACGCTCCAATCGGCACTCCGGTGTTGGCCATGACGTACTCGATGAGCAGGTTCGGGATCGTGTAGGGGAGCTCCACGGTGCCCTCGACCGCGCTCCGGTCGAGCCCGTCCTTGATGCGCTCGGGGTCAGCCTGGCCCCGGATGGACGGGGCGATGACGCGGTGCGCGAGAGCGACCAGGCGTCCCGTCTCGTCCACGGCTCCTTCGAGGTGGTGGCGGCTTGCCGGCCGATACCAGTCGTGGCGCATATCATCTTCGCGCGTCCAGGTGACCTTCACCGGTGCGCGGGCAGCCAGGGAGGCCTGGACGGCTTCGGTGACGAAGTCTGTCGAAAACCTCCGGCCGAACCCGCCGCCCAGAAATGTTGTGTGCACGATGACCTGCTCTTCATCGAGGCCGGTCAGTCGTGCGCCGTGCGAGCGTGTGCCCTGGGGGTTTTGTGTGGGCACCCAGATCTCCAGCCCATCAGGCCGTGCGTGCGCCGTGCAGTTCATCGGCTCCATCGTCGCGTGTGCCAGGTAGGGTGCCTCGTAGACGGCATCGAGCCTGCGCTCGGAGCTGGCCAGGGCCGAGCGGGTGTCCCCTGTCCGTTCGGCGGTGGCCGCCTCGCCGCTCGACTTTTCCTGGAACATCGCACGAATGCCCTCGATGGAGAGATCGCGGTTCGGGCCCTCGTCCCACCTGACCTGGAGGGCATTGCGACCCTCGAGCGCTGCCCAGGTGGAGTCGGCCAGCACGGCGACGCCGCTTTCGACGCGAACAACTTTGCGGACGCCGGGCAGTGCCATCGCTGCACGGTCGTCGTAGGAGGTTGCCTGCCCGCCGAAGACGGGAGAGCGCTCGACGCAGGCGTAGAGCATGCCGGGGAGCCGGACGTCTAGGCCGAAGACGGCACTGCCCTCGACCTTGGCCGGCGAGTCAAGGCGGGGCACCGGGGTGCCCAGGAGCGTGTAGTCGGCGGGGTCTTTCAGCGGGACGTCATCGGGCACCGGGAGCCGGGCGGCGGCGCGCGAAAGCTCCCCATAGGATACCCGGCGTCCTGAGGGCGTGTGGTGAACCGTACCCTTCTCGGCCCGGCACGTCGAGCGATCCACCCCCCACTCCTTGGCCGCGGTGCTCAGGAGCATCTCCCGGGCCGTTGCCCCAGCGCGGCGCAGGTGGTCCCATGAGGTCCGGACGCTCGTGCTGCCGCCGGTTCCCATCCCCCCGTAGCGGGGATGGGCGATGGCCTGCTCGGCGCGGACCATCGTCCAGTCTGCTTCCAGTTCCTCGGCGACGATCATCGGGAGGGCGGTCATCACCCCCTGGCCCATTTCCGACTTGGCGACCGTGATGGTGACCGAGCCATCGGTGCCGATGGCGAGCCACGCATTGGGCTCAAAGTCCGTCTGGTTTGGATCTTCTTCTTCGGTGGCCCTTCCCGGGAGCCAGAACCCCAGGACGAGTCCCGCGCCGGCTGCCGACGTGACACTGATGAACTGTCTGCGGGTCATCGAGAGGTGTGTCATCGAGGTGCGCCTCCTTCGGCGGCCGCGCGGTGAATGGCGCGCCGGATTCTCCCGTAGGTTCCGCAGCGGCACAGCACGGTGCTCATGGCAGCGTCGATGTCGGTGTCGCTTGGATCAGGTGTTTCTCTCAGCAGCGCTACCGCGGACATGATCTGACCTGGCTGGCAGTACCCGCACTGCGGGACTTCCTCGGCGATCCAGGACGACAGGACAGGGTGGGACCCGGCGGCGGCGAGGCCTTCGATGGTCGTGATTGCCCTGCCGGCAGCCTCTTGGGCGGGGGTGATACAGGAGCGAAACGGCTCACCGTCAAGGTGGACGGTGCAGGATCCGCACAGCCCCTGGCCGCAGCTGTACTTCGTTCCGGTGAGTCCAAGCGT
>Ga0209536_100016630_pt1 | contig 10451 bp, 10 predicted proteins | sample DeeMarSeWOR28_12_FD_187461 | JGI IMG/M metagenome (GOLD analysis project Ga0209536, IMG submission 187461) | Marine sediment microbial communities from White Oak River estuary, North Carolina - WOR-2-8_12 (SPAdes) (version 2) | ecosystem: Environmental > Aquatic > Marine > Intertidal zone >...
GTTATTGAGGCAGTATTCGAGAGGGCGGAAGTAAAGCTACCCATATTTGGCCAGCTTGAAGAATTCTGCCCAAAAGAAACAATTCTGGCTTCTAACACGTCAGGAATACCGGTCAGCTTACTAGCATCCGCCACCAAACGTCCAGAAAAGGTTATCGGCACACATTTTATGAACCCCGTTCCGCTAATGAAGGGTGTGGAAATAGTAAAAACCTTGCTTACATCTGAGGAAACTGTAGAAATAAGTCTGGATTTCATTAAATCTTTGGGTAAGGAAACAGTCGTGGTTAAGGATTCCCCTGGATTTGTGACCAACAGGATAATAACGCTGGTTATGAACGAAGCCGCCAAGTTATTGGAGGAGAATCTAGCCAGCATTGAGGACATCGATAAAATAGAGAAATTATCCCACAACTGGCCTATGGGCCCATTCGAGCTGGCAGATCTTGTTGGTATAGATGTCCTAGTTGACCTCCTGGAAGGGGTTTACCAGCAGACCGGATGGGAAAGATATAAGCCAGCTCCAATATTGAAAAGGATGGTTGAAATTGGATACACCGGAAAGAAAGTTGGCAAGGGCTTCTACCAATTGGTCGGATAAACTAACACTTTTTTATCGACAATTACTTCGCCAATTTGGTGTTAAACCCAGAAAAAGCTTAGGGCAGCATTTTCTTATAGACGAAAGTGTATTAGATTGTATTCTATCCGCTGCCGAACTTAGTTCCGGGGACATTGTAGTTGAGGTGGGTCCCGGACTGGGTATATTAACCGAAGGGTTAGCTAAACAGGGAGCTCAAGTTATCGCCGTTGAGCTTGATTCCAAATTAGTTGCCTTACTGAAAAGGCGGCTGGCCGCTTTCCACAATGTCAAAATTATTAATGCCGATATACTTAGAGTTTCCCCCCGGCAACTTCTAGAAAGTAAATTAGCCGTCTCAGCACTTTTCCAGGGTTACAAAGTTATAGCTAATCTTCCCTATTACATCACTTCGCCATTATTGCGCCACTTTTTCGAAGCCATACCTCAACCATCGGAGATGATAGTTATGGTACAGAAAGAAGTCGGTGAAGCTATGGTTGCTACTCCTGGTAATATGAGCTTACTCAGTGTTAAGACCCAGTTTTATAGCAAGCCAAGTATTATATCATATGTGCCGGCATCAAGTTTCTATCCTCCCCCTAGGGTAGACTCAGTTATTTTACGCCTGGACGTTTATTCTCAGCCACCTATTGAAGTCCCTAATGCTGCCAGTTTCTTCGACGTAGTTATACATGGCTTCAGTTCTCCACGTAAGCAGATTCACAATTCTCTAGCTCATTCATTAGATATGCCGCCCAGCCAGGTTACTCTATTATTAGAGAAGACCGGAATAGAAGGTCAACGGCGAGCCGAAACTCTTAGCCTGGAGGAATGGAGGGAGCTCTGGAAAGTCTTTGCTCCCTTTTCAAAAAGATTATAGTGTTAACTGTTTATGCCCCGGCTAAAATAAACCTCATCCTCGAAGTGCTGGGCAAGAATAATGATTATCACCAGATCTCCAGTATCGTTCAGTCAATAGACTTATGCGACGTCCTTAATTTCCAACTGGAAGAGGAAATACGCTTCGAATGCACTGAGCCCAGCTTGAAGAGGGATAATTTGGTAACACAGGCAGCCGCTCTTCTCAAGGAAAGCACGAAATATAGTTTGGGGGCACGAATAGAACTCCGCAAGCATATACCCTGGGGCGTGGGGTTGGGTGGCGGCAGCAGCGACGCGGCTGCCACCCTCATAGCTCTAAATGAGCTTTGGAGATTGGGTTTACCTCTTTCTGAGCTGGTTCATTTATCATCAAAGCTGGGCTCGGATGTTCCCTTCTTTGTCCACAAAGGTACCGCCCTGGTAGAAGGGAAAGGCGAAAAGGTCACCCCGCTGCCGGCGCTGCCTTCAACCAGCTTTGTATTACTGGTGCCTCCATTACCAAAAATGTCGAGTAAAACAAACCAAATGTATAATCATCTACGCGTCGCTGATTTCACTGAAGGTCAGTTTGTTGAACAAGCCTTAAAATCCTTGAGGCAGGGAAAAACCATTCAATATGATCTTATGTTTAATGTCTTTGAAAGGATATCCCTTGATCTCTTCCCCAAGCTTGATAACTACAGGAAGATCCTGAAAGAAGAAGGAGCCCCACGAATTTGTTTGGCTGGCTCGGGGCCATGTCTTTTTACTTTCTTCTCAGAGGCGAAAGAGGCGGGAGAACTTTTTTCACGTTTACAGAAGCGAAAATTGGAGTGTTACCTGGTATTTTCTTTTCCGCGGTAGTTACCCGGAGGTTAGACCTCTAGAGGCAGGCAATTCAATGGTAATGGAAAGACTGAAGCAAAACAAATGGCTTAAGATAATGCTCTATATTGTCGCACTTAGTGGTGTCAGTTACGGCTTCTACGTTCTCCTTCAATATTTAACCGCTTATTTGGGTATTCCCGAAGAAGGATTTGCTCCTATAGTTTATTTGATTGTTTTTGGTGTCACCCTGCTAGCCAATGCAGCTATATTTGTTCCCGTTGTATTTCACATTTCCATTATGCTATGGGCAATAGGCCAATGTAACTGTAACCTGGTGCTTGTAGTTTTGGTAGCAAGCGTAGCCGGTGCTCTGGGCGAAATAACCGGTTATTATGCCGGTTACCTAGGAAAGAGGATTGTACTTGCTGAGAGCACACCGTGGTACAATAGGTTTGTAGGCTGGATGCAGCGATATGGGCCGTGGGGCATTTTCCTCGTGTCCCTTCAGCCTCTAACTGACATAGCTGGGCTTCTGGCTGGAGCCTCTAAATTACCCCTATGGAAATTTCTTTTGCCCTGCTGGCCGGCAAAGTTCATAAAATACTTTGTTATCTGCTACTTTGGCGGGGAAATTTTGAATATCCTTCCCCCTTTGCCATTCTAGTTACAGCGATTAAGTGGTCATGTAACAGTATCTCTCTAGTGGTCATCCCCCCATTTTTACACGATAGGGGCCGAATTTTCCACTCAGGTTAATCTCTTAGATATTCAGGTTCCGTATTGAAGTTGCCCGCCTTCAAAGAGAGAGCTAATTTCTTCTCATCTTCACTGGTCCTCACTTCTCCATCTAATTTTGCCTTATGTAATATCCGGAGGACCTTTCCCATCTCGGGTCCGGCGGAGATGCCAAGTCCTTTTAGTTCTTCCCCGTCCATGGAAGTTCTTACATAGCGAAGTTTCTTAAGAAATAGTTGGAAACGGTGATGTATAGTTGCAGATTCTGAAGCTATGGCATTTGCCTGTATTGCCAGGGGTTCGTATTCTCGAAGTATATAATAAATATCGCTGGGTTTCAGAGAAGGCTTGTCAAGCAGGGAAAGCCTGGCCTTAAGCCCCAGTGTATCGCGTATCGCCCGAGACAATTTTGCAGGTACGTTAAGACTGTCGAGAAACTGCTCAATTTTTCTTTCGCTGAACGAATAAATAAGAAGACAGAAATAGAGTGAGTGTAATTGGGTAGACTTCTTCAGGCGTCGTGCCTTTTCGAATTTTTCAGCTATCCAGCCGTTGCTTTTAAAAGATGGGCTTATTCTGGTCAATACACCCAGCTTGCCAAGGCGCTTGATAACGATTTCCGGCCGTTTTTCTTCAAAAATGTGTTCCAGCTCGTGTCTGATTCGGTCGCCGCTTATCGTATTCAGCATGGGAATATCTCTTTTAAGTAACCGAGCAGTCTCTGCTTCGAACTCAAAACCAAACCGCTGCTCATAACACACGCCTCGCAAAATCCTGGTTGCATCATCGCTGAAGCTTTCAGGATGTAGAATACGGATGAGGTGGCGCTCCAGGTCACTTTTGCCTGAATATGGATCGACTAACTCCCCATAATCATTAGAGGCTAAGGATACAGCCATAGCATTGATGGAGAAATCTCTGCGGACGAGGTCATCCTTGATTGTACCCGGCGTTACCGTAGGCAATGCCCCCGGTCTCGTATAGGTTTCCTTTCGTGCTGTAACCAGGTCCACGGTAAAATTATCATATCTTAGTTTGGCAGTGCCGAAGCGGCGGTGGACTAGTAACCTTGCCTTACTGGTTTCCGCCACCTGTTGGGCCAGTTTTATCGCTTCGCCATCTATTACCAGATCAAGATCGAAATTAGGATAACCTAAGAGCATGTCTCGCACTATACCACCTACGAGATATGCCTTTTCTCCCCTTTGGGCAGCCTGTCCGCTGATATCCTTAATCAAATCAAGGAGTCGCCGGGGCAGATATTGCTCCATTTGTTGGTCTAAATTCATTACATTAGTATTATATCAGCACTTCCTTTGCTATCGTATAATGTAATTCCCATAACCATAAGTTAATATATATAATAAGGAAGTTCTCCCCAAATCCCTCTATTAATGATATTTAAGGGAATCATCAGGGAGAGTTTTAATCATGGAAACCAAGAGCCAGGAAGGACACAGAAAAAGACTACGGGAAAGGTTCACTCGATCCGGACTAGCGGGATTCCTTGACTATGAAATTATGGAACTACTGTTGACACTCGGGACACCTCGCCGGGATTGTAAAACACAGGCCAAGGAAGCCATAAACAAGTTCAAGACCTTGAGAGGCGTTCTTGAAGCTCCTCCCGAGGAATTACGGAAAATCAAGGGTATTACTGCACACAATGTTTTTGTAATCAAATTCATGCAGGAGATAGCTAGAGAGTTCCTTAAGAAGCAAGTCCTTGACCAACCCTACTATCGGTCCTCCAAGGAGGTCTTTAATTACCTGTACCATTCTATGCGGGATCTCAAGAAGGAAATCTTTAAGGTTATGTTTCTCGATTCCCAAAATCGCTTTGTGGAGATTGAGGACCTCTTTGAAGGAACATTGAATACCAGCGCTATCTATCCTCGGGAAGTCATCCAGGGTGCAGTTAAACATAGCGCTTCGGCTCTAATCTTTGTCCACAACCACCCGGCTGGTAACCCTCAGCCCAGCGATAACGATAGGCAAATAACCCAGGACTTAGTCTTCGCCGGTAATATTATGCAGATTAAGGTACTGGACCACATTATAATAGGCGATAATAGCTACTTCAGCTTTGCCGATGCCGGTCTAATTGAGGAATATAACTCGGACTTCATGAGCCTAAAAGAAGGGAAAAAAACATAGGCTAGACCGAACTCGAATTTATCCCTTAGCGTTTAAGGTGATGAGAAAAATACACGAATTGTCATTTTATTTAAGGTATACCTGCCCATACAAAATAGGTGACATCTCCGTATTGAACACTTCTAATCTAACGAATCTTTACTCACCGAATCTGTCACCCGTTTTCAGTCCAGTCTGCCCGACAAATTCGGCTGCCTTTATTTTAGATGCTTTACTCAGCTGAACTTTCTGAATTAGTATCGCCCCGCGTTTTAATGATACCGCGACTCCGTCTGCGCTAATATCAACAATCTGACCCGGTAGACCGCCCTCAATGTTATGAACTAACTTCACATCAAAAATTTTTAGTTTTCGGCCACGATAGTATGTAGTGGCTCCAGGTTGTGGATCGCTGCCCCGGATGAGGTTGTATACCCCGTCAATAGGTTTAGACCAGTTGATTACGGCGTCCTTCTCAGTGCATAAGCCCTCGTAAGTGGCTTGTGATTCATCTTGAGGGATTCGGGGAGCTTTCCCCTCCTTAATCAGTTCGATACTCTCCATCAACGCCTCTATACCCAAGGGGAAAAGTTTCTCAAAATATAGCGATCCCACAGTATCATCGGGAGAGATTTCCGCCTCCTTCTGTAATAGGATAGGACCGGTGTCTATGCCTTTGTCAGGCCAGAAGATGGTTATTCCCGTCTTAGTCTCACCGTTTATGATAGCCCAATTAATCGCACTACCACCTCGATGCTTCGGCAGCAATGACGGATGGTACTGTATTGTTCCCATCCTGGGATAGTTCAAGATGTATTCCGGCAGAATACTAGTCACAAATGCCATGACGTTCAGGTCGGGTTTAAATCTTTTATACTCTTCATAGATTTCTGGAACCCGCATCGACCCTGGCTGAAAGATTGGTACACCTATATTGTTGGCTAATTTCTTTAACGGGTCCCCCTTCCCCGGAATGTCTTGGGTTGAGTAAACTGCGACAACTTCTTCACCCCTTTCAGCCAGCTTCTTGAGGACTTCCTCACCAAAGGCTGCTTGTCCAATACAGACAATGCGCATTAGTTAACTCTCCCACTTTTCACAATGATGGTCATCCTACATTATAGACGCTGATGATATTAACGAAAAGCACCTCGGAATTAAATTTAGTGCTATTGGTCAAATATTACGGGTCAGGTCGAAAAAGCGTCATCCACAACTATACTAACTTATCTCTTGACCCCATGGCTTGACTTCGGGCGTTTTATATCGCTTTGTTAAAGCCCTGAAAAACAGGATTATGGTAATTAAGGAAAAGGTCAGCACAAACTGAAATACCATCATATCGGAATCGAGACCATCTATTGTTTGAATATGGACCATATTCTGTACGCTATTATTGATAGTATGCATAATCCATGGACCCCACAAGTTGCCCGTTTTCAAATATAGATAGCCCATCGCAAATCCGACAATGCCTGTTGCGATTACTATGATTAGAGATTGGGAAGCCAGTCCACTTATATCGAGCTGTCCTGTTAGATATTGTTTGATCGGCCAGTTTAGATGCCAAATTCCAAAGAAGGCTGCTTGTAGTAAGTTAGCTCTCCAGAATGACAGAGAAACTCTGAAATGACGAAGCATCACACCACGGAATAATCCCTCCTCCATAAAGGAGTTTACAAAGTTACCAAGGAGTAGAAACAGAGCGAATGCCACGCCTCCGGTTACACCGGCGGTCGGATCGATGGCCGTAAATACCAGACTTGGCTCTTTACCAGCACCAGCCAGAACACCAAACTGAAGTCCATAGCTAAATAACAGGATAAGAATGATACCGGTAGAGCCAATTAGCAGGGCCTCCTTTATATGTTTGCTATGCAGACCGATGGCAGTAACCGATTTCCCGACAAGCCAGAGATAGACTACGACCAAGAGGAATCCGAGAGATTTAGAGATAATAATCTCACCGAGTCTCTCATCAATATTGAAGACAAAGACATCAAAGATCTTAAAGATTACGGCAATGATGAAAAGTATAATCGGTATCAGGATAGTATGCCGTAGTGACCATTCATACCATTTCTGAGCCCGGGGCGAATTGCTCATTCCCCTTGATGTCCCTACCTTTTATCGTGCATCAGTATTATTTACGGATTATATTTATGTGCATATTAAAAAGTCAATGACAATCACTTAAGTGATGCATTCATTACAGAAACTAGTCTTTGCCTACATTCGGTTCGTAACTTATAATGTAATCATGAAATGTCCCAACGACAATACCGAGATGTCTCAGGTAAAAATCGAAAGCCATTATGGTCAACCAATTATACTGGAACAGTGCAAAGAATGCGGTGGGATTTGGTTTGATAAAATGAAATTGTTTAGTGCAAGAAGCGGAGAGGCGGAGAAAATCGAGGTACTTGATTCGAAAACCCTATGGACTCCTACAAATATAGTAACCCGAATCCGCAGATGTCCATTAGATCAATCGGAGCTATTCCGTTTTAAAGATCGTTACTTTCTTAAAGGAGTTATTCTGGAGCGCTGCCCTTCGTGTAACGGGATCTGGCTAAACCGTGGTGAGTTCACAAAATTTCAGCACGCTCGACAAGAGCTAAAGCGACCCAAACATAGAAGCTCTAAAGATAAAAGGCTGGAAGAGGATATCAAAAGTATATTTTCAGCACACCGTGCGGAGACTACCAATAAGACCTTAGAAAAACTTGGCGCATTTCTATCCACACCAATTGATCGAGGCACCTTGCAACCATTGGGACAGTCCTGGGAGCAATTGGAACAGGAAAAAACCGGCAATTCAATTATAGACGCCTTGATGTTGTTATTGATGACTTTTATTCGCTGGATATAGAAAATCATAAAAATACATCAGAGAACAAGATAAGCTAGTGTAGCACTAGAGGAAATACGCTGCAGATTTACTACCTGATTTGCAGTAAGACTAACTCATATAATACCCGCAGCATCTTTTCAGTCGGTTTATTAAAGCTATAATCTAATTTATGCTTTAGTGGGTATAATGCTCACCGGAACCATAGGGGTCAAAGGTTCAGGATACCATCTATGCCTTGACCGTACCCTCAAAATGGAGTAAATTCAATAGATAATTCTATAAGTCGGCATCATATTTGGTAGCTTATGTCTACGCTGTTGTTAGATACAAAAGCCATTAAAAGCTTGATAGAGATGGCTAATGTTATAAGTGTTGTAGAAGAGGCTTTCAGAATGTGTGGTGAGGGCGGGGCAAAGATCCCAGCTAAAACATACCTATCCCTAGAGCATGGCGATTTCCGTGCAATGCTTGCTGCTTTGCCCAAGAGTGCCGGTGTTAAATGAGTAAACATACACCCCGAAAATCCATCTCGTGGCCTACTTTTAATTTAGAAAGAGATGGGAATCAATGAAAGCAGTAGCTAAAACTCGTAGAGCGCCGGGCGCCGAACTTGTTGATATTAATGTACCTAGGCCTGGAGCCGATGAAGTACTCGTTAAGTTACTGGTTGGCTCGATCTGTGGCACGGACGTACATATATATGCCTGGGATTCTGGAGCGCCGGTTTACATCAAGAATGTTCCCCAGGTGTTGGGCCACGAATTCGCAGGCACAATTGTTGAAGTTGGAAGGGAAGTTAGAAATTTTAAAATCGGCGACTATGTTTCCGCCGAAACACATATCTACTGCGGGAAGTGCGTTCAGTGCCGGAATGACCAGAGGCATATCTGCGAAACGGGGAGAATCTTCGGTCTAACTTGTGACGGCTGCTTTGCCGAATATTTCACTGTTCCAGAACGTGTCCTGTGGAAGAACAATTCGCAATTACCGCTAGAGATTGCCGCCATCCAGGAGCCTCTGGGCAATGCTGTTTATTGTGCCCTGGGGGATTATGATAAGAACCTTGAGCGGATGAGCGTGTTTATCATTGGTGACGGGCCGACTGCTCTAATGGCTGCTGGCGTCGCAAAGGCAGAAGGAGCTCGACTGGTCGTCATCCTAGGCCGGCACGATAGAAGGCTGGAAATCGCAAGAGTAATGGGTGCTGACCGGGCACTGAAGGATGTCCAGGGAGTTGAGGAGACTGTCTCTGATATCACTGATGGTAAGGGATTTGACGTGGTCTTGGAAATGGCAGGTAGTATCGAAGCTGTGAATCTTGCCCTCAGGTGGACCAGGATTGGCGGAAGAATGTCTGCCTTTGGCATTCACGGCGAACCATTCATAATAGACAATTACGGTCAGTATGTGAGGAGTGGCAAGAAAATCCTTCCCATGTCCGGGCGTTTAATCTGGAGGACTTGGGAAGAAGTGAAGCGATTGTTGGAATCTGGCAATCTGGATATCTCTCCGGTCATCACCCACAGGTTGCGTCTGGACGAATTCGAAAAGGGATTCGATTTGATGATTCAGAAACCGAAAAATTCAGGAAAGGTCATCCTGATTCCTTAATAAGGGGGCAAGCATGTATTCGAAGGAAGTGAAGGAGTATCTCAAGGGCCAGCTCAAGTCTATAAAAGATAGCGGCCTCTATAAGGAGGAAAGAATCATCTGTTCACCACAGGGACCAAGAATCAAGGTGAAGGAAGGGGAGGTCTTGAATCTCTGTGCTAACAACTATCTAGGCTTATCGGATGATCCAGAGTTGATTTCTGTCGCAAAGAAGGCTCTTGATGAGAGGGGTCACGGTCTGTCCTCGGTTCGCTTTATCTGTGGTACCCAGGATATTCACAAGGAGCTGGAAAGAAGGATCTCCGAGTTTTTAAAGACCGAGGACACACTCCTCTATTCTTCCTGTGCTGCCGCCAACGAAGGCTTATTCGAGGTTTTACTTGGCCCTGAAGACGTAGTTATAAGTGATCAGCTGAACCATGCCACCATAATTGATGGTGTACGGCTCTGGGGAATGGTGCACAAGAAAAAACTCGGGCCAGGATCAACCCAGTTTCCAGAGAATCGCGTTATGAAGCATTCAGATATGGCAGACCTAGAAAAGCATCTCAGCGAGACTCAAGATAAACGTTTCAGGATGGTTGCTACCGACGGAGTTTTCAGCATGGATGGCGATGTGGCTAGACTCAAGGAAATCTGCGATCTTGCTGAGAGGTATAGTGCCCTGGTAATGGTTGACGATTCTCACGCTACCGGGTTCTTCGGCCCAGGCGGGCGGGGTACTCCCGAATACTGTGGAGTGGAGGAAAGAGTTGACATTATTACCAGCACGCTGGGCAAGGCTCTCGGTGGTGCTACCGGAGGGTTCACCAGCGGTCGGAAAGAGATGATTGAGCTTCTGAGG
>Ga0209536_100016632_pt1 | contig 10450 bp, 9 predicted proteins | sample DeeMarSeWOR28_12_FD_187461 | JGI IMG/M metagenome (GOLD analysis project Ga0209536, IMG submission 187461) | Marine sediment microbial communities from White Oak River estuary, North Carolina - WOR-2-8_12 (SPAdes) (version 2) | ecosystem: Environmental > Aquatic > Marine > Intertidal zone >...
TCGTCGGCGTCGAGGCCGGGCAGGATTCCAACCGTTATTCCTCCGGCATCCTTAGCTCCCCTGGCTGATGCTTCCATAACGCCGCTTCTGCCGCCGCAAATCAGAATAGCGCCCTTCTGGCCAATCAAAAAGCCAACTTTCCGGGCAAGCTCGTAGATTTCCGGTGGGCAGGATGCGGAGCCCATCACACCAATTCGAGGTCTCAATCGTAATTCCATAGCTCTCCCCCATGATAAAGATATGCCGTCACTCTCTTCTGCATGATTAGGCCGTAGCTAAGCCTTAATGTTGCTAAAGATTTGTCCTGCCTGGATCGAAGAGTAAATAGGCAGGGAATTTTTTCAGCGGGTATCTCTATGTGCGCGACCCAAAAACCTACACCCTTTACGATAGACAAGGGACTCGAGATCCCCAGCATTCCGCTTGTCCTTATCAGGATCATACAGACGCTGGATGATGACAGGAGTTCAGCGAAGGAACTGGAAAAGCTGATCTTGCATGATCCCGCACTGTCGGCCCGCATTCTCCGGCTGGCCAATTCCGCATTCTATTCCTTTCGGGCCAGAGTTAAAACGATATCTCATGCCATTGCTCTTTTGGGATTCAACCTGGTGACAAGCCTGGCCATTGGCATCAATATCTTTGATTCATTTACCAAGGGTGCAAAATCGGAGGCGGCGCACATAAACAGGCTTTTCACGCATTCCTGCGGGGTTGGCGTGCTGGTTAAGGAAATCTGGAGTCAGCGAAGCCGCAACCCGAAAGAACGGGAGTTCGCCTTTTTATGCGGGCTGTTGCACGATTTGGGGAAGGTCGTGCTCTTCAAGACATACCCGGCCCATTACAGCTCCATTTTTTCCATCGATAAAACTGAAGAAGATCCGGCGATATCGTTCTATGAAGAGGAAAACTATGGAATGGATCATGCCGCGATTGGAGAGATGCTGGCCAGGCAGTGGGGTTTCCCTCCCGAATTGGCCGATGTTATCCGGCAACATCACGACTTCGAGGCTTTGGATAATCCCATGGTCGGTGCTGTGATGATGGCGGATCGGCTGGCTAAGGAGCTCAAGATCGGCTATGATGGCGACGACGGTCTTTACGAAAGCCTGGAAGAGCTTCAACCGAAATTGAAAATAAGTGACGCGGAATGCAAGAGACTCATAGATTTTGCAGCCGGCGAGCGTGAAAACATCGAGGGCTTTTTCAAAATCGCTTCCTGATGAGGAATCGAGGCTTGGCATGGAGTTAGAGGACAGAATCCGCACGCGAATTGAGGCCATCCTGGTTAATGACGCCAGGAATTTCAGCGAAATCAAAAAAATGGCCGCGGATGACGAACCTTTGGAGGCAGAGGATATCCTTGCCGATGAACGAAACCTCTATCAACGGATCATAAACAGCTATAGAAATGCTGTAAGCGAAGTCAACAAGATGTTGGAAGAGAGCATAGGATCGCTCTCGGGCTTTTATCGAATCATAGAAAGCATCAAGGAGAAAGAAGATTTCCGGGAAATTTGCTTTCAAATCGTCAACTGTATTTTGGAGGATTTCAGCGCCGATTACTGTGGCCTGCTTTTTCCCGACAAACAAAATACGCTTTGCCTTGAGGGGATTTGTGAGGATCGCAAATTCCTGAGGGTGCATGCCAAGGAAAATCTCCTTGGCAGCAAGGAATTCGAGGTTGAGCTTACACGTATGGCGGAGCAAAGCCCCGACTGCCTCAACATCGAAGATGTTTACAAAGAGCCGCGTTTCAATGCCGTCGATTTTCCCGGTGTAATCCGATCTGTTTTATGTCTCCCCATTCAGCTGCACGGCACCTCGGTCGGATTTCTGGTGTTGAGTCATTCTCTGCCGAAGTTCTTCCAGGACAACCACGTCCGTGTTTTAAAGATCATAGGAAGTTTTATCGCCCATTTGAAGCTTCTTCACAGCAATGGTCGTATTTCCCGCCCGATGATCCCGCACACTCCTCAGATCGGAGGGGAATCCGAACGTCCCGATGCGTATGCGATTGCGCTGCTAGAATTTGATTCGCTCGATTCCTACGGACGATGCACTCCGCTGGATAAAAAATCAATCCGCGAAATAAAAAGGCAGATCCATCGTTCCCTGGCCGAAAAGGAATCGGTCCTTTTCTATAGCGAAAAGGAGCTGATGGTTTTCATGCCGGGAATTACCTCGGATTTACTGGCAGAGCGCGTGCGCCATCTAAACGATACCTTTAATCAGTGGCGTGAAGAACGATTGGAAGCCCGGCAGCATATCCGGATCAACCTGGGATTCTCCATCTGTGAAGGAGAGGAGGATCTTGCGAAAACACTCGAAGTCGCATCCCTCATGGCTCATCCGGACGAAGACGAGGAGCTTTAGCGCAAAATCCGCAAGCTAGAAAATTCCGCCAAAATTTAATCAAAAAACACAACCACAGATTTCACAGATTACACAAAAATCATTTCTGTGAAATTTGTGAAATCTGTGGTTGTTTTGGCCGTAGCGACTAATAGCTGATTTTTGATTGCCATGGAGCGAATTGCTTCAGTTTTGGGCTTCATAAACTTCGAACACGTGGTAGGCCCAGGCCGGCATGCTCAGATGAAGGCCCTTTTCGTTGAGATCCCTCCCGTCTCCTTTATAAACGGCTGTTCCCATAAGGTCACGAAACACCCAGGTCTTTCCTTGAAATTCCTCCCAAGGAATTTGGATATGGCCCTCGCTTGGGTGACAGGAGAAGTTCACGACGACCATTCGTTTTCGGCCGCGCGAATTTGCCCATGAATAGGCGATGAAGTCGTCCGAGGAGACATTGCTCTCCCAGGCCGACCTGCACTCCATTTGATGCCAGTGGCCTTCGCGAAAGGAACGATCACGCATGCAGCGGAGCAGTTTTTGGTAAAAGCCCGCAATCGCACGATCCAACGGCTCATCCGGCCCTCTTCTCAGCTGAACCGGAATCCGAATTTTCCGGCCATGCAGCTGTCCGTGATGGAAAAAGCGCATTCCGGGTGCCAGATATGTAACCACGGCGGCAGCCTGATGGACCTCCGGGCTGAAGGCTGCCGCCGCGCGCATTTCATCGTGATTTTCAAGAAAGCGCGCCAGCCGCTGCTGGAAATCGATGCCGGCTTCGAGATGTTTCCGAATGGAGTGGGTGTTTCCTTCGCGCAGGCGGTCATAGAGGCGCTTGTCATAAGTGTAGTCAAATCCCTGTTGCTGCAGTGTCCATTCCAGGTCCCAGTAGACCTCGGCCAGAAACAAAAAATCTTTCATTTCCTTATGAATACTCTCAATAGTCGGCGGCCAGAATGGCTCCGGCCTGATACCCCAGGTTCTTTCAAAAACATCAGGCAAAAGCAGCATAGCCATATCGCAGCGCACGCCATCGCACAGTCGGGCAACCTTGCGCAGCTCGTCGCTCATGGCTTTCTGAAGGGCGGGATTCCCATAGTTCAGCTGAAGCGTATCGGACCAACCCGGATAGTTGGGATCGCGCCCATAAGCTAGAATCCGCTCTTCGCCTTCTCCCTTAAGCCGGAAATAATTCTGCGGTTCTGCAGCCAGCCGTTCTTGGTTGCCGTGAACGTAGTACTCCGGGTGCCGTTGCACCCAGGGATGATCGATCGCCGTGTGGTTGGGCACAAAATCAAGGATCAATCTCAAGCCATGTTTGTGAAGCCTCTTTCGTAACCGGTCAAGAGCCTCCTCTCCCCCCAGTCCTACGTCGGTTGTGTAATTCTGGACGGCAAAACAAGATCCTGAGATATCGGCCGCCACAAAGTCGTCCAGCAGCCGACGGTATTCGTCCATCAGCGCGGGAATTGATTCCGATATATGTCGGCTTGCGGGCCCTGTCTGCCAGACTCCCAGAAGATAGATCAAATCAAAGCCGGACTCGGCCCACTCCGCAATTGACTTGTCCTCTACATCGTCCAGAGTCGCGGGCCGGCCTGATGCCGCCGCAAGCTCGGATAGATAAACGCGCGCATTTATCTGATAAAGGCTGGGATATCCGGGACGACGCATGGCTTCTCCTCATTTCCGCAAAAATCCTGTTTGTCAATATATCAGCAACCGTCACAAGTGCGCATGACAATTTCGGCAGCGCCGCACGCATGATGGCTCCATGCGTATGATTTGCTTTATACATTGCTATCATCATGCTAATTTTTATGGAAACAGTTTGTGCCAGACATGCGATGGAGAGGATGATGGGGATTAAACAGAAAAAGCAGGCGGGAGGAATCATGAGTACAAAAGTTGCCATCAATGGATTTGGAAGAATCGGAAGGCTCGTATTTGCGGCTATGGCAGAACAGAATCTCTTGAATGAGCTTGACGTCGTCGCCGTGGTGGATATTTCCACCGACGCAGAATATTTCGCCTACCAGCTGAAATACGACTCCGTGCACGGAAAGTTTCCAGGCACCATCGAAACTGCAAAGAGTGATTCATCGATGGAGGAGGACGACATACTCATCGTGAATGGCCATAAAACCCGATGTGTAATGGCTACCAGAACTCCGGATCTGCTGCCCTGGAAGGAATTGGGCGTTGATTATGTCATCGAATCTACCGGGCTTTTTAGCGAGGGACAGAAAGCGGCCCTGCATCTTAACGCCGGTGCAAAGAAGGTTATTATCTCGGCGCCTGGAAAGGGGGACGTAAAGACCTTTGTTATGGGGGTCAATCAGCAAGAATACGATCCCAAAATCCATCACGTGGTTTCCAACGCCTCCTGTACGACCAATTGTCTCGCCCCCCTGATTCATGTTCTTTTAAAAGAAGGCATTGGAGTTGAGAGGGGTCTCATGACCACAATCCACTCCTATACGGCAACCCAAAAAACCGTCGACGGCCCCTCGAAGAAAGACTGGCGAGGGGGCAGGGCAGCCGCAATTAACATTATTCCTTCCACTACGGGTGCGGCAAAAGCTGTCGGGGAAGCTATTCCCCGGGTAAAGGGAAAAATGACGGGAATGTCCTTCCGTGTACCCACGCCTGATGTTTCTGTTGTGGATTTGACCTTCCTTGCCGAAACGGATACCTCGATTGAAGCGATCGATGCTTTGATGAAAACTGCTTCTGAGTCCTATCTGCAGGGCATTCTGCAATACTCCAAAGAAGAACTCGTTTCCACCGATATGATTCACAGCAACTATTCGTCGATTTATGATTCCCCGGCAACGCTCGAGAACAACCTCAAGGATGAAAAGCGCTTCTTCAAGCTGGTGTCCTGGTATGACAATGAATGGGGCTATTCCAATCGAATCGTGGATCTGCTGAAATACATGGCTTCGAAATCGTAGAGCAATCCATCAGGGCACCTGCCCAATCGGCCGGGAATTTTTTGTTAAATCGGCATCAAATGCAGATGCTGCGGCCTTTAACCTGGCAACCACCTCCCCCGACATAGAAGTTGGTAAATTGAATTCCTTAGCGAGCCATTCTGTCTATATGGGGTGTGGCAATATCGGTGGCGCCAAAAACGCCGAGATCGCCGTAGCCCAGATCATCCGTAAAAATAATAATGAAGTTGGGAGGGGATTTTCGGTTTTTTGAAACACTCTCATCACCATGAACGGTTCCGGGCACAAAGAAGCAGAACAGACTCAAAAGTAGGGCGCTCATAAAATTCCTGCGGTATGAATACAGATATGGCATCTATCATTCCTCCAAAAATGCAGTCGCCAGTATACTTTGATTCTTTGCGCCATTGCGTTGGGTTTTTGTCAATCTGCGAAGTGGTTCCGGCTTAGCGGCCTACGCTTTGGTAGCGCCGCAGAACCTTTCGAGAATGGGTCGGAAAACGGAGGCATTATCCAAAATACTGCGCGCTATGGCCTGTACTCTTTGTTCCTCTGAGTCGTCGTAGGGATTTTTTGTGTAAGGCCCCTGATCAAGTATGCTGCTTAGTCTGACCATGTGGACCATCTCATGAGTCAATATGTAGACAAAGAATGCGTAGAGGTTTTTTGTGAGGTTTTCCCTCTCCGCGGCGGCCAGAATGCTCGGATCGTTGAGTTCAATACGATAGAAATCAAAGGGCTTGTTTGCGTCAATCCTTTGCAGACACCTCACCCTTGCCAGCATGGGGTCGGGGAGAGGTTCCCACTCCTGATCTCTTTGAGTCAGCAGGTCATAGCGCAGTTGTTCCCAGCGAAAAGGCGGGATGCAGTAATAGCCCGAAGTGCGCGCCTCGGCTTCGTCCAAAGCCTGCAAAAGCAGGCTATGTTGAGGGGGCGAAAACTGCAGAACCTCAGGGGTCATGTTTTGCTTTCGGAACTTTTTTGGGTACTCTTGGTGTCGGTTGTTGCCTTTGTATCGGCTTTTTTCTCAGAGCTTTCGCTGGCCTTGGGCTTATCGGAAGGCCCACTGGAGGATTTCCTGGCGTAGTCGGTTAGATACCATCCGCTCCCCTTGAGCTGGAAACTCGACTGGCTTATCAGCTTTTCAACGGGCGATTTGCATAACTTGCACTCGGATAACGGTTCATCGGTTATCTTCTGAAATGCTTCAAATACCTCTCCGCACTTTGTGCACTCGTATTCGTAGATGGGCACGGACTACACCTCCATATTCAAGATCTGACGGCGGAAATATAACGCTTGGGCACCGTTTAGTCAAATGCAGGGCGGCAATTTTATTTACTAGGCAGCCGCTCATGAATCAATGGCGCACCCGATGATGCATGAAAATTTGATCCTAATCGCAACATCCAAAGCAACCACAGATTACACAAATTTCACAGAAATGATTTTTGTGAAATCTGTGGTGGATATTTTCGAAGTAGGTATCCAAAAACCGCATCATGAAACTATAATACCCTTTATTGCAGTAGTTTATCTGCCCAAGCTAATCTGCAAATTCCGCTTTTATTTGGGTGGGGATCAACTGGGCCTCGAAAGCGCGATCGAGCAGAAGCTGCACAGCCCGGCGCCCCTCTTCACCGTAATCCACGGTTCTTTCATTCACATACATTCCCACAAACCGGTTGGCGGTATCCACATCCAGGTCCCGGGCAAATTGCATTGCGTAAGCGAGCGCCTCATCCCGATGAAGGAGCGCGTACTGGATGCTTTCCCGCAGTAGGCGTGAGAGTTCGGTTATATCCTCGCTACCGATGTCTCTCCTTATGACATTGCCTCCGAGCGGCAGGGGAAGGCCTGTCATGTCGTTCCACCATTCCCCAAGATCCACAATTTTATGTAATTGCATGGTTCGGTATGTAAGCTGTCCTTCATGTATCAGTAGCCCTGCATCCACCGAGCCGTTTTGAACCTCCTCCATGATCTGGTCGAATGGAATAACCACAGACTCAAAGTCGGGCTGATAGAGCTTCATCGTCAGGTAGGCCGAAGTCATGGCGCCCGGAATGGCGATTTTCTTGCCCTTCAGGGCCTCCTTGCTTAAGGGTTCCCGGGCAACGACCATGGGACCGTAGCGGTCTCCCATGCTGGCGCCTGAAGGGAGCAGGATATACTTATCCGCCACATAGACGTAGGCATGGATTGAAATGGCCGTTATTTCATACTCTCCTTTTAGTGCCTTGCGATTGAGTGTTTCGATGTCCTGGAGAGTGTGGGTGAATTTGAATTTGCCGGTCTTCAGTTTGTCCTTGGCCAGCGCATAGAACATGAAGGCGTCATCGGAATCCGGGCTGTGTGCGATTCGTATATCCATTTTTCCCTTTCTCGTTTCACGTGAAAAAGCCAGAATGCCCCTTGCTGTGCACGGGGATGAATGGCCTCAGGCGGTTTGGGGGCATGTGACCCCAATTTAATCTGGCTTTTTCCTTAGAAGAACCCCGACCAAAGGTCGGGGTTCTTCACTTGTGACCAAAAACCTCAGCGCGGAAGAAGGTCACCAGAGCCTCTTTTCGAATACGGTCTCTCGCATGAAGCGGAATAAGAATTTTCGCCGGCCACCGAAGGAGGGTCATTTCATATTCCATGGTAAGTCCTCTGCCGCTGAGATACCAGGCATAAAGAAGTCCGAAAAGAAGGCCCGGAGGTAAAAATCCCCCGTCCCTGTTGATTGTGATTCGATAAACCCGGTTGTCGGATGGGTCGGGCGTCATTCGGGCCAGTTCAAGATAGGTTCGCAGCTGCGAATCTGTTAGGAAACAATGCTGTTCTGACGGCGGCCTTAGAACCATTTCATAGCAACGGGAGCCACGCTGCTCGATCCATCTTCTCTCTGCAATGTATTGTCCAAGCAGGGATTCTCCCACTGCGACCAAAAGGTTTTCTCCCAGCCTTGCCGGGCTTGTCAACAGCAGCTCGTGGAGCTTCAGCATCTGGTCCTGCGGATCGAAATAACCGAGGATATTGTCCCACTCCGTGCTGCGATTCCAATTTTTGGCCGGTATAATCAGCCCGCCGTCAAAACAGCCAAAATGAGATGGCAGTATGTCCCGGTTTTCCCACGAAAGCTTCAGCAGAAACTCCCTCAATATCTCCGGACGGAATGCTTTTTCTTGAAGCGCCTCTTTCATCATTCCGAAATAATCGCAAAGCAGCATGCCTCGCTTTGTTTTGGCTGCGCTGCGGGCTTTTCGTTTGCGGCGGCTGCCGGGAAGCTTTTTTCGGGATACGGTACGCCTCAATGCATATCCCTTTTCATCTTTGAGATATCTGTCTGCGTAAAGCAGGGTGCGGATTGAGAGAGCGAATCGTCTGGCATCATGGTGAATGACTTTGGTTTTTATCTGACTTTCCGGCGACAAAAGCGTGGCCTCCACCGGACAAAATCCGTAAGAGTCCACGCGGTCCCGGTCCATATGCAGCGGGCTTTTGCCTTCGAGGGCATAGTTGCGCAGTATGTTGCCCGGGATCTGTTCCAGGTTGGCACTCAGAACCACGTCGAACAAGCCGTCGATTCCCTGAGGCAGGTTTCTGCCATAGGCTTCCAGTAACTCGGAAACGAGGAATCCACGCGCGCGATTTTTAAGCGATATATCGGTTTCTCCTTCCTGTATCCACGAGTTGGCGCCCAGAATCTTAAGAGCCTTTCGATTGGCCCGGATGGCTTCTCCAATCGGTTCAAGCTGGAGGATGGGTATGATGCTTGTATAGAGGCTTCCCGGCGCGTAGATGATCAGATCGGCCTCTGCAATGGCCCTCTGGATAACGGCGCTTACGACCGGTTTGCGCACAAATTCCGCCACCACATATTCGACTGGAGAATCCCGCCGCGCCCAAGCTGATTTGCTTTGGCCATAGACCGCCACACCGTTAGCATAATGGAACTTTAGTTGCCCCGGTGTTGCGGTTGCGGGATGGATCTGGCCGGGAGGAGATCCAATCAGTTCCGCTATGGAGTCAATACCCTCCTGAATTTCGGCGAGCCCCGGGGGATGATCGGCCCTTCCGTTTGCGGCCCTGAAAATGGCGGAGGCCAAAAGCAAATTACCCAGGGCATGGCCCGAAGGAAGAATTGTCGGACCGGATCCTCCAGGGAGTATGTAGTCTCCCAGCCGGCAAAAGGACTCGGCAAGAGCTTTCGGACAGGCAAGCCGAAGGTTGCGCTGTACCGCAAGCAGCGGATTTCTCAACCGCCTGAACCCGGAGGATTCTGGCGGAAAACGATAATTAAATACCCCATGGATTGTTTTAATCAGGTTTGAGGTCTCATGCTTGCCCATGCCATATTTTCGTTGCAGCTTTTCCGTCAGGATGGAAGAAAGCAGGAGTTTTCTCAGGTCCCCTATTCCGATTATGGGAAGCGTTTTTAAAAGCCGACCCGTCGATCCGCCGTCATCCGTCGTACACACAATAAAATGCAGATTTGGAAACTCCCGCTTTATCCCGACATCCGGCTGAACCGGCCAATCGGGCATCTGCGAATTCCCTCCAACAATGGTTGAAAGGCCGGTGCCGCCTCCCCGGGTGGTTACGGGAATATTATTTTCATAGCAGAGGTTCATTATCTCTGAAATATCTTTTGTAGAAGCGGGCAGGACCGCCACCTCTGGATAAAATACCAGGTCCTCGGTCTCGTCGTGGGAATAGGGCTCGAGATCGAATTTTTCTGTAAATATATATTTATCACCGATTATATTTTTCAATGCTTCGTAGATTTCGGGCGTTATCTTGTTGAATTTCTGATCTTTCATTGTCTCTCCGGCGCGTATAAACTTACGACAAACTATAACGGCGAATAACGGCGGTCAAGTCGAAAACCCTTGACATAGCAGGCGATTGGTGAAAAAATAGGCGAAGGGAAGGACGAGGATTAATATGAAAAAGATAGCTTTGTTTCTGACGGCAGGCTTGCTGTGGGGCGTGGCGGGAGTTTTTGCCCAGGATGAACCTGCTCCGGAGTTAAACCTGGAGCAGATCCTGTCGAAAGCGGATTCGGTTATGGAATTGAATGATTCCTTGCTCGCCGATACAAAATATAAATTCGAACAGTTCACCGTCTTCAACAGGCTGGAGAAAGACGGTTC
>Ga0209536_100016634_pt1 | contig 10450 bp, 10 predicted proteins | sample DeeMarSeWOR28_12_FD_187461 | JGI IMG/M metagenome (GOLD analysis project Ga0209536, IMG submission 187461) | Marine sediment microbial communities from White Oak River estuary, North Carolina - WOR-2-8_12 (SPAdes) (version 2) | ecosystem: Environmental > Aquatic > Marine > Intertidal zone >...
GGCGAGCCCCTCTGCGACCAGACGCTCGTCGAGGCGCTGGGCCTTCAAGTACGACTTCGCTCGCCTTCGGCTCGCTGCGCACCCCTCCGCAGCAGCGAGGCGACGGCGCGCGCGATTCCGCGGCTGTCGAGCCCCATGGAGGCGCGGATCTGATCGGAGTCGCCGTGCTCGATCAGCCGGTCGGGGATCGCCAGGCAGCGGGTCGGCACCCGTACCCCGGCCTCGGCCAGCGCCTCGAGCACGGCCGCGCCGAAGCCCCCCATGCCGCTGTGCTCCTCCACGGTGACGAGCGCGGAGCAGCGCCGCGCCAGGGCCACGATGCGCGCCGAATCCAGGGGCTTGACGAAGCGCGCGTTCAGCACCGCGACCGAGATGCCCTCGGAGCCCAGCTCGGCCGCGGCTTCCAGCGCCGGATGCGCCAGGGTGCCCAGTGCAACCACCAGGGCGTCGTCCCCGCTTCGCAGCAGCTCCGCCTCGCCGATCGGCAAGGCCTTGATCTCCGGGTCGAGCGGCACGCCGAAGCCGGCGTCCCGCGGGTAGCGCAGCGCCGCGGGCCCGGGGTACTCGACCGCCGTGCGCAGCATGTGCTGGAGCTCGTTCTCGTCCTTGGGCGCCATCACCACCATGTTGGGCAGCGTCCGGAGGAAGGCGCAGTCGTAGAAGCCCTGGTGCGTGCCTCCGTCCGCTCCCACCACACCGGCCCGGTCCATCGCGAAGGTCACGTCGAGATTCTGGATGCAGACGTCGTGCGCCACCTGGTCGTAGGCGCGCTGCAGGAAGGTGGAGTAGATCGCCGCCACCGGCTTCATGCCCTCGGTCGCGAGACCCGCGGCGAAGGTCACGGCGTGCTGCTCGGCGATGCCCACGTCGTAGAAGCGGTCCGGGAAGACGGCGGCGAATCGATCGAGCCCGGTCCCGTCGGCCATCGCGGCGGTGATCCCCACGATGCGCGGGTCTTCGCGGGCCAGGGTGATCAGCGCATCGCCGAACACGTCCTGGTACTTCGGAGGCCCGGGCTTCGACGGCGCGAACTCCCCCGTCTCCACGGCGAAGCGGCCCACTCCGTGGTAGCGGAAGGGGTCCTGCTCGGCGGGCTCGTAGCCGGCTCCCTTCGAGGTGATCGCGTGGACCAGGACCGGTCCCTCGCCGCCGTCGAGCATGCGCTTCACGTTCTCGAAGGTCTCGAGCACGACGTCGATGCGATTGCCCTGCACCGGTCCCACGTAGCGGAAGCTCAGCGCCTCGAAGAGCAGGCCCGGCGAGAAGAAGACCTTCACCGACTCCTCGGCCTTGTGGGCCCAGTGCAACGCATCGGCCGGAAGCGTGCGCAGGAACTCCTTCACCCAGCCCTTCATCCGCCGCACGGCCGGTTTCGAGAGCTTCCGCGACAGGAAGGACGAGAGCGCCCCCACATTGGGCGAGATCGACATCTCGTTGTCGTTGAGGACGACCACCAGGTTCTTCTGCTGCAGGTCGCCGGCGTGGTTGAGCGCCTCGAAGGCCATCCCCGCCGTCATCCCGCCATCGCCGATCAGCGCGATGGCGCGGCCCTCCCGCCCCTGATGCTCGAGAGCGCGTGCGATGCCGAGTGCCGCCGAGATCGACGTGCCGGCGTGACCCGCGCCGAAGTGATCGAAGTCGGATTCGCCGCGGCGCAGGAACTTCGCGACGCCCCCCTCCCTGCCCATCGTCGAGAACTCGTCGCGGCGGCCCGTGAGCAGCTTGTGGGCGTAGCCCTGATGTCCGACGTCCAGCACCAGCCGGTCGCGCGGCGTGTCGAAGACGTAGTGGATGGCCGCGATCAGCTCGACGGCCCCGAGGCTCGACGCCAGATGTCCACCGGTGCGGCTCACCACGTCGATGATCTCGCCGCGCAGCTCCCGGGTGACCCTCTCCATCGCGTCGCGGGGCAGCGCGCGCAGGTCTTCCGGCGACGCGATGCCATCGAGCAGGGGGACGCTCACTCCGACCGCCTCACCGCGTAGCACGCGAGCGCCCGCAGCGGCTCGGCGGGCTCGCCGAAGCGGCGGGTCTCCTCGAGGGCGCGGGTCAGCAACGCCTCCGAGCGCGCTCGCGCCTCGTCCATCCCCTCGACGCGCAGCAGCGAGCAGCCGTCGTCCTCGTCCGCATCCAGCAGGTCGTCGGCGATCTGGAAAGCCACCCCGAGGGCGGTGCCGCAGCGTCGCAACGCCTCGCAGGCCTCGCGGTCCGCGCCTCCGAGCAGACCCCCTCCCACCAGCGCGGCCGTGATCAGGGCCGCCGACTTGCGCGCGTGGATCGACTCGATCCGGGCGCGATCCGCCTCGGGTGCCTCGAAGGCGAGATCGTCCACCTGCCCCCCCACCAGCCCGGCCGCTCCCGAGGCCCTGGCCAGCTCGCCCACGGCGGCCAGTCGGGCGGAGCCGTCCCCCGCGTCAGCCGCTAGCACCTCGAAGGCGAGGGTCAGCAGCGCGTCACCGGCGAGGACGGCGGTCGCCTCGTCGAATGCCCGGTGGACCGTCGGGCGTCCCCGCCGCGTGTCGTCATCGTCCATGCAGGGCAGGTCGTCGTGGATGAGGGAGTAGCTGTGGACCAGCTCGACCGCGACGGCCATGGGCAGCGCGCGCTCGCTCGGCGCACCGACGGCCTCGGCGGCGGCCAGCGCCAGGGCCGGTCGCAGCCGCTTGCCGCCCGGGAGGAGCAGATGGGCCATCGCCCCCGTGAGGCGGGACGGCACGCCGTCGCAGGGCGCCAGCAGGTTGACGAGGGCGGTCTCGACCGGCGGGATCCGCTCGGCCAGCCAGCCGCGGGCGTCCACCTAGGAGTCCTCGTCGTCAGCGGCGAGCGGACGCTCGACGAGACGACCTCCCTCGCGGACCAGCACCTCGATGCGCCGCTCTGCCCGCTCGAGCTGCTCCGCGCAGCGGCGCGTCAGCGCCACCCCGTCCTCGAAGACGGCCAGCGCCTCCTCGAGGGGCAGATCCCCGTCCTCGAGGCGGTCCACGAGGCCCTCGAGCCGATCGAGGGCCGCTTCGAAGCCGAGATCCTCGACGTCCGGGGCAGCCCCAGCCTTCGCTCGCGGCGTCTTCTCGCCCCTGGCCATCGCCCGGCGACCTTACCCGCCCGACCCAGGGGCGTCAAACCCCACCGTGCTCCAACCGATTGTTTTCAAAAGATTTTCACCCCTCGCTCCGGCGGGCGCTGCGCACCTCGGCGCGGATCTCCGCCCGGTCCACCCGAATCGCCAGCTCGTCACCGGGTTGGACGTCGCCCGCCTCTCGCACGATCCCGCCATCGGTGGCACGGCGAACGATCCCGTAGCCGCGGGCCAGCACCGCCAGCGGCGAGAGCGAGCCCAGCCGGGCCCCGGCCTCGCCGAGCCGCTGCCGCGCGCTGCCCATCCGCGCCCGGGCCGCCGCCGCGAGCGCCCGGTTCGCCGCCGCCCAGCGCTCCCGCTGCAATGCCAGGCGCGCCGACGGGGAGCGGGCGCGAAGCGACGCCTCCACCGCCGCCAGCCGCGACATCTCCGAGGCGAGGTGCGCGCGCAGGGCACCGCCCAGCCGCTGCCAGCGGCTGCGCAGCTCTCCTCTCAACGCCGCCTGCTCCGGGACCGCCAGCTCCGCCGCGGCCGAAGGCGTCGGCGCGCGAAGATCGGCCACCAGATCGGCGATGGTGACGTCCACCTCGTGCCCCACCCCGGAGACGACCGGAACCGGGGTCCGCGCGATCGCCCGCGCCACCTCCTCGGTATTGAAGGCCTGGAGATCCTCCAGCGACCCCCCTCCCCGCACGAGCAGGACCAGCGAGACCCCCCCGTGCGCGCCGAGACCGTCGAGGGCGTCGGCGATCTCCTGCTCGGCGCCGGGGCCCTGCACGCGGGTGGGACTCACGAGAATGGGGATGCCGGGCCAGCGCCGACCGGTGACCTCGAGCACGTCGCGCAGGGCGGCACCCGACGGAGAGGTCACGACCCCGATCCGCTCCGGGTGGGTCGGCAGCGGCCGTTTCCGCTCCACGGCGAAGAGCCCCTCGGACTCCAGCCTGCGCCGCAACTGCTCGAAGGCCACCTGCAGGGCACCGACGCCGCGTGGCTCGAGCCGTCGCACCACGAGCTGAAGGTCGCCGCGGGGCTCGAACACCGTCAGGTCGCCGTAGACCAGCACCTCGAGCCCCTCCTCGGGCTCGAAGACCAGGTGACGCGCCGTGCCGCGGAAGAGCGCCGCGCGAAGCTGAGCGCGCTCGTCGGTCAGGGTGAAGTAGATGTGTCCCGAGCGGGGACGGCCGACGTTCTGCACCTCGCCCACGACCCAGACGCGACCGACGCGGCTCTCGAGGAGCTGCTTCACCCCGGCGACGACCTCGCCGACGCCGTACACCCGGGGCCCTGCCGACACCTCCGCCATCGCCGAACCGTACCAGCCCTGGGCGGAGCGGGCGCGGCCGGCCGCCATCCAGGAAGGACCCGGGACTCCGGAGGTCTACTCGACCGCGGCGGCCTCGCTCGACTCGGCGGCCCGCGCCTGCATCGAGGGTCTACCGTCGGGGCCTCGCAGGCGCTCGAAGTAGGTCCAGCTCTTCAGGACCTCGATCGCCCGGGCGAGCTGCAGGTCCTCACCCTCGGCCTCGGCTTCGCCTTCGAGAGCGGTCGGTGCCTCATCCTCGTCCGGCTCCGGCAGCTCGCTCGGCGCCGACGCATCGGGCTGGGCGTCGTCGTGGGTGATGTGACCCTCGAGATCGCGCTCCCGCAGCCGCCGGCGTTCCGCCGCGGAGTCCGCGCGCGCCACGCGCTGGGGCGTCACGGCGATGTCCGGGTCGATCCCCACCTCCTGGATCGAGCGGCCACCGGGCGTGTAGTAGAGCGCCGTGGTGAGTCGCAGTCCAGAGCCCCCCTCGAGCGGATAGACCGTCTGGACCGACCCCTTGCCGAAGGTGCGCGCCCCGATCACCAGGGCCCGGTTCTGGTCCTGGAGCGCCCCGGCCACGATCTCCGACGCACTCGCAGAGCCCTCGTTCACGATCACCGCCATCGGGTAGCCGGGCTCCGTGTCGCTCGCGTCGGCGCGGAACTCCTGCCGCTGCGCCTCGACCCGACCCTTGGTGTAGACGACGAGGCCATCGGAGAGCCAGAGATCCGCTACGCGCACGGCCTGATCCAGGAGCCCGCCCGGGTTGTCGCGCAGATCGAGCACCAGGCCGTCGAACGCGCCGTTCTCCTCGTGGAGATCCTCGAGCACGTTCATCAGGTCCCGGGTGGTCCGCTCCTGGAAGGTACGGACCCGCACGTAGGCGTAGCCCGGCTCGAGCATGCGCCCGCTCACGGAGGCGATCTTCACCACGTCGCGAACGATCTTCACCGGCTGCGGTTCGTCGAAGTCGTCGCGATAGATCTCGATCGTGATCTCGGTGCCCTTGCGCCCGCGCATCAGCTGCACGGCCTCGAAGAGCGTCATGTTCTTGGTGCTCTGGCAGGGATCGGTCCATTCCTCGGGCTGTTCGGTGGGACAGATCGCGACGATCTGGTCGCGAGCCCGGACACCCGCCCGATCCGCCGGAGTGCCCTCGATGGGTGAGACCACCTCGATGAAGCCGTCGCGACGCTTGGTGATCTCGATGCCGAGCCCGTGGAACTCGCCCCGGGTGTCCACCTGCATCTCGCTGTAGGCGTCCACGTCCAGGAACGAGGAGTGGGGATCGAGCTCCTGGAGCATGCCGCGGACGGCCCCCCGGACCAACGTGCGCTCGTCCACATCGTCGACGTAGTTGCGGCGAACCAGGTTGAGGACGTTGGTGAAGAGGCTCAGGTCCTCGTAGCGCGTCGCGGCCAGGCTCGTGACGCTGCCGGAGACCCCGAGCACCGCGGCGGCGGCGACCACCCCGGCAAGGAAGGTGAGGAGGAACCGGATCCGCTGGCGGCGCATGTCTCAGGTGATCTCCCGGCGCCCATCCCGAAGCCCGAAGCCAGAGACGGAGGCCATTGCAGCGACTCGGGTGGAAATGGGCTGACGAAACGGCCTCCGGAGGCGCCCCCGAAGGCGCTTTCGGACGATCCGAGCCGTTCCTTGAAGCGAACCCCCAATTCTACCGCGAGCGGGCGGAGGAGAGCCAGTCGCGCGGATCCAGGGCGGCGCTCCCGCGGCGCACCTCGAAGTAGAGCTGCGCGCCGCGCAGCGAGCCGCTCCGACCGGAGCGGCCGATCGACGCGCCGGCCTCCACCCAATCGCCCACCGTGACAGCGATCTCCGAGAGGTGGGCGGAGACGGTGAAGTACTGGTCCCCGTGGTCCAGGATCACCGTGTCCCCATAGCCGCGAAAGCGCCCGGCGTAGCGGACGCGCCCGGCGGCGACGGCTCGGACCGGCGTACCGCTGGGAACGGCGAACTCGACGCCCTTGCGGAAGGTCTCGGTCCGGAAGTCCGGGTCGACCTCGCGGCCGAAGCCCCGGGCGACGCGACCCTCGACCGGTGCCACCAACGAGCCCCGCAGCGAGGCGAAGGGTCGCGAAGGAGACGGGGTCGTCGCGACGACGGCTTCGCCGGGCAGCGCCGACAGCGCGGCCTCGAGGGCACGCGAAGCCGTCTCCAGCTCTGCCAGCGCAGCGCGCTCGTGGGTGCGGCTGCGCCGCATCTGGGTCGCCAGCTCTTCCTGACGTTCGCGCTCCGCTCGCAGCTGCCGCGAGCGCTCGTCCAGCGTCGCCTCGGCGGCGCTGCGCTCCTCGGCGGCCCGCGCCGCCGCCTCCCGCGCGAGGCGCAGCTCCCGCTCCGCCTCGCGATGCCGGCTCAGCAGCGCCGCGTCGTGGGAGAGCAGGCGGCGCAGCACCTGGACCCGGGACAGGAACTCGCGCAGGTCGCCGGCCGAGAAGAGCAGCGGCACCGCGCCCAGCTCGCCGGCGCGGTAGAGCGCCACGGCGCGCTTCGACATCGCCTGCTCGAGCACCGCCACCCGCTCGGCGGACCCGCGGGCCCGGGCCTCGGCCTCCTCCAGCGCTGCGCGAGCCTCCTCGGCGCGCGTGCGGGCGCGGCGCAGGTCGCGTCTCAGCAGTGCGGCACTGCGATCGATCGCGTCCAGGGCATCGAGCAGCCCGCGCTCCTCGCGCTCGAAGTGTGCGACCCGGGCGCGGCTCTCCTCGATGGCATCGCGCAGGCGCTCGAGATCCGCGGAGTCCGATCCCTGACCTGCGGCCGGCAGGGCCGACCCGGCGGCCAGGGCCACGAGCGCGGCGACCGCCAACGGCCGTCTCAAGGGCGGGACTCGCTCGCCAGTGCCGCGGCGGCGCCGAAGAGCCCCAGGCCGGAGCCCGCAGCGAGCAGCGCCATCGCCTCGCTCCCGGTGAAGAAGCGCGGTGCCACACCGCCCAGGACCAGCTCGAGACCGAACTCGAAGCCCGGCACGACCAGGCGAAACACGGCGTAGAGCACCCCCAACGCCAGGACCCCACCGACGGCCCCCTGGATCAGCCCCTCGATCAGGAACGGTGTCCCGACGTAGGCGCGGCTCGCGCCGACGAGCGCCAGGATCTCCAGCTCGTCGCGGCGCGACAACACCGCCAGGCGAATCGTGTTGGCGACGATCAGCAGCGTCGCGAGCGCGAGGATGATCGCGAGCCCCCAGCCGACGCCGCGGACCAGGGCGATGGCGCGCAGGTAGCCCTCCACCCAGTCCTGGCCCGAGGTGAGGTCCGAGATGCCGGGCAGGCCGTCGAGGGAGCCGCTCACCCGCGCGAGGCCGGAGGCGGAGCGGTATCCCGCGGCCAGCTGGATCTCCAGCGAAGCCGGCAGCGGGTTCTCCGAGAGCCCCTCGAGCAGCGCCGCCCCACGCCCCACCCCGCTGCGGAAGCGTTCGAGGGCCTCCTCCTTCGAGACCACCCGCACCGACTCGACGCCCTCCACCGTGGCGGCCGTGGCCGCCAGCTCGCGATGGACGTCCGCGTCGAGACCATCCTCAAGGAACGCCGTCACGTGGAGGGCGTCGCCGACATCGTCGAGCATGCGCTCCATGTTGGCGACGAGCAGCGCGAAGGCGCCCAGGAGCACGAGCGTCACGCCGATGGTGGCGATGGCGATCCCGCTTGTGAGGGGGCTCGCGCTGATGCCCCGCAGCGCGGCCCGCAGGAACGAGACGAGCTGGGCAGCCGCCGGGTTCACGGGCCCGTGCCGTGGGCGGGAGCGTCCTCGACGACCCGCCCGCCGTCGAGGCGGACGCAGCGCTTCGCGTAGCGGTTCACGACGCCGTAGTCGTGGGTGGCGACGATCACCGTGGTGCCGCGGGTGGCGGTCTGGGCGATGAGATCCATGATCTCGAGGGTGAGCTCGGGATCGAGATTCCCGGTGGGCTCGTCGGCCAGCAGGATCTCCGGCTCGTTCACCAGGGCGCGGGCGATGGCCACCCGCTGCTGCTCTCCGCCCGAGAGCGATAGGGGATGGTGGAAGCGGCGGTGCTGGAGGCCGAGCTGCTTCAGGATCGCGAAGACCTTCGCCCTCGTCTCGCGGCGCGGGGCTCCCAGCACCTCCAGTGCAACCGCGACGTTCTCCTCCACGGTCCGGCGCGGCAGCAGCTTGAAATCCTGGAAGACGACTCCGATACGCCGGCGCAGCGGCGGCGTGGCGGCGGGCCCCAGACGCGGTGCATTGCGCCCGAGCACCACGATCTGCCCCTCGCTGGGGCGCTCGGCGGCGAAGATCAGCTTGAGCAGACTGGTCTTGCCCGCTCCGCTCGGTCCGGTGAGGAAGACGAACTCTCCCCGACCGAACTCGAGGCTGACGTCCCGCAGGGCGTAGTGTCCCGCCGTGTAGGACTTCGAGACGTGATAGAGCTGCACCGCGGCCTTGCGGCCGATGCCTGCGATTTCGCGGGGCCCCCGACGGCCCGAGAATCGATTCGCCCCCGGCGTCACCCGCTCGTGCGCGACTTCTGCGCCGACTTGCCGGCGCGATCGGCCGCGCGATCGCGTGCCTTCTCGGCGAGGTACTCGAGAATGACCTCGTCGAGTGGCTTCTGCGAAACGATCCCCTCCCCGAAGGTGCGGGCCTCGCCGCTCCGGGACAGCTCGGGAGCCCGGGACGGCGGCGCCTGCGGCGACGCCTCGGGTCCGGGCACCGGCGTCGAAATCTCGATGGCGTCCGTCGATGCGCCTGCGATGCCGAGGCGCTCGTCGATCGTCACGTCGAAGGCGCCGGCCTTGAGCCGGGCCAGGATCGACCGGTGCTGCTCCTCGATGAGGCCGCGGACCACGACCTCGAGGTCCGCGACGTCCATCCGATCCGCGTAGTCGGTCTTCACCGAAGCCAGGATCGTGCCGTGATGGTAGAGGTGGCTGATGATGTGGGGATTCGCGCGGCCGCTGTCTTCCGTCTGGACGTGGAAGATGATCCCGCGATGGCGGACGTTCGTGTTCGCCCCCGTGATCATGATCTCCCGTCCCCCAGCGCTCTCGCGTGCGAGTCTTCCCCGCCACGCGGCCGTTGTCGACCGCCGTCCCCGAAGCGCCCCGGGATCGACCGGACGCACCGAGCCATCATCGATGCCCCATCGGCCCCCTTCCCGGGAGACCTGAGGCGTCCACGGTGCCCAGGCCGGGCTCCCCGCGGGGAATCAGCGGGCCGCGGATCCGCTCCCCGGCCCCACCCGCACGGCGACGTAGGCTTTGGTGAGCCCCAGGAATCGCTCGCGACGCACCTCGCAGTCGGGAAACAGGCGCTGCATCTCGCGAAAGCCGAGCAGCCGGGTGCGCTCGACGAAGCCCCGGGCAACCTCCGGTGCGGGGCGCGAGAGCCAGCCCCAGACCGTGAAGTTCCGGACCAGCGGAGCCTGGAGCCGACGCGGCAGGTAGTGGATGAAGGGCGTGAGCAGGTGCATCTCCAGGGGGAAGCTCCGAGCCGGCGTCTGCACCCACAGGCTGCCCGCCGCCTCCCGAAGCTCCTCGGCGAAGCGACGCTGGTCCTCGAAGTTGCCCACGTGCTCGATCACGGAGTTGGAAAAGGCAATGTCGAAGGCGCCCGACCGCACCGGCAGCGCCGTCCCGGAGCCGATCACGCTGGCGAAGAGCTCCGGCTCGGCCGGCGTATGCCGCGGAAGCATCAGGTTGACCAGGGTGACGTGGGCGCGGATGCCTGCGAGCTCCCAGTTGAACGCGCTGCCGCCGACGTCGAGGATGCGGGTCTCGCGCCCGGGTGCGAACTGCGCCGCGAACCGCCGCATGCGGCGGAGCCGGAAGCCGCGCATGAGCGCGCCGTAGAAGCGGTGGACGTCCATGGATCGCGAGCAGTCTATCGGCGCTCCCCCCGACGGGCCGGAGTGGGACCCCGGCGACATGCGCCGGGGCCCCGTGCTGGCGGGGCTCACAGGGGGGGATGGGGCCCCCCACCGGAGGGCCTGCGACGGTGACGACCGACGTGACCCAGCGCGGCCAGCCCCATGCCGAGCAGCATGGCGGTCGAGGGCTCCGGAACGGCCAGGGCTGCGACGCCCGGCGTGG
>Ga0209536_100016635_pt1 | contig 10449 bp, 10 predicted proteins | sample DeeMarSeWOR28_12_FD_187461 | JGI IMG/M metagenome (GOLD analysis project Ga0209536, IMG submission 187461) | Marine sediment microbial communities from White Oak River estuary, North Carolina - WOR-2-8_12 (SPAdes) (version 2) | ecosystem: Environmental > Aquatic > Marine > Intertidal zone >...
GGAAGCCATTGTAATAAAGGGCTTTTTTTATTCCTCTTAAAAAATTTTTGAGTCGGCATTAACCGGATGTTTTAGCCCCAGGATATTTTATTTTGAAATTAAACCAATCGTTGATGAAAAGTGGAGATTAGATTAATAAGAGAACAAACCGAATAAATCGATACGCAGCCCATTCATAAATTATTAATCACGACGGATTAATTCTTTAATTTAATCATGAAAAAAAAACATAACATAAAGGGTACCAGGAAATCGCAAAATTTATTAGGATTTTTTAAACGTATTTCAAATTTTATAAATCAACATCTTTTTCCAGTTTAATTCGAAGATCCGGTGCTCCAACGAGTTCAAAGGTGGCGGATGCAAATTTAATTTCTCCGTTTGTTTTATCAATTTCACTTAATATTTTTGTGAAGATATCATTTTTGGTTATTCTTCTTTTTTTGTAATTAACAACATACCGGTTGGATTCACTCACTTGTATCAGGGATAATGAATTTTATATGCGTTGATCTTAATATCCGAAATTTCGAATAATACAGGTTCCGATCTGTATCGAATTTCAGGAATCCTCTTAAAAGCATTTTCAGTCATCAATATTTCGCTCGTATCCGCCAGATCCTCACCAAGTTTACTGGCGATATTCACAGGATCTCCAAAAAAATCACGATCATCTTCCAGAAATAAAAATTTACCATAATCTATTCCAATATTAATCAGTATATCCAGATCATCCGGATATTTCTTATTGACCGCATCGATTGCCACTTTTATGTCTATGCTCGCCTGGAGAGCGTTTTCCGCGGTATCAAAATAGGCATAGACATTATCGGCTTCAAATTTTACCAGATGACCTGACCTGTTATTTAGGATGGGTTCTATGGTTTGCTGCATTTTTTTTATAAGTGATAAATAATAGACTATTCCGTACGTTTGAGTATTTATCGAAAAATCAGCCATATCAAGAATAAAAATGGCGCCTTCCCGTCCAAAATTACGCCAAATCTGACTTTCAATCTTTTGTCTGGATTTTCCCTGATCCTGGTTGATATAATCAGTCAGAAACTGATCCATCCTATTTGGTAATTGCATACATTTAAATTTTCAACGCAAATATAATGATTTATCGGAATGCCGGTATCTATCCTGGATTTAGACGGGATATTAAAAGAAGCAGGTTAATCGTGCCTATTACTTATATATATTATATCTTTAAAGAATTATTTATGAAATCAAGGTGTCCAATCCTTTACACTACGTTAACTTTCCCATTCAATTGATAATATCATATTTTCTTTTGGAGAAAGACATGGAATGTCCCTAAAATATTGAAAAATCCGCAGGACGGTTTCGAACTAGGTCAAACGATTATATATATGAACACGAACACTTTTATTGAAGAAATAAACCAGATAATCGACCATCTGATTACCGGTTTTATCCATCTTATTCCGAGAATAATTCTTGCCTTGATTGTTTTGCTCATTGGTTGGATGCTGGCCTGGGTAATACGAAAAATGATAAAAAATTTCATTCTGTACCTCGATCGGAACATCAATGAAAAATTAAAGAACCGGCTGCTCACGGTCGATCTTAAAAACTTAGCTAATTTTATTGCCAAGACCTTTTTTTGGATCATCCTTTTCATTTCCATAGCCATCGTAACTCAAATTTTAGGATTGTCCATCCTATCCGCCTGGTTCAGCGGATTGATCACCTATGTCCCCAACATATTGGCCGCGCTGGTGATCGTTTTTGCCGGGATCATAACCGGCAAGCTGGTGGGAGATCTGGTTGCTTCGGCGGCTTCCCGAACCGGTATGTCCAACGCGAAACAACTGGGCAGGTTCGTTCAATACAACATACTGCTCATATCTATCATCATAGCGATCGATCAGATCGGGATCGACATCCAATTCCTGACCATAATCCTGACCATCGTCCTTGCCGCCTTGTTATTTGGTGCAGCCCTTGCTTTTGGACTGGGTGCCCGGACTTCTGTCAGCAATATTCTGGGATCCTATTACCTGAATAAAGTATACCAGGAAGGGAACAGGATTAAGATTGGTGAAGTCGTTGGGACAATTGTAAAAATCACACCTAACGCTGTTTTTTTGGAAACTGAATCAGGTCAGGTAATGGTACCGGCAAAGGATTTTAATGAAGAAAAAACAGTATTAATAAAGAACGATTAACTCATGGATACGGATCAAAAAATATTGGAAAGATTTATCCAAAATCATACCGACGAAGTGCTGAATATAATCGATAAGATTGATGAAGAAAGACTTGCAGATTTTCTGCAGCTTCTTCCGGTGGAGAAATCAATCCTTTTGCTTAGTCAAATGGAACGGCATAAGGCTGCACGGAGCCTTGAAAAAATTGGACAGGAGCAATCGATCGAACTAATCGGTAATTTACCTGAATCGGTTGCCGTATTAATTCTGAGACAAATGGATCATGAAGTCCTTAATTCTTTTCTAAAGGGGCTACCCGCAGAACATTCAAAATCCCTGCGCCAAATTCTCAGTTATCCGAAGGATACGGTAGGGGCCTACCTGGATCCTAAGGTATTAACCTTACAGGAAAATCTGAATATAGGACAAGGACTGGAAAAAATAAAAGCGAACCGCCCGAATGTGCCTCCACATCTATTTATTCTTTCCCGGGATCATTTGCTTGTTGGTTATATCGAATTAAAAGATCTGATCATAAATAAAAGAAAAAAACCAATTCGCGATGTGATGAATCCGGATCCACCTAAAATCCTGGCAGATATCAACATGAAAATATTCACAGAAAATAATGGATGGATTGATCCGTTCTTCATCTTACCCGTTGTGGATGCCAAAGGTATTTTTCTGGGAGTTATATCAAAAGATTCCCTGTCCGACATCCATCCGATAAAAACAACGTACGATCGTCAGGCACAACAGGCCAGTATGGCATTGGGCGACCTTTACCGAATTGGCTTTTCCAGTTTTTTTAGAAGTGCCTCTGAAATAATTTGGGAAAATAAAAATGAATAATATGACTCTGGAAGCTTTAGAAATCAAGACTGAACTTATCAACCAGTTTTTTATGCGCCATCCCGAAGAAGCGGCGGATATACTTAACGAAACTTCAACGGAGGATATCCTTAATTATTTGGAAAACCAGTCTTCTTATTTATCGAGAGAAATTCTGCTGCGATTGAATAGTGTCATTATTTCTGATGTAGTGGATGCCATGGATGACCGGTTATTTTCAACTCTTTTTCCGATGATCGATGCCTACACCGGTGCGATTTTACTATCCAGGTTAAATGAAGATCGGGTCGGTGAAAAACTGGCTTTATTACCGGTTGATATGGCCAAAGAAATCCGGGAAGTAATGACCTATCCTCCCGAATCGGCCGGATTTTTAATGGATACCAAAATAAACACGTTTAATCCGGGTACTTCTGTATCGGAAGTGCTTAAAAAACTAAGAATGCTGGGGGACCGGAGAATTCATAATATCTATGTAGTCGATCAGGAGGGAAAATTATTAGGGAGAATCCCAATTCAGGTCATCGCTATTTCACATCCCAGGGAAATATTAAAAAATCTTCTTGAAAAATCGGTGAGTATTCATGTGATGTCTCCCCAGGAAGAAGTGGTTGAGATCCTCCGGGATGGTAAAACCATCAGTCTTCCGGTTGTGGATCTTGATAATCGACTTCTTGGGATCATCCGGCACGACGCGCTGATCAAAGCCGCTCAATCCGATGCGACCGAAGATGTCCAGGCAATTTTCGGGGCAGGCAGAGAAGAAAGGGCATTATCCAAAGTCACCTTCGCCATCCGGAAACGACTGCCCTGGCTTGAAATCAACCTTGCTACGGCTTTTCTGGCTGCCTCCGTAGTGGGCATTTTCGAAGATACGATTGCCCGCATTACCGTATTGGCCGTTTTCCTCCCCGTTGTGGCCGGACAATCCGGTAATACCGGTTCGCAGGCGTTGGCCGTCACGATCCGTGGCCTTGCCTTAAGGGAGTTTCGTATAGGTCAATGGCTCAGGGTAGCCAGAAAAGAGCTGGCTGTTGGCTTCATTAATGGTGTGGCCGTAGCCTTGACCACCTCATTCATCGTTTACATCTGGGCATCTTCATTCGGTCTGGCGCTTGTCATTGGCATTTCGATGGTTTTATCCATGGCGATAGCCGGTTTTTCAGGAGCCGTCATCCCCATCTTATTGAAATCCTTAGGACAGGATCCGGCACAATCCTCCTCGATTGTACTGACCACGGTGACCGATATTGTGGGTTTCTTCAGTTTCCTGGGCCTGGCTACTGTACTCGGAAATGCACTTGGAATCGTTTGAGAAGAAAGGATAATAACCGTATTCAATAGCTTTATTTAATCTCTGCACGATTAAAACAATGGATTATTAACAGTATATCTTTTTAAAGTTTATTATCAGTACGATAGTTAAAAACGATATTTCGGCGTTTGATACTAGTTAATTCAACTAGATAATCTGCCAGTCTTTAAACTTGAGTTTGATGTTTTCAGAATCCGTCTGATGATACTCCGATATTTTGACTTTAACCGGTTTAACATCCCATATCTCTTTGCAATATTCCCGGATTGTCCGGTCGCTTGAAAACTTACCACTTCGTGCGACGTTTAGAATCGACATTCTGGTCCACCGATCCTGATCCAGGTACACGTTGTCTACCTCATCCTGACAATCAATATAGGATTGATAATCTGCAAAGAGCATATACTCGTCATGATAAATCAGGGAATCGACCAGGGGTTGAAACAACTCAGGATTACCTTTAGAAAAGTATCCGGATGATATCATATCAACGACTTTTTTAAGCGATGGATTTGAATTGTAATACTGATAGGGATTATAACTTTCCGATTTTATTTTTTGGACTTCCCCGGCTTTTAAGCCAAACAGAAAAAAATTTTCCGAACCAACCTCTTCCCGTATCTCAATGTTTGCTCCATCGAGGGTGCCTATCGTTAACGCGCCGTTCATCGTAAATTTCATGTTCCCGGTTCCGGAAGCTTCTTTCCCAGCCAGGGAGATCTGCTCGGAAAGATCGGCAGCCGGATAAACACGTTGACTGTTTTTTACATTGAAGTCGGGTAGAAAAACCACTTTTAACCGATCCCGGACATCCGGATCGTGGTTAACCACATCACCCACCGAATTGATGAGCTTTATGATTAATTTAGCCATGTAATAACCTGGAGCTGCCTTTCCACCAAAGAGAAAGGTCCTGGGAACGATTTTTATATCCGGGTTCTCCTTGATTCGATTGTATAAGGTTATTATATGTAATATTTTCAGATGTTGGCGTTTGTATTCATGGATCCTTTTCACAAGGATATCGAAAATCGAATCCGGATTCACTTGTATTTTCAGCTTCGTTTCGATATACTCAGCCAGGTTGGCTTTCATATCAAGTTTGCATTTTTTCCATTCTTTCCGGAAATTTTTATCTTCTACGAAAGGTTCAAGTTTTTTCAGTTGGCTCAGATCCTTGATCCATTTTTCCCCGATCTTTTTAGAAATCAATGAGGTCAATCCCTGGTTTTTTAACACGATCCATCGTCTCGGGGTCACCCCATTGGTTTTATTACTGAATTTTTCAGGCCATAATTCATAAAAATCCTTCATAAGGCCTGTTACAAGCAATTTTGTATGTAATGCGGCCACACCATTAACGGCATGACTGCCTACAACTGCCAGATGAGCCATCCGGATGTATTTTTCTCCACTTTCATCAATAATTGACATCCGTTTTACCCTTTCTTCGTCGCCCGGGTATTTTGCACGAACCTCCTCAAGAAAATGATAATTGATCTCCAGGATTATTTCGAGGTGCCGGGGTAGAAGATAGGCGAATAAACTCATGGACCATTTTTCAAGCGCTTCGGGTAGTAGGGTATGGTTGGTATAACTGATGGTTTTCCGGGTGATATCCCAGGCTTTGGGCCAATCCATTCGATGAATGTCAACCAGTAAATGCATTAATTCAGCCACCGCTATGGCCGGATGGGTATCGTTTAGTTGCACAGCGTGTTTTTCATATAAATTTTCAAGGGGATTTCCCATAAGTTTATGTATGCGGAGAATATCCTTTAACGAGGCCGATGTGAAAAAATACTGTTGCTCGAGACGTAACTGTTTGCCGCTGATCTGTTCATCGTTTGGATACAGCACCTTGGTAATATTTTCCGAAATCACCTTGTCATCCACCGCACCATAGTAATCTCCTTCATTAAAACTTTGAAAATCAAAGGCCTCATGCGCCTCCGCTTTCCATAACCTTAAGATAGCAGCTGTATTGGTATTATATCCAAGCACCGGTGTATCATAGGGAACTGCTTTAACAATTTTATCAGGTAACCAGAAAATCCTGTAAGTTCCATTTTTATCATTATAGGTTTCTGTCTGCCCGCCAAATTTAATGTATTGAGATAACTCCTGTCTAGGTATTTCCCATGGATTGCCGTTTTTTAACCATTTATCAGTGACTTCTACCTGCCATCCATCCTTGATCTTCTGATCAAAAATCCCAAATTCATAACGAATACCGTATCCGGTGGCCGGGATATCAAGCGTAGCCAGTGAATCCAGGAAGCAGGCAGCCAGCCTGCCCAGTCCTCCATTACCGAGGCCAGGTTCTTCTTCCTGGTCCAACAGATCATTCAAATTCAGACCCAGTTCAGCCATGGCCTGTTGAACCCTTTCATATAATCCCAGATTGATCAAATTATTACCTAAATGCGGCCCCATAAGAAATTCGGCTGAAAGATAAGAGACATACTTCACTTTTTTCTCAACAAATATTTTAGTCGTATTGAGCCACCGGTGTAACAGCCGGTCCCTGATGGTATAGGCCAGCGCCATATAGTAGTCATTGCGGGTAGCCACTTCAGGAATCCTGCCCTGTAAATAATACAGGTTATCCAGGAAGGCTCTTTTCAGGGTGGGTATTTCCAGACCCGTCCGATCGTCCTCTACCTTTATCGCCGGTTGAGATTTTATTTTTTTTGCCATGTTATAAATAATACTAAGATGTCTCTTTCAAAACCGATTTTGTTACCAATTTAGTTAAAAATAAGGATAGCTTAGAAACTAGATTATTAAATTATTGTTGCCTGGTTGCTTTTTTTCAAACACAAGGATTTATAACTGGTTGTAATTCATCGTATTCTACTAATCCTATTTATATCATTGGAGATCTATAAACAATCTATTGTCAGGAAATGTTTGATTCAGATTGAAAATAAATATGACCGGAAAAGCCGAATACGGTGTTAAAACCTGAATCACCAGGACGTACACAGCAAATTAATCGATTTTCATGCCCGTTATTTATAAAATTTAAACATGTTCAAGCTATGGCAGTTATTCAATCATGAGAATAACTAAAATTCATCCAAAAGCCGGTCAGGAATGGGTCTGGGACTATCCGAGGCCTCCCAGGCTGGAGCCATTCCGAGGATCGATACGGATCGTATTTAATGAAAAAACCATTCTGGAAACGAATAGGGCATTCCGTGTGCTGGAAACCAGCCATCCGCCAACGTATTACCTGCCCCTGGAATATTTTCAGAAGGGAATATTCGTGCCGAATTCAAGGTCTTCGTTTTGCGAATACAAGGGAATGGCGAATTATTACGACATAGTACTCAACGGCAGAAAAGCCGTTCAGGCGGCTTGGTATTATCCGGATCCCAATGCCAATTATGTGGCTCTTAAAAATGCGGTTGCAATTTACACCCACAAGATGGATGCTTGCTATGTAAACGGGGAAAAGGTAAAAGCCCAGGAAGGAGATTTTTACGGAGGGTGGATCACATCGAACATTGTCGGTCCTTTTAAAGGAGCACCGGGGACCTGGGGATGGTAGTCCAGGCGGAAATATATACAATAATTACAGTAGAATTGTATAACGTTAACGTACCTTGTTGATTCAATTTATGGATCGATTATTTTAGTTTCATCACTTAGAATTTTATGTTTAAATAAAAATAACTGCATGGAATATCTGGAAATAGTCTTAAAACTCTTCGTTGCCCTGAGCATTATCAATGTTTGGTTGTTCAGAATTGGGAAGCCCACATCTTGGAGGGGAGGGGATGCAAATAATATGAAGGAAGAATTCGCTGCCTATGGCCTGCCTGAATGGTTTATGAAGGTGATTGGAACGCTCAAAGTTATTCTATCCTTATTATTAATAGCTTCCATCTGGTATCCCGGATTGGAATCCATTGGCGCTTATGGAATATCCATTCTCATGCTTGGAGCGGTCATGATGCATATCAAAATTGGTGATCCCATGATAAAATCTCTTCCTGCGTTTAGTTTTTTAGTAATTTCCATGATTATTGCAGCAATTTTATAACGAAAACAGATCCGCTCCAAAGAGAATCTTCAAAACTACCGGGAAGTAAGTATAAGGGAAATTATAGCTAGATGAATACCTCATATTGATCGAGCTTGCCCGGAGCACCCGTCATTCCTTAAATTAGAACCTGATAAAAAGGATTGGGATTCTTCACCGTAATAGGAAATTCCAGTAGACGCGACAGTACTGAAAAGCGACTATTGAGACAAACTCCGTGCAAATGGTAAATACAACCTTAATTATTTTCTTAAATTAAATTGGTCAGACTTGAAAGGAAAAAATTCGTTAAATAATTGATTTATAATGATTTAAAAACTTGTATCTCAAGTAAAAATATAAAAATTAAATTTTATAATTGTCCCCGGATCCGGGATTATGGAAGGGTACAGGAAATGATCCTAAGTTCCGGATTGGCCAACTGAAGAACATTTTCCTTTGAGATATCTCTGTGTGTTGAATTAAATCAGATAGCAGAAATCTGCATCAGCTCATTTCCGGAACTTCTTCCTGCGAAATATGAAGCACAAAATCTTTGTCAAGCCTGAATTCATAGGCCAGGTCCTCCATCAGTTCGGAGGCTTTCGGAGATTGCTTCAGGATACCCAGCAGATCCTGCGCCACTTCCGAGGATTTGATGTTATTCAAGGCCCTGCCCTGATAAACACGTAACATAAACGAATAATTCACCTTCTTTTTAAGGTTTAAATTCCCGAACTCATGGTTAGAAAACTTGTATTCCTGCGGTCCTTCGGCACAGTCAATCATGAGTTTTAAAATAGCGGGCCGGTACTTGCTCCATAAATAAGTATAATGGCTGGTGGTAGTTGTTGAATAGTTTGACATCGATCAATAGTTTATTAATTAATTAATTTTCCGGTTAATCTTAAAATTCTGGAATATTAAAATTTAAACTGGAAGGAGATATCGGAATAATTGGCATTTTTGAAGAAAGCGGTTATACCTATATCATACGAACTGCATATGGCCTGTCATGGCCGAATATCATCAGTCAACTAATAGCGTTGAAGTTCAGCGAATAGCGATTCCAATTCAAGTCTCGACTTGTTAAGTTTCGCTTCAAGTCTTTTGAGCATACTTTCCCGGTCTCCAGGTTCATAGAAAAAGTCTTCGTCACGAAGAAACGGGAACCTCATTCTGAGCATCACTTTTTGTTCTCTCCAGCTTCTTAAAATTTTCATAACCATTAAGTTAGCAAAAATTGAGGAATAATGGGCAGCTATTGAATATTAATTATTGGTAAAAATGCTGCGGAAAAATAAATTATTCAAATTCAATTAGATACATCACGGGGTCAATCTTAACTACGGAGTTATTCAATGCCTCGTTCAATGAACTGTTCAGGTTCGAAATAAAATTGTTATCAAAGGATCATCGATAAGGATGTATCGGAATGGGGAGAGGGAGATGAAATATAGGAAGGAAGAGTTGAACGTTTATGGAGTACATTGTTCTTTCATGATTTTGTTCGGCACACTAAAGCTGATTCAATCCTAGGTATTACCGGCTTCCATCTGGTATTTCGGATAGGGAAAAACGCTGAATACGACATTTGCGTTCTGATGCCTGGAGCCTCGTCCGGAAATACCCATTACAATTCTTCCCACTTGATCCCTAATTTTTTCAGTGCATATCCTGTTTCTTTTAAATAATTGCCGTATCCTGTCATCCAGTGAAAACCAGGCATTCGTTTGGCCAATACGGTACTGTCGACATCGAAGCGGATGTCAATTTGTGACCGGCAGATATCCATAAAAGGATGATCGATGATGGTGCCTTTTAATCCAACATAATGACTTACCTTAAAGTCCGGAATGATATTGGTGACGACCTGACCGGTATGCATTTCAACTTTGGGCGCTGCTCCGTAATCCGATTCAAAGTGTGTCATGATCCTGGCGGGTTCTCTGTTTTTACCGTCCATCCGCCTGGGAGCAGTGCAATGGGCCAGGGTTATGATGCCGTCGTGCGGATACGTAGGATCGTTCAGAAAAACTGGTTTACCCGAAATATTGGCAAGCAGTATGCCCGCG
>Ga0209536_100016636_pt1 | contig 10449 bp, 8 predicted proteins | sample DeeMarSeWOR28_12_FD_187461 | JGI IMG/M metagenome (GOLD analysis project Ga0209536, IMG submission 187461) | Marine sediment microbial communities from White Oak River estuary, North Carolina - WOR-2-8_12 (SPAdes) (version 2) | ecosystem: Environmental > Aquatic > Marine > Intertidal zone >...
GTCAGAATAATCGGAACACTACAGACGGTAGGGTCCCCTCCATGGACTAAATCCGCTCAATCCGACGGGCATCGGGGTTCCAGCGCGTACGGCATTTTTCCCGGTAGCTGATGTCGGCCATGGCAATGACCACCCCCTCATCAAAGGACTTCTCGATGTCGGAAGAAGGAGTTCCCCCGAAGCGGATGCAATCCAGCCATTCTTTCAGGTGCAGGTGGGTAACGTCCCAGTCCTGGCCGCCAATGCTGGTGGAGGTCAGTCCCCGTGTGGCATAGTACTGGGAGGTAGCCGTGGTGACAGCATCAACCGCACTTGCCGAACGGGATCCCTGGAGCATTTCCATCATGGGGGATCCGGGTTCGATCAGTCCCTTTTCCAGCAGATCTGCGAACAACTTTGAATCCCCGTCGGGGACCACCGAAAGGGCCCCGCCCACGGTCATGGCGGCATCCTGGCCATAGATGGTGCGCCCCCTGGCCCTGGAAGAGGTCAGGTTGGCACTGTAGGTTAGCGTCAGCCCCTTGTGCGGATACTCAAAAGTGGTATGCAGCACATCGGGCATATCACCGAATTCCGTATAGGTGTACTGTCCTCCGGATGAATATACCGTTTCGGGGATCCCCATGTTCAGCAGCTGATTCACCGCATCATATTCATGGGAGAACAGCTGACCGAACAGGATCGTATCATAATCAAAATAACGGGCCCAGCTGTAGTACCGCCTGATACTGAAGGGAACCTCCGGAGCTTTACCCAGCCACTGTTTCCAATCGATACTTTGCGCATCCCCCGGTCTGGGATTGCCATTATCATCCAGGTGACGGATCCAGGCACCATGGGGAGAATTCCGGTTGGTGGTGGTCTCCACATGGGAAACCTTACCCAGCCAACGCCGGTTCAGAATCTCTTTGGCCACCTGGAAGGCTGCCGTCTGCGGATACTGGTGCCCCTGCTGAAAGACCAGCTCACTGTTCTTTACGGCATCGTAAGCGGCATAGATTTCCTCTTCCCTGTGTATCAGGCTTTTCTCACAGTAAACATGCTTGCCTGCCTGGATGGCATCGATGGTCATTTGCGCGTGATGGTGATCGGGGGTTGCAATAATGATCGCATCAATATTTGGATCAGAAATCATCTCATGATAATGCCGGTAGCGTTTCACCGGGTGTTCCGAGGCAAATGTCCCGCCGGTATGGATATCATGGGCGGCCGCGGCCATCCCCTTTTCAGCGTGCAGGTCAAATACATCACAGATCCCGGTGATGGCCACATGCAGGTTTCCATCCTTGATCTGCGCATTCAGGGAACCATCACCCACCGTCTGGTTAAAGCTGGATTTTTCCATGAAACCCAGGGCTTTGGCCAGCTGTTCCCCCCGCACTCCAAAACCGGCGATCCCCACACGGATCAGATCACCTTCCCGGTGCCTGACCGGCCTTATGACACTCATCAGGTCTTCCAGGCCAAGTTCCCGGATAATCTCCTGCTGGATGTTATGCTTGTCGTCATAGCTTGTTTTTCTGAAAATCTGGATTCCCAGGGCACCCAGCACGGGAATCCCGGCCAGGGTCTTTAACATATCTCTTCTGTCTATGCCGGAGCTTTTCTTTGAGGTCATCTAGCGAATTTTAGGCGTTATAAGTAGGTCGAAGCATGTCCAGGCCGAGATATCTGGACAGCGGGGTCACGGCAATATAGAGCAGCGTGACGGCTTCGATGAGGGTTTTATTCACCATCAGGTAATTTCCTTCCACAGGACCGGCCAGTTCCAAGCCGATAAAGGGAGGATTGAAAAGGTAATAGAGAAGGAGCAGGGCGCATCCTGCCAGGGAGGCAACGCGGGTAAAGAGGCCCAGGATAAGTCCCAGCCCTATCAGGATCAGCCCCCAGGTATTCAGAGCATCAACAACCTGCAGTACCCCCGGGTTGGAAATGATCCATTCGGCCATGCCGGAAAAGATCCACTGGGCGTTAGCCAGGAAGCCCATGGCTGACCATTCGGGGTGAATTAGTTTGTGCAGGCCTTCATAGAGGAAGTGCCATCCGATAATAAAACGAAGGGCAACGAGTACTCCCCGCTGCCACCTGAGGTCTTTGGTCAGGGTCTGCATAGAGGTATTTTTGGTTTGAGGTGTATACCAGAATTATTCAACGACCTCAAACGTACATATTGTTTTTTAGGATTACAATTTATTGGTATTTAAAAAACAATAGGGGAGTTCCCTGCTATAATTTTCCTTTTCGTAAACTTTATGAACGAAAAGGAAAATACTATAGAGGAAATGTAGAGAATCCTTCGAGAGTTACAAAGTGAGCCGGAGCTTTATTAATCAGATTTTCCGTCGAAGTAGCCCCTGATGATGCCCCTTTTGGAAGCTTTTATGAAGAGGATGATCTCATCTCTTTCTTTGGACGCGGGCAGGTTGGCAAGCACGAATTCCAGGGCATCGCTGATATTCAGTCCGCGCTGGTATATGATCCGGTAGACTTCCTGAATGGCGTAAATGGTTTCATTGGAAAATCCCCTGCGGCGTAACCCTATGGAATTAATACCGGTAAATGATACCGGTTCCCTGCCTGCCATGGCAAAGGGAGGAATATCCTTGCCCGTTCTGGTGCCTGCCTGGAGCATCACATGGGCACCGATACGGACAAACTGGTGAACCAGGCTGCCCGGACTCACAATGGCCCAGTTGTCCACCTCCACTTCGCCGGCCAGGCCAGCATAGCTTCCCAGGATCACCCTGTCCTTCAGGATACAATCGTGTGCAACATGCACATAGGACATGATCAGGCAGTCCTTCCCGATCACAGTACGCTCCTTGGCCTTGGTACCCTTGTTGATGGTCACATATTCGCGGATAATGGTATTGTCACCGATTTCGGCAGTGGTAATCTCTCCTTTGAATTTCAGGTCTTGAGGGTCACCGGAAATAACTGCCCCCGGAAATACCTTTACGTTTTTACCGATACGAGCCCCGTTCATGATCACCGTATTGGGACCGATCCAGCTTCCGGGGCCTATTTCCACATCTTCGTATATGGTGGCAAAAGCTTCAACTTTTACATCCTTGGCGATTTTTGCTCCAGGATGTATATTTGCCATTTTGTCAATCATTGTCTTTGGTTTTTACGATCTGGGCCATCATTTCCCCTTCCATCACCAACTGGTTTCCCACGAAAACTTCGGCAAACATCAGGGCAATTCCGCGCCTTATGGGTTCAAGGAGGTCCATTTTAACGATCAGGGTATCTCCGGGGACCACTTTACGCTTGAATTTTACTTTATCGATCTTCAGGAAATAGGTGGAGTAGTTTTCCGGATCGGGCACGGTCCCCAGGACCAGGATCCCTCCCACCTGGGCGGCAGCTTCGATCTGTAACACTCCCGGCATCACGGGTTCTTGAGGAAAATGACCCGTAAAGAAAGGTTCGTTGGTGGTTACGTTCTTGATTCCCACCACCGATTTTTCATCCAGATGGATCACCTTATCCACCAGCAGGAAGGGATAACGGTGGGGCAACCTTCTTTTAACCTCGTTGATATCGATCAGCGGTTCCACATTGGGATTGTACACCGGCACCTGTTTTTGAAGGGCGGCCTTCTTCATGACCTGACGAAGGGCCCTGGCAAATTCATTGTTGCTCTGGTGCCCGGGACGGGTGGCAATGATCTTGGCCTTGAACCATCTGCCCACCAGGGCCAGGTCGCCGATCAGGTCCAGCAATTTATGCCTGGCGGGCTCATTGGAGAATCGCAACTCCACATTGTTGAGGATACCTTCCGGCTGGACGGTCACGTGCGGCTTGTTGAACAGGTCAGCCAGCCGGTCCAGCTCTTCCTGTTCCATCTGCCGGTCCACTATAACAATGGCATTATCCACATCACCTCCCTTGATCAGGTTGTTCTTGAGCAGGAATTCCAGTTCATGCAGGAAAACAAAGGTACGGCAGGGGGCGATCTCTTCTCTGAAGTTGGTGTGCAGCTCATCCAGGGAGGCATACTGGTTGCCCAGCACGTTGGAATTATAATCGATCAGCACATTTATGCTCTGCACTTTGTCGGGGTAGGCAATAATATGGATCCCGTTTTCCTCGTCGTAATATTCCACCTTTTCCTTCAGGATGAAATACTTACGGTCTGTGGGCTGATCCACGGCCCCGGTCTTTTCGATGGCCTCTGCAAATTCACGGGCGCTGCCATCCATGATGGGAGCTTCCGGTCCATCCACCTCCACCAACACATTATCAATGCCCATCCCCACAAAGGAGGCCAGTACATGCTCGATGGTTGATACCCGGGCACCGTTCTCCTCAAGAACCGTTCCCCGTGAGGTTTCCACCACATTCTCAGCCAGTGCATTGATAAGGGGCTGCTCGGGAAGGTCGGTGCGCTTGAAAATATAACCGTGGCTGTCAGGTGCCGGAAGAAAGGTCATGTTAACATCCAGACCCGTATGGAGTCCTCTGCCTTTAAAGGAAATGGGTGACTTGAGTGTTCTTTGTTTTTCTGCCATAAATCGCTGCAAATATATAAAAATATGATAAACAGCTTCAGTTCTATTTATTTAGCTCATCCACCTTACGTTCCAGTTCGATGATCTGATCCCTTATTTTTGGCAGGTTGCGGAAAAGGAGGTAGCTGCGCTGGTAAGGGCCGAATTCAAAGGCGGGTGATCCCTGAACGACGATCCCCTCCTGTTTGATGTCCTTGGTGATGCCCGACTGGGCTGCGATCTTGACGCCGCTGGCAATGCTGATATGTCCGATCAGCCCAACCTGCCCCCCGAACATACAGTTCTTCCCCACCTTGGTGGAACCGGATATGCCACTCTGTCCTGCGATAACGGTGTTCTCACCCACTTCCACATTATGGGCGATCATAATGAGATTATCCAGTTTCACTCCTTTCCGGAGAATGGTTGCTCCCATGGTGGCACGGTCCACCGTGGTATTGGCCCCGATCTCCACGTGATCCTCAATGATCACCCTGCCCACCTGGGGAACCTTCTCATAGTTGTTATCCTGGTTGGGGGCAAAGCCGAAACCATCTGCCCCTATGATGGCCCCGGCATGGATCACACAGTGGGAGCCGATTTCGCACCCTTCATAGACCTTGACCCCCGGATGAAGTACGCTGCCTTCCCCGATTTTCACACCATCACCCACATAGACCTGGGGATAGAGCTGTACACCGTCTCCTATGCTGGCATTATTGGAGATGACCGTGTATTCACCCACATAAAGGTCTTTCCCGAGGGTAGCCGAATCAGAGATGGCGGCCACCTTGCTGATTCCGGTCTTTTTGGGTTTGCTCTGCTCGTAAAGCCTTAAAAGAGCTGCAAAAGACTCATAGGCATTTTTTACCCTGACCAGGGTTGACTGGATTTCCTTCTGGGGCTTGAAATCCGAATTTACAATGACAATGGTGGACCGGGTGTCATAGATGTACTTTTCATATTTAGGATTCGCAAGAAAAGAGAGCGTTCCCGGTTTCCCTTCTTCAATTTTACTTATGTCGTTTACCGAGGCTTCGGGATTGCCATCCACCTCTCCTTTAAGGAATTCGGCAATTACAGCTGCAGTGAAGTTCATTCAGGTTGGTTTTTAGTGGTTCTATTCTACTCTTTGATGAAACGGGGGTAGCAAAGAAAATATTTTCGTACCGTCTTTGAGAGCACAGCAATATTCAGAATATCAGAGGCCTCGGCAATATCGCGTGTACCCCCCTGTTTATCCATAATTGTGATCCGGTCGTCCATGTCGCTGTATGCATAATTGCTGATGCTGTCCGATACCACCAGGTATCCTGTCTCTTCGGGACTCAGGGAGAGTTGTGCCATTACCTGATCCCTGATCTTTGCCACCCGATCGGCATGAAAGGGCTGGCTGTTAAGTTCCACCGAAAACAACTTCCGGTTCACCAGTCCATTCGATAACATAGACAAAACACGGTCCGAATTGTTGCACCAGACCTTTGCCGAAGCCAGAATATCATCATCGTCCAGCCGGGCAAACTGCTCCGGAGAAACCCGGGTGCGCTCCCGAAGAAAATAGGCCAGTGCAGGGGTGGTGAAAAGCTCTTCTCCACGTGAAACAAGGGCCCTGGCCCTAAGCAGCATCAGTATGAGTATCTGTTCGGAAGCGACCACCGTACGATGAAGATAGACCTGCCAGTACATCAGGCGCCTGGCAATCAAAAATTTTTCGATGGAATAGATTCCTTTTTCATCCACCACCAGTTGATCGTTCAGAACGTTCAGCATCTTAATGATACGGTCTGATCCGATCACTCCCTCGGTAACCCCGGTAAAGAAGCTGTCGCGTTTCAGGTAGTCGAGCCGGTCCATGTCCAGCTGACTGGAAACCAGCTGGTGCAGGAATTGTTTATGATAACGGTTCCTGAAAATATCTATGGCCATGGATAATTCCCCCTGGAACTCGCTATTAAGCTGTTCCATAAACACCAGACTGATCTCTTCGTGGGGTGTATTACTGAAAAGGATATTTTCCAGTGAGTGGGAGAATGGTCCGTGTCCGATATCATGTAATAGTATGGCAATGGTTACGGCCCTGGCCTCATCATCGCTGATGTCATGACCCTTGGAGCGAATCACATTAATGGCCTGGCCCATCAGGTGCATGGCTCCAATGGCATGCTGGAAACGGGTGTGGTTTGCACCCGGATAAACAAAATGTGTGAGACCCAGTTGCCTGATCCTCCTCAGGCGCTGGAACAGCGGATGTTCGATCAGGTCGTAAACCAGATCGAAGGGTATTTTAATAAATCCGTAGACGGGATCGTTGATTATTTTCAGCTTATTGGTAGAAGAGTTTTTCCCCATCTGGGTCATTTGTGGCACAAAATTATGGTTTTTATTGTCACAATTGGGTTTATATCAGCGAAAAAAGCAGCTGTTTTTTGCAGTTTGCATGTTTTTTAGTACTTTTGCGCTGTCGATAGGAGAGATTTGTTCTAGGGGGCTGAGGTCCCCTATTTTATTGCAAAAAAATATGATTGGTGCTGAACATATTAAAGAGCTGGTTACGAAGCATCTGCAGGGAAGCGATATTTTCCTTGTGGACGTGGTTGTTAAGTCAGGGAATGCCATCAGGGTCCAGGTGGACACAGAGCAGGGAATTTCCGTTGACGAATGTGCGGAGATCAGCCGCTTTCTGAACTCGGCCCTGGACCGGGACATGGAGGATTATTCCCTGGAAGTAAGTTCACCCGGATTGGGAGGCGGCTTCAAGGTGAAACAGCAGTATGATAAGCATGTGGATCGCGAGGTAGAAGTGCTTTATACCGATGGCACAAGGGAAAGGGGCACACTGGTATCGGTATCGGACAAGGGAATTGTATTGCGGGTGAAGAGTGATAACAGAGAAATAGATTTTGAAAAGATAAAAACAACAAAAGCTATAATAGCATTTAATTGATTCAATAGTTGAGCGATGGAGAATCTGAATTTGATAGAGACATTTTCCGAATTCAAGGAACTTAAGAACATTGACCGGGTAACCATGATGAGTGTCCTGGAGGATGTGTTCAGGGGTATGTTGCTGAAGAAATATGGGACCGATGAGAATTTTGACATTATTATCAATATCGACAAGGGAGATTTTGAGATCTGGAGAAACCGTGAAGTGGTGGAGGATGATGACCTGGAAGACCCGGCCCTGCAGATTAGCCTGACCAAAGCCAAAGAAATTGATGAGGATTATGAGGTGGGTGAAGAAGTTACCGATGAGGTAAAACTGGGTGACTTTGGAAGGCGTGCCATACTGGCGCTTCGCCAGAACCTCTCGGCCAGGATCATGGAGCTGGAGAAGAATCATCTTTACAACAAATACAAGGACCGCATCGGTGATGTGGTCACCGGGGAAGTATACCAGGTATGGAAGCGTGAGATCCTCATCCTGGATGATGAAGGCAATGAACTGATCCTGCCGAAGACCGAACAGATCCCCTCGGACTATTTCCGGAAAGGAGATACCATCCGTGCGGTTGTGATCAAGGTGGATATGCGCAATGCAAATCCCCTGATCATCCTTTCGAGGACCTCTCCTGTATTCCTGGAGCGCCTGTTTGAGCTGGAGGTGCCGGAAATTTTTGACGGGCTGATTACCATTAAGAAAATTGTGCGGGTCCCGGGAGAAAGAGCCAAAGTGGCCGTGGAGTCCTATGATGAAAGAATTGACCCGGTGGGAGCCTGTGTGGGAATGAAGGGATCACGCATCCATGGCATCGTCAGGGAGCTGAAGAATGAGAACATCGATGTTATTAACTATACCAATAACATCCAATTGTTTATAACCCGGGCACTGAGTCCGGCCAAGATCACCTCCATTAAACTGGATGACGAAGAGAAACGGGCGGAGGTATACCTGCAACCCAAAGAAGTTTCCCTGGCCATCGGCAAGGGCGGACTGAATATCAAACTGGCAAGTCAGCTTTCGGGTTATGAGATAGATGTATACCGTGAATCGGATGAGGACGATGAGGATGTGAACCTGGAAGAATTTGCAGATGAAATTGAAGGCTGGGTTCTGGATGAACTGAAGGCCATCGGATGCGATACCGCCAAATCAGTACTGAATCTGAGCGTGGAGGACCTGGTCAAGAGGACCGATCTGGAGGAGGAGACCATCCAGGAACTGGTCAATGTGCTTAAAGCGGAATTTGAATAAGATTATATGGCTGAAAGAAAGGCAACAAGACTTAGCAAGGCTGCCAGGGAATTTAACGTGGGGATTTCAACCATCGTTGAATTTCTTGGGAAGAAGGGACATGAGATTGATTCCAATCCAAACAGTAAGCTGGATCCGGATCTGTATGCACTTCTGGAGGAAGAGTACAGTATTGATCTGAATGTTAAGAAGGAATCGGAGAAACTGACCCTCAAGAACCTGAGAGAACGGCAGGAATCCCTTTCCCTGGAGGATGTTAAAACCACAGCCGAGCAGGAGGAATCGGAGGAGTTGATCATTACCGATCACACCACCGGAAGTGCGGATACAGGAACTCCTGAGCCCAAGGTGGAGGAGGAAGTACCCGAAGAGGAACCCGCAGCCGAAAAGGAGGAAGCTGCTGCTGAAACCCTTGAAGCCTCCAAGGAAGACAGGGAAAAGGGAGCTGAACCCGAAGTCGTTGAGGGAGGTCCCAGGATCGTTGGAAAGATCGACCTGGAGTCCATGAACCAGAAGACCCGGCCAGGCAAAAAGTCAAAAGCCAGGGCCGAAGCCGAGGATAAAACGAAAGAAGAGCCCGGGGAAAAGAAGGCTGAGGCCTCAGTGGAAGAGGTGGAAGAGCCTGCCGAGGCCGCCGCCGAGACGGGTGCAGGGGATGTTACCGGGCCCGGTAAGGGCAAAGAGTCTGAAGATCAGCCGGAAGTCATTGAAGAGGTAGAAGCTGGCCCTGATGAGAAAAAAGATGATGAGTCCAACCTGATTCCCACAAGGGTGGAAAAACTTACGGGTCCGACGGTCGTCGGCAAGATTGACCTTCCCAAAAAGAGAGAATCCAAGAAAAAGCCCGTGGCCTCCAGTGCGGATGACCAGAGCCTTGATCAGAAGAAGAAACGGAAACGGATCAAAAAGGAGACAGGGCCTGTTGAGATCGACAATCAGAACAAGGTTGGTACAGTCAGAGATAAGACAGGTAAGAAAAGAAAACGTACCGCCAGGCCGGAAGTCAGTGAAGAAGATGTGCAGAAGCAGATAAAGGATACCCTGGCCAAACTGACCAGCAAAGGGGCCAAATCCAAGGCATCCAAGTACCGGCGTGAAAAACGCGATGCTGTACAGGCCAGGTTGCAGGAAGAAAGCGAACAGCTGGAACAGCGCCAGAATGTACTTCAGGTTACAGAATTTGTATCCGTGAGCGAGCTGGCCTCGATGATGAATGTGCCACCCACGGAAGTCATACAAACCTGCATGAGCCTTGGTTTGTTTGTTTCAATTAATCAAAGGCTTGATGCTGAAACAATGGCATTAGTTGCTGATGAGTTTAACTATAGGTTTGAATTTACTACTATCGATATACAGGAAGCAATAAGTGAGGAAGATAGCGATAAAAAAGAAGATCTGCAGCCAAGGCCCCCTATTGTTACAGTAATGGGGCATGTTGACCATGGAAAAACTAAGCTCCTTGATTATATAAGAAATACAAATGTTATAGGTGGTGAGGCAGGTGGTATTACCCAGCATATTGGAGCATATAGTGTGGAACTTGATGGAGGGAGACAAATAACCTTCCTGGATACACCAGGGCATGAGGCATTTACTGCTATGAGGGCACGTGGTGCACAAATTACCGATGTGGCTATTATTGTTATCGCAGCAGACGATGGCGTTAAACCACAAACAGTTGAAGCTATAAATCACGCTCAGGCTGCCGGTGTACCTATGATATTTGCATTAAATAAAATAGACAAACCGTCAGCTAAT
>Ga0209536_100016637_pt1 | contig 10449 bp, 13 predicted proteins | sample DeeMarSeWOR28_12_FD_187461 | JGI IMG/M metagenome (GOLD analysis project Ga0209536, IMG submission 187461) | Marine sediment microbial communities from White Oak River estuary, North Carolina - WOR-2-8_12 (SPAdes) (version 2) | ecosystem: Environmental > Aquatic > Marine > Intertidal zone >...
CTGATTATTCGTCTGCTCCAAATAAAGTCGATATCAAGATTGAGGCTGGAGCTGGTCGTGTGGTTGTTCATTAGTTTATAGGAGAATTCAAATGAAACGTTTTGATCCCCGAATTGTTATTGGTACGTTGCTGATTGTAGCTGGCGGCCTGGGATTTTTAGAAGTCTTTGGTTTTCTTCGAGATGCATCCGATGTGTTTTGGGGACTTGTCTTCCTAGCAGCCGGTGGTATCTTCCTGTTTATGTTCGCCGGCGGCTTTGCCAGCGGACAGTGGTGGGCAGCCATACCGGGTCTTGTCCTGGCCGGGATCGGGGTGCTCATCCTGCTCCCTGATTCGCTCGACAACCTGGGCGGCGCGGTCTTCCTGGGCGCGATCGGCTTGAGTTTCTGGCTGGTCTACCTGAGCGGACGTCATCGCTGGTGGGCCATCATTCCCGGGGGCGTCTTGTTCACGCTGGCAGTTGTCAGCGCCCTGCCAGACAGATTGTTTGGCGGAGCAGATTCTGGGGGCGTCTTCTTTCTCGGCCTGGCGTTGACCTTCTTGCTGGTGGCGCTTCTGGCCAGTATGAGTTGGGCGTATTGGCCTGCCGGGGCTTTGGGTGTCTTCGGCGTATTCCTGTTCTTCCAATCGCAAATCTATCTGCTCTCGTACGTTGCCGCGGCGGCCTTGATTGGCTTCGGAGTTTTCATCATTTTGCGCTCTCTCCGCTCTCAATAGATTGGCACACGGAATCAAAAACGGCGGCTCATCGTAGACCGCCGTTTTTTGTATCTTCCGATTGATTATTCTGCTGCGACAACCTGGACATTCGGGAAAAATTGGTGGACTGTCCCGGCAACCCAGCCTTGTAATGTGGACGGTGAAAGCGGACAACCCAGGCATGCGCCTCCCAGCCGGACCTCCAGCTTGCTTCCGTCAAACGAAACGAATTCTACCGATCCACCATGAAACTGTTCTACGTAGGCGCTGATCTTATCGACCAGGGTTTTGATCTGTTCTTCGGGCGTGTGGTTTTCAGGAGTGGTCATTGATTCTCCTTTCTCTTTCTTCTCGTGCGAGGTTTCGCACATTGCCTGGCGCTGACAGTGCTATTCAGCAAAACCTGGATCTGGCTCTGGGCATCCTGCCAGCGTGACGAAACGGACTCAGCCAAAAGGTTCAGAATGATGCGACCGGCTTCGGGCTCTTTTGCGCACAAATCGTGCAGGTCCCGTCTGCTCATGCGGATAGCGTGACAGTCTTCTTTGCAGACTGCGCCGGAAGTGTATGTGGAATTACCGATCACAGCTGACCATCCGATTATACTCCCCTGCGGAAGGTTGGTGATCGTAAGTGGCGGGCCATCGTAAGGCTTGTAGCGCATTTCTACAGTGCCATCTAAAATTAAGTAAAGGTAATGAGCCGGGTCGCCCTGTTCAAAGATGGCCGTTTCCGCAGTGCACGAATACGGCTCGAACAACGGTACGAGCAGTTGCAAGATGTCTTCGTCTACATCTTGAAATAACGGGACAGATTCAAGCGATTTGAACATCTATCCTATATTAGCTGTTCTGTACCTTGCTTTGAAGTGGCATTCTTCCCGATTGCTTTGTGATTTTGTCCCTATCTATCGTGTAATCCGTCATCCTGCGTTATACTTTTCGTTACCTTTTCACGAATAGTGTATGTTCTAAGAATTAAGGCAACTTTTTGAGCGAGGATTCATCTAAATGGTAGCGAATGATACAAGTCAAGAAATATCCCTGGAAGCATTACAGGCCGGAGACCGGGCCGAGTTTGCCCGGTTGGTGGATGCCTATTCCACCCAGATATACCGGCTGGCATTGAAAATGCTGGGTGTGGAGCAAGATGCTGAAGATGTGCTGCAAAACACCTTCTTGAAGGCTATGCAGTCCATCAAGAAATTTGAGGGCCGTTCCAGCCTGTCAACCTGGTTATACCGCATCGCGGTCAATGAAGCCTTGATGATGTTGCGCCGTCAGAAACCGACTCTCTCAGTGGCAATGGATTACGAAGATGATGAGGACGAACTTCAACATCCCACCCAATTCACAGACTGGTGCTGTCTGCCCGAAGATGAATTGCTTTCAGCTGAATCAAAGGGACACCTGGATGAGGCTATCAGACAATTACCGGAAAAGCTACAGGTTGTGTTCCTGCTAAGGGATATTGAAGGCCTGTCCATTCGTGAGACCAGCGAAGCCCTGGATCTGACTGAAACTGCGGTCAAAACCCGTTTGTTGCGCGCTCGTTTGAATTTGCGTGAACAATTATCGGTATATTATGGCGAACGGATGAAAGAGGAGCAAGCCAAATGAATGAGAAAAATTGCAAATCCCTGCTAGGTTCGCTTTCTGATTATGTGGATGGCACCGCACAGGAAGAATTTTGCCAGGAACTCGAGCGTCACCTGACTGATTGCGAAGATTGCCGTATCGTTGTGGATACGCTCAAAAAGACCGTTTATTTGTATCATTCCAACTCCGATACCGCCTTGCCAATATCCGTGCGTGAGCGTCTGTTCAAGCGCCTGGATTTGGATGACTATCTGAAAACAACGTGAAGTTACTGGACTCTCTGTTGTCTTTCTTTCTGAACCGCCAAGGCACCAAGTACACCAAGAAATCTGTTCAGACGCCAAGATGTGCACTTGGCGTTTTGCGTTAAAAAAGTAGCTTTTCTTCTATTTTGTAACCTTTTCCCCTCACATTGCATCTAAATAACGTGACCGACCCGCCTGAGAATCGGTATCATCGAGCGGAGGCGGCGGTTGCACCCGATAAAATCCCTTTGCCCTATAAAGAGGCAACCGATGGAGAAATAATGGCACTATTACTAAATGATGACATCACCCAACAGATCCGTGAAGTGTTCGATGGCCTGAAGAATCCCGTTCACATTATGTTCTTCGGTAGTGAGAAAAACTGCGCTTATTGTGATGAAACCCGTCAATTGGCGGAGGAAGTTGCAGCGCTCTCTGACCTGTTGAGCATCGAAATCTACGATATGGATGCAGATGCCGACCTGGCTGTCAAGTACAACATAGACAAGGCCCCCGGTTTGGTCATTGCCGCCAAGGAAGGCGAACAGGTGACCGACTTTGGCGTGCGCATGGCGGGCATCCCTTCCGGCCATGAGTTCACCTCGCTGATCCAGGATATCGTTCTCGTTTCAAACCGGGACTCGGGCCTGAATCCGCAGACCCGGGAGTTTCTCAAGGACCTGGACAAACCCATTCTGCTGCAAGTGTACGTTACACCGACCTGACCATACTGTCCGCGGGCCGTGGTGCTCGCTCATCAGATGGCAATGGAAAGTCCCATGATCCAGGCTGAGATGGTGGAAGCTACTGAGTTTCCTGAACTGGCAAGCCGTCATGGTGTCAGCGGTGTGCCGCAGACTACCATCAATGATGGCAAGGCGCATGTGGTCGGCGCCGTGCCAGAGACGAATTTGCTGGCCGAGATCCAGCGCGTATTGGCAGAATAATCCTAAAGATTGGACCGGCCCTTTTAACGGTTGCAGGCTGAAACAAGTCTGATGCGTTGCGAAGGCGCCGGTCTTTTTTGATACAATCAGAGCTATGTCCGAAAACGAAAAAGTTTCAACTTCCCGAAACATCCCGGCTATGATTTTTTTGGGCGCGGGTTTGATCCTGCTGGGGCTGGCTGCCTTCGTCGCCTGGCCCAAAGCAGAGGCCAGCGCCGATAAAACGGTACCCGATGAAAGTTCTTTGACCGTTCCGGTGGAAGTCAACTATGAAGCCCCCAATTTGGAGTTGTCTGATGTGAAGGGGGTGGAACATCAGTTGACGGATCATCTTGGGGAGGTGGTGTTGATCAATCTTTGGGCCACCTGGTGCCCGCCCTGCAAGGCGGAAATGCCGACTTTGGAAGCCTACTACAAAGCGCATCAAGCGGACGGGTTTGTGACCATCGCTGTCAATGACGGCGATCCCGCTGACACTGTAACGGCCTTTGTACAGGAATACGAACTGACCTTTCCGGTCTGGCTCGATCCGACTTATGAAGCAACTGATACCGCTTTCAAAACGCGCAACCTGCCGAGTTCGTTTGTGATCGACCGCGAGGGATATGTTCGTTTGCGCTGGGTGGGTGAGATTGACCGCGCAGCGCTGGAAAAATATGTGACCCCGTTGATTTTTGAGTGATTTTGTTGTGTCATTCTGAGCGACCGTAGGGAATAGAGAATCTCTGCGCTTCGTACGGGAGACTCTTCGGCTTCGCCTCTGAGTGACAAAAGGTGGATGGAGAATATGCAAGCAAAAGTAAATTGGCAAGAGAATATGGCCTTCACAGGCACAGCGGACTCTGGATTCAGTATCCAGTTGGATGCCAAAAAGGAAGTGGGCGGGGAAGGCAAGGGCATCATCCCGATGGAATTGATGGCACTCAGTCTGGCGGGCTGTACGGCTATGGATGTGATATCTATCTTACGCAAGAAACGCCAGGATGTGACCGATTTCGAAGTGCGTGTGGATGCAGACCGTGCGGAGACACACCCTAAAGTGTTCACACGTGCGACAGTCGAATACCTGGTGACCGGCCACAGCGTGGATGAAAGAGCCGTCCTGCGTGCGATTGAGCTGACTGCTAAGAGTTACTGCCCTGCGCAGGCCATGCTGGGACAGGTATTCCCGATAGATTTGCATTACCAGATTTTTGAGGAAAATGGTGGAGAGAAGAAGCTGGTGGTGAAAGGGGAATATACCCCGGCGAAAAATTAACGTTTTAGCTTTTGGATTTGAAAACGTGGCCAGATTGCTTTGATGGTCGCGTTTTTACTTTAATTTATCTTCTAGCAGCTGGCGCTTTCTGGTGACTGGATAGGAAAAAACCTATTATTCACAAATATAATTTGGCCTTGAATTCTATCGCACATTTGCTAGATAAAATTGCAGCACCGCCATCACCAGATTCGCGATCACGCCGGGCACGTTCGAAACAAAGACAGTGTACTCTCAACTCAATATACGTCTAGCCTGCTGTTATTGATCGATTCCCGAACTGATGGAACTGAATGCGTCCGAGCATTCACAGGCTTTCACCGTCAAGCCGCCCTTGGTCAGTGTGCCGGCGTATGCTACCGGGCCGTTGTGCGCCACCCAGCCCTCCATGTTGAAGGCCAGCGGGCCGTCCGCGGGAATCCACTCGCCGTTGTATTTGCGCGAAACGTGAATGTGTGTACCAGTCACGCGCCCGCCTTCACAGGATGGATAGCCGACGGGGTCTCCCGTTTTCAAAGACTGACCGGTCGGGGCGCGGCCGTTGGTTGCTACGTGTAAATAGACCAGTACCCAACCTGTGCGTTCATCCCCGTCCCCGTCTAGGTCGAGTACCACCAACCCGAACTCGGAGCGTACTACGATGCCATCCGCCATGGCAGTCGCATAGTATTCTTCATCCACCGCGAAACACCCGGATTTGTCAGTGGGGGGCGCGAAGTCAACTGCGGAGAAAGGCTGTCCCAGTCCCCAGCCGGTATGTGGCCCACCAGTGTACGTCCAGGTCTGTCCGGGCGGGAAGGGCAGTCGCAATTCGGGTTGCTGCAAGCTGCCGGGCATGTGCTCAACGGAATCATCCCAGGGGTCGCCGAACAGGGTCACATAAGTGGCAAACAGGCCCTCGGGTCCGATGGCGAGGCGGTAATCGTCCGCAGACAGAGTCTGCGAAAAATAGTATTGCAGCGCGGCAGAAGCGGCATTCTGCCAGGGATCCAGCCGGACGAGGCTGCCGTCTTTCAGTTCGAATTCGGTCAGGCTGCCATCGCGCCACCTGTAATATGCATTGTTGAGCGTGTTGGCTGCGCCCACCAGTTGCAGGTACATGCTTTCGTAGTAGATCTTTTCAAATCCGAGTATATAGCGTGCATCCGGCTTTTCAGATTTCGTAAGTGCACCGGCCTGGTATTCGAGCAGCGCCAGCAGTAGGCGCGGATTGATGCTGTAGTTGATGGCCACATAGTCTACGATCTGGGCGCCGTTGCGGTTGTCGCGTCCGGCCCAGGTGTATACGCTGTTGATCCAGCCGGGCTGGGAGGCCACAAACGCGGACGTATTAAAACCTACTCCCGAGGGCCCGTAGACAAAAGCCTGGTCGGGAATGATCTGGAACTGGCTGCCCCACAGCGGTAAATAATAAATGGGGATTTGCATAGGCATGCCAGGCGGCATGGTGGCGGCATCGCGCGGGATGAAGTCGTTGGCCGCGTAGATTTCATCCACGCTGGTGTTGAAGTGTGCCGCCAGCGCCGGGATGGTGTCGCCGGCCTGGGCGATGTATTCCACCAGTTCGCCCGGCCCGTATTCCGGGCGGCCTTCCCAACTGGAAGCCTGCGGAATGTCTTCGACAGGCTCCGGTAGCGGAAGTCCACTGGCAGAAGCGTTGGCCCCGCAAGCGGATAAGAATAGAGATACGACCAGAAACAAACTTATCAGAGCCAGATTTGTTTGTTTATTGTGCCTTTTCCTGTCGAAAGGAGATTGCCATGCCGCCGCAGAACGGCGGCTCGCAATGACACCCTGTTTTGAATGAGTATTTTTATTCATCAGGTTCGCGGATAATGGTGGATCCCGCTGTGCCGACCTCATTAGCGGTGATGGTGAGCTCGCCTTTGGTCAATGTCCCCAGGTAGGGTTTCCTGCCGTTGTGTGTCACGTATCCGCTCAAGATTAAGGGCAGGGGGCCATCAGCCAGCACCCATTCGCCGTTGTATTTGCGGGCAAAGTGCAGGTGTGTGCCGGTCGAGACGCCGCCCTCGCAGGAGGCGTGCCCGATGCGAGCGTCGGTCTCGACCCAGGCGTCCAATTTCACGCGCTCTTTGGTGGCGACGTGCAGGTACAACAGGTTCCAGCCGGTCTCTTCGTAGCCGTCACCATCCAGGTCTAAAACGACCACGCCATCATCTGACCGGACGACCAGTCCGGGCGCGGAAGCCACCAGCCATTTTTCGGATTCGGTGCAACCGGATTTGTCGGCAGCGGGAGAGAAGTCAATCGCAGCCAGCGGGCCATCGTGTTCCCAGGCGCCATGTGGGCCTCCCGTGTAAGCCCATTCGCGCCCGGGTTCAAACGGTAATACCATTTGCGGCTGGGTTAATCCTGGAGGAAAGATCGGCCCGGCGTTCTGCGCACGTTGCCAGGGATCGCCGAACTGCTCAGCGTAAAAGGCTGGGAAGCCAACGTTCGGGTCAATGATGCTTTGCCAGTCCGTGCGGTTGTACAGCTTGGAGAACAGATATTGTATGGCCACGGTACCGGCGTTCAAATCTGGGGCGATGCGCAGGGTTTCTCCGTCCGGGAAAGTCAATTCAGTCAACGTACCGCTGCGCCAGCCATAATATCCGGTGTACAACTGGTTGACAGTGAGGATCATCTGGCGAAAAACCCCCTTTTCGAATTCACTTTCGAAGCCCATCGGATATTGGGTATGCAGGTAATCGCTGGGATTGCCTGTCACCCAGCCCCCTTCGTAATCGAGCAGCGCCAGCAGCAGGCGTGGATTAATAGAGTTTTCGATGGCAATACGCTCGATGGCCTGAGAACCGGTCGTCCATCCGGCCGAGCTGAGATACTCTCTGTATTTCGAAAGTTCTCCACCCGCTTCGCCGATGTAAGCATAAATGTCAAAATCTGTTGCAGTAACCGAGAACACTATCTCGCTATCCGGCATGATCTGGGCACTGGGACCGTACTCGAGTTGCTGGTCGGGAACGACTAACAGTGTTCCGGGATCGATCAGCGCCGTATTCGGAAGTGTCTGTGAGGATGTGATTTCAGTCGCATTCACGCCAAAGCGTGCGGCCACGGCTGGCAGGGTGTCGCCGCTCTGAGAGTAATACAGGATGGGCGCTGAGTCTGAAGTAGGGAAAGGTGTCGTTTCAAGGACAGGCTCTTTTTGCGTGATTGCCACGACCGGTGTATCCGTCGGCGGCGGGATTGGTGTGGGAGTAGCCGGTACCGGTTCGTGGATGGGAGTCGGCAAGATGGTCTGCGTTGGAGCGCGCGCTATCGAACTATCAATCTGGCCTGGTGTGGGAGTCATGTAAGCACCCCACAATACCGGGGTCGATATGCATGCGCCCAGAGTGAGAGATATTATTGCGAGAAGAAAAAAAATGCGTTTCAAGATACGACTCCGTCGGGTTGATTATACCTGCGGAGATTAAAACCTTGTGAGTGATAGTTCTTGTACCGTAAAAGTACGAAGGTACAAAATCACAAAGTTTTTTCTTCGGGCCTTCGAGACTTTGTGGTGAGAGTAATCCTTTTCTGAATCAGCGTCCGATCTGATTGAGGTCGTTGCGCCCGTCCCAGGCTTCTACCACCTGCACTCCTTTGGTCAGGAAGCCATCATACTCGATGCCATTCCCGCTGGATGTCCAGCCCTCGAACTGGAAGGGCAGGGTACTGTCGGCAGCGATCCATTCCCCGTTGTATTTACGGGCGATATGCACATGCGTACCATTCGAAAAGCCGCCCTCACAGGATGGATGCCCGATGCGCTCCCCGGCATAGACGTAGGTTTTAGGTTGCACGCGCTCGCGGGTTTCGATGTGCATGTAGAACACCACCCAGCCGGTCTGCTCGAATCCATCCCCGTCCAGGTCTTGCATGACAGCCCCATCGCCGGTGCGCACGATCCAGCCATCAGCTACGGCCACTATCCATTCGTTGCTGGGGGTGCAGCCTGCCGCTTCTCCGGGCGGGCCGAAATCCAGCGCAGCCCAGGCCGAGCCACTGTCCCAGCCGCCGTGTGGCCCGCCTGTAAACGACCAGACTTTCCCAGACTCAAACGGCAGTTGCATGGCAGGCTGTTGTAGATAGGTTGGTACGAGTGGTTCGACTCCCAGGTCAAAGGGATTGCCGAACATAAAGAAATACGTTTGGAACAGGCCAAAAGCGGTTGTGTCGCCTTGCCAGGTAAACATGTCATCCAGCTTGGCGAAAAAGGCCTGCACAGCAGCCGTCCCCGCGTTGATGGTCGGGGAGATCGGCAGCACACTCCCATCGGCCAGCACCCAGGTCGAAATGGCATTCGCGCTCCACAGATAATAACCGCGGTTGAGTGTATCGGCTGTCCAGGTCAATTGCAGGTATAGTCCCTGATGCCAGGGGTCTTGCAACCCCAATGGATAATCCACACTGTATGGTGATGGCTGCGACACCCAGCCGCCCTGATGTTCCAAAAGCGCCAGTAACAGACGCGGGTTCACCGAATAATTTTGCGCCACGCGTATGATGATCTCCGAACCGGTCAGGATATCGCCATCCACTTCTTCGCTATAAGACGACAAGTAGCCACCCTCCTGCTGGACAAAGCCGTTTACGTCGAAATTGGCGCTGGCTGGGCCGTAAACTAATTCTGAGTTAGGGATAATCTTAAAGTTGGGACCCTGCTCGCCAGGTGACGGGGCCGGGATGGTCAAGACCTGTCCTACAGATAGCAAATTCGCATCGACCAGCCCGTTGGCCTGCATCAGCGTTTCGAGGCTGACTCCGTACTGCTGGGCGATCGTGCCAAGCGTGTCTCCAGCTTGTACCACATGCTGACCCGGGTCCACCCGCGGTGTAGGCAGCGCGCGCGGAGAATCCGGCGTTGGCGTTAAGATCGGCATGCCCGGCATGCGGGTGGGTGGCATTTGCACGCTGAAAGGTGCCAGTGTGGGCGTTGGTCCCGTTCGCTGTGTGGGAGCAACGCTGGGGACGATGACCGTCCCGCCAACTACAGGTACAACAGTCGCATTTTCACCCAGTGGCACAAAGGGATTGTAGCCCTCTGGGGTAGCTGTGGGCGTTACTGTATCTTGCTTACAGGCAGATACAAGCAGGACGATCAATAATCCGACAAATAGGGTTCGACGCATGCGAGCGATTGTACCAAAGAGTAGCGCTATTTCAGGTAGTCAAAAGGTCTTACAAGCCAACGACCTGTAAGACCTCTTCGACGTATCAGACCTGTAAGACCTCTTACGTTGCAAACCCACTGCCCAAAATATAGTTCTCTAGTCCTTTTATTGTACTCTCGCGCTCGGAGATAAGTACTTCAACCACGTCACGCATGGAAACCATACCCACCATTTTCTCTTCTTCGATGACAGGCAAGTGGCGGATGTGGTACTGGTTCATTAGCCCCATGCACTGATCCATTGCCGTTTCCGGTGTGACTGTGATCATTTGCTCGGTCATCAAGTTGCGGACGCTTGTGTTTTTGGCGGAAAGGCCTTTGAGTTCGCATTTGCGGGAGTAGTCGCGCTCGGTGAAGATACCGACGATTTTATCTTCCTCGGTTACCATTACAGCGCTGATGTTGGCCTGTGCCATGATCTCGAGCGCTTTGAATACATTGTCATCGCAATCTACAGCGTAGTTTGCACCGTCAGTTTTTGTACTCATCAATTGTTTTACAGTTGCCATCCTCCAGCCTCCT
>Ga0209536_100016638_pt1 | contig 10449 bp, 12 predicted proteins | sample DeeMarSeWOR28_12_FD_187461 | JGI IMG/M metagenome (GOLD analysis project Ga0209536, IMG submission 187461) | Marine sediment microbial communities from White Oak River estuary, North Carolina - WOR-2-8_12 (SPAdes) (version 2) | ecosystem: Environmental > Aquatic > Marine > Intertidal zone >...
GCCAGCGTGGCCTCGGTCAGGTCGGTCATCGTCTCGACCAGTACGCAGTCGACGCCAGCCTCGATCAGTGCCCGCGTCTGTCTCCGGAATCCGTCGAGCACGTCGCCGGGCAAGACGTCGCCGTACGGCTGGAGCAGGCGGCCGCACGGGCCGCACGAGCCTGCGACGTAGGCGCGGCCATCGGCCGCCCGCCGCGCGGCGAGGACCGCCGCGCGATTCACTGCTTCGGTCTGCGCGTCGAGCCCGTGCAGCGCGAGTCGGAGCGGCGACCCGCCGAACGTGTTGGTGGTGAGGATGTCGGCGCCGGCGTCGAGATAGAGCTGGGCGATCTCCTCGAGGATCTCGGGGCGGGAGCGCGTCACGGACTCCGGCGGCTGTCCGGGCGCGAGCCCCCGCTGAAACAGCATCGTTCCCATCGCGCCGTCGACCAGGAGGACGTCGCCATCGGAAAGCCGATCAGGGAGCGGTCGCATCTACGCGCGGCCGACGAGCCGTTTCACGACGTCCACCGCGTTCCCCGCGTCGAAGCCGTACGCGTCGGCGCCGATGGTCCGCGCGAACGCCTCGTCGACCGGTGCGCCGCCGACGATCGTGCGGATCCGCCCGTCGAGCCGCCGCTCCTTGAGCAGCGCCACGACGTCGCTCATGGCCCCCATCGTCGTCGTGAGCAGGGCGGACATCCCGATCACCGAGGCGCCGTGCTCCACGGCGGTGTCCACCATCTTCTCCGGCGCCACGTCGTGGCCGAGATCGATCACCTCGAACCCCGCACCCTTGAGCATGATCCCGACGAGGTTCTTGCCGATGTCGTGCAGGTCGCCGCGGACGGTGCCGATCACCACCTTCCCCATCGACGGAACCCCGTCCCGCACGAGCAGCGGCCGCAGTTCATCCATGCCCGCGTACATGGCCCGCGCCGCGAGGAGCACGTCCGGCAGGAAGATCTCGTGCTCCCGGAACCGGTCGCCGATCACGGTCATCCCGGCAATGAGGCCGTCGTCGAGGATCGCCTGGGGCGAGAGCCGCTCGCCGATGGCCTGCCGCGTGAGTGCCCCCACGCGGTCGTGGTCGCCGTCGATTACGGCGCTTGCGATCTCAGCCAGCACGGTCATGTCGTCGCTCCGGATAGGGCACGGGCTCGCGTCGCGCGAACAGGGTGCGCAGCCGCTCGCGGCAGGTGCGCGTCTCGCACCGGTCGCAGAAGGGGTAGGTGGGACGAAAGCGGTGGATCGCCCGCGGGCCGGCGATCATCACGCCCGACACAGACTTGAGCGGCTGCATGAGGCAACTCTCCGTGAGCGTGAGGCCGATGGCCTCGGGTTGGAGGTACGCGAAGAGCCGCCGCTGTCCGGTGACGTCCCAGCCGCAATAGCCGGGGCTGTAGCGCAGCACGTCGCCGTCCGGGGTATCCCAGCCGTCCGCCCGCAGCGCCGCCGCGTAGCGACGCTCGGTCAGATCCGCCGCATCGTCCGCGGCGACCGAGGCGATCGCGTCCAGCGTGTATGCCAGCGCGAAATCCTGCGCCTCGAAACACCGCTGCAATGCGGCGCTCGTCGCCCCACCGATCGTGACGGCAAAGAGCGCGAGACGCTCCGCCTTGGGAAAGATCTCGAGGACCGGGGAGTCGGGCGCGTTCCGGCCCTCCCCACGGTAGACGGCCGCGAATGCCTCGACGGCGATCTCGTTCCACACGCCGGCGGGCGCCACCGTCTCCGCGAAGATCTCGGCGGCGGATTCGTACAGCCGCTCGACGTGCGGCGGCACGGTGGCGCCGCGCGGAATGCCCATCTGCTCCAGCGCCGCCTCGCGGCGGGGACGGATCTCGTCCGGGGCGACCTCCAGGATCGCGGTCATGACCCCTGGAGCGGCAGTGCGCGCATCCCGTACCGCTTCGCCTCGGCGGTCATGAGGCGGGTGAGATCCGCCTTCACCGATTCGGGCAGCGCCGAGGGCCGAAACTTGGCGATCAGCTTCTCGACCTCCGCGTGCGCGCGTTCGCCGAGCGTGCGGCCGCCCTCCTCGTGCCAGCGGGACCGGTTCGCCCGGTCGATGACCGGTCCCGGGAAGTAGTGCTCCCGTCGGAGGTAACGGCGCGTGTGATCCGCGATCAGCAGGTGCTTCTCCTGCAGCAGCTCCTCGAACCGCGGCACGGCGGGGAAATCCTCCCGCGGCTCGATGCCCGCGACCATCCGCCGGACCATCCCGCAGATCTCGTGGTCCACGACGAGCTTCTCGAGGCTGATGCAGCTCTCGAAGTCGAGCATGCCGGGCCCCGAGACGCTGTTGACCCCCGCGAGTGCGGCGAGGGTGGCCCCCATCGACGTCTCCAGTCCCGCCTGCGCGTCGAGCAGCTTGGCGTCGCTCAGCCCCATGTAGGCCTGCGTCGGCAGGCCGAGGTGCTTGCCGATCTGACTGTAGGCGCACTCGATCATCATGGTCTCGATCGCGCCCATCGGGGTCGTCTCGTAGCGGATGTCGAACACCGCCGGCGAACCACCGTAGAGGGCGGGGGTGCCCGGATTGGTGAGCTGGGAGATGACGATGCCGCTGAGCGTCTCCGCGGTGTGCTGCACCAGCGACCCGACCAGCGTGACGGGCGCGACGAAGCCGGTGAGCGGCATCGACACGTACTCCACCGGGATCGCGTGCCGCGCGCAGTCCACCACGTTCTGGGACGTCACGTCGCTCCACTTGAGCGGCGCGGTGGGGCAGCACGAGAGGATCGCCAGCGGCTTGTCTCGCAGCGCTTCCTCCGTGCCGCGCACCGCCACCTGAAGGTCCTTCATGACCTGGAAGGCGTCGATCGTGAACGCGCCCGTCACCACCGGCTTCTCGCAGTGGAGCAGGCCGAGATAGAGGCGGTAGCTGTCGGAGATGTGCTGATGGACGTCGCTCGGCACGAGCGCCGTGCTCTGGAAGTCGAGGTGCGGGAGTTGCGACGCGACCTTGACGTACCGCACGTAGTCGTCGGTCGTGGGCGGCCGCGTCGCCTGCGCGCCGTACTCCAGCACCGTGATCGCGGCGGACCCCGGGGTGAAGTGCAGCCGATCGTCGCCCAGGTCGCCGGCCTGGCGGCCCAGCACGTCGTACAACTGGAACCGGGGCGGCACCGTGGACAGCGCGCGATCGATGACGTCGTCGCGCAGGAAGACGCGGTTGGAATCGGCGCCAACCGTCGCCCCGTGGTCCGAGAGCAGGGACACGACGCCCGCGTTGTGGATCTCGACGCCGATCTCGCTCAGTACCGTGCGTGCTTCCGCGACGATCTGCTCGACCAGTTCGTCACTCAGGAACTTCACGGCGGGTCTCATGCGCGACTCCGTTCCGGGCCGGAGGGAAGTTGCCGACAGACCACCCGGGCGGCAAGCGGCGCGGTTCGGCGCTTGCCCCGGCGCGTTCGACGCGACAGGTTCTCCAGAACCCTTCCCCGGCGAGAACCCGCCCCCGTGCCACCCACGCCATGCAGGCTCCGCACCACCGACTCGCGGGCGTTGCGTGGGAGACGGTGTCCATGACGTCCGTTGCCCAGTCCGCGGCTGCCCTGCGCCGCTCGGGTGAGGGCACGGTCCTCGTCGTTGCCGGCGACTGGCGGCTTGGAGAGCCGGTGGCCGACCGGGAGTCCACGCTGGAGGCGCTCGGCGCGCTGCCGCGGGGCACCGACGTTTCGGTCGACGGCGCCGCGCTCGGCGCCTGGGACTCCGCGCTGATCGCCTTCCTGATGCAGGCCGTCGAGGCGACGCAGCGCGGCGGGATCTCGCTCGACACCGCCGAACTCCCCGACGGGGCCCGGAAGCTGCTGGCGTTGGCGCTGGCGGTGCCGGAGAAGGCAGGCGCCCGCAGGTCGCACCGCGTCCCGCCGTTCGTCGAGCGCGTCGGTCAGACGGCGGGCGAGATCGCGCGGGAGGCGAATGGGTTCGTGACGTTCGTGGGGGACGTGACGCTGTCGCTGGGCCGGTTCGTCACCGGGCGGGCACGGTTCCGGAAGAGCGATCTCGGGCTGGCGGTGCAGCAGGTGGGGATCGACGCGCTGGGGGTCGTGGCGCTGATCAACTTCCTGGTCGGGCTGATCCTGGCCTTCGTGGGAGCGGCCCAGCTCCAGGCGTTCGGCGCGGCGATCTTCGTCGCCAATCTCGTCGGCATCGCGGTGGTGCGGGACATGGCCGCCATCATGACGGCCATCGTCATGGCCGGCCGCTCCGGCGCGGCCTTTGCCGCGTCGCTCGGTACGATGCAGTCGAACCAGGAGATCGACGCGCTCCGGACCGCGGGCATTTCCCCCATCGACTATCTCGTCCTGCCCCGCGTGATCGCGCTCGTGCTGATGATGCCGTTGCTCGCGCTCTTTGCAGACGCCGTGGGCGTGCTGGGAGGGGCGGTGGTGGGGATGGTCATGCTCGATCTCAGCGCCACGCGCTATCTCGAGCAGACGAGGGAGGCGCTGACGATGGGCTACCTCCTCGGAGGGCTGTTCAAGGCCACCGTCTACGGCGCGCTCGTGGCGATTGCCGGCTGCTGGCGCGGCATGCTGTCGGGCCGCACTGCGGCGGCCGTCGGGCAGGCCACCACGTCCGCGGTCGTCGTGGGGATCCTGCTGATCATCAGCGCCGCCGGCCTCTTCGCCGTGGTGTTCTATGTCCTCGGCCTCTGACCCGATCGCGGTCCGCGGCCTCACGATGGGGTTCGGGGACTTCGTGCTGATGCGCGACCTCACGTTCGACGTGCCGCGCGGCGAGGTGTTCGTCATCATGGGAGGGTCGGGATCCGGCAAGAGCACGCTGCTACGGCACTTCCTGGGCCTGCAGGAGCCGCTGGCGGGTGACGTGGCGTACTACGGGGAGAGCTTCACTGCCGCCGAGCCGGAGGCCCGTACCCGGATGCTCCGGCGGTGCGGCGTGCTGTTCCAGAGCGGCGCGCTGTGGAGCTCGATGACACTGGCGGAGAACGTCGCCGTGCTGCTCGAGGAGTTCACCGACCTCGGGCCCCGCGACGTGCGGGAAGTGGCCGAGCTGAAGCTCGCGCTGGTAGGCCTGTCGGGTTTTGAGGACTACTACCCGTCGGAGATCAGCGGCGGGATGCAGAAGCGGGCGGGGCTGGCGCGCGCGATGGCGCTCGATCCGGACATCCTGTACTTCGACGAGCCGTCGGCGGGGCTCGACCCGGTGTCGTCCGCCCTGCTGGACCGTCTGATCCTCGAGCTGCGGGACAGTCTCGGGGCGACCATCGTGGTGGTGACGCACGAGTTGAACAGTATCTTCACCATCGGCACGGACAGCGTCTTTCTGGACGCGGAGAGCCGGACGATGATCGCGCGCGGCAATCCGAGGGAACTGCGGGACCACGCGACCGATCCCACGGTCCGGCGGTTCCTGCACCGGGGCCTCGATCCCGAGGCCGGAGGGAGCTGACATGGCGGGCTGGCACCCACGTCGCGTTGGAGGGTTCGTGCTGGCGGGCATCGCACTGCTCGTGATCGCCGTCGTGCTGGTCGGCTCCGGATCCGTGTTCAGCACGAAGCACCGGTTCGTCACGTATTTCTCGGGATCCGTGAGCGGACTCCGGGTCGGCGCGCCGGTGAAATTCCGCGGCATCCCCGTCGGGCAGGTGACCGGCGTCTACATCGCACTCGCCGGCCAGGTCGAGCTTTCCCGCATCCCCGTGCTGTTCGACGTGGACGAGCGCCTGCTGCGAAGCCGTGGGGGAGGGTCCCGCCTCGGCGATCCGGCGTTCGTGGACTCCCTGATCGGCGCCGGACTCCGAGCGGAGCTCGATCTGGAGAGCTTCGTCACCGGCCAGAAGTACGTGTCGCTCGATTTCTTCCCGGACCAACCGGCCGTGTTCGTCCGCGAAGGCGACGTGTCGCACCCGGAGATTCCCTCGATCACCCTGCCATCGGTGCAGCAGGATCTCACGTCGTTCATCGAGGAGCTGCGTGAGGCCGACATCACGCAGCTGGTTCGCCGGCTCTCGAGGCTTGCCGCCCGCGCCGACACGTCGGTGCAGGGGCTCCGCGCGCCGGAATTGCGTGCGACGCTCGATTCCGTCCTGCGGATCGCGGCGGTCACGATGGAGGAGATCGGGACGCTCGCGCGAACCCTGACCGAGCGGACCCCGCCCGCTGCCGACGCCCTGCAGGAGACCAGCACCCGCCTCGCGAGCACGCTCGAAGCGCTCGAAGCGACCGCGCGGGCGACGGGCGAGACGCTGGATCCCGAATCCCCGGTGGTCGTCGCGCTGGAGGATGCTCTGCGGGAGTTTGCGGCAGCGGCGCGGGCGTTGCGCCAGCTCACCGAGTATCTGGAGCGGAACCCGAGCGCGGTCCTCCGCGGCCGGGCAGAGGAGAGGCAGCCATGAGAGCCCGCGTACCCCTCGCATCCGTGAGCGCGCTGCTCGTCGCGACGGCGTGCGTCAAGCTTGGCCCGTCGACCGACCTGTCGCGGTTCTTCCTGCTCACGCCGGAGCCCGCCGCCCCGGCCGCCCCCACGGCCCAGGGGCCGATCGTCGGCGTCGGTCCCGTGACGCTGCCGGAGTACCTGAGCCGCGACGTGATCGTGACGCGCGTCGGTCCCCATGAGGTGCGTCTCGCCGCGGCCGACCGGTGGGCCGAACCGCTGGCCACCCAGGTCCCGGAGATTCTCGCCAGGAACCTCGACGCACGAATGGGTGCGAGCCGTGCGGTGACCTATCCGTGGCCGCGCGCGATGGAGCCGGACGTGACGGTGCGCGTCGACATCGTGCACTTCGAGGCGGATCAGGCGGGGACGGCGCGCCTCGACGCATTCTGGTCGGTGATGACGGGCGGCACCGTGCGCTCGGGATCGACCGCGGCCACGCAGGCGGTGGAGGGCGCCACCGTCGATGCGGCAGTCGCCGCGCTCAGCGCGTTGCTGGGGCGTCTCGGTGACGAGATCGCGGCAGCGGTCGGCCGCTGACCGGCGGCTAGCCCATCCAGAACCCCTTCCGGTGCGAGAAGCCCAGCGCGGCGCGGCAGCCCGGGCAGAAGTACACGTAGCGCTTGCCGAAGAAGCCGCTCAGCTCCTGGTAGTGGACCGTGCGCAGCACCTTCTCGCAGTGCGGGCAGACGGGATCCACGTCTTCGCGTAGCTCGAGTTGGATCATGACGTCACTCCCTCGACACTCGGTGAAGGGGCACGGCGCGCGGGCCCCCGACTGGTTGCGCCCGCAGATGGATCGTCGGCAAGTTGGAGCACATACCCATCGAAGGTGGGACCGGACGTGCTCGCCACCCTGATCACCGCCCTGGGATGGATCGCGCTCGTGGCGATTGTGGCGCTCATCCTCGGGTCCCTGCTGCGGCGCCGCTAGCGCGAGGGTCCGTCGCGGCCGTTGCCGGACTTCGGCAATGACTGCAGCTGTCGCTCGATCTCCCGGATGCGCTCGGCAGCCTCCGGGAATCCGGTCGGCAGCACCCACGTCGGCTCCAGCAGCCGGTAGAGGGCGAGCGCCTTGGTGAAGCTCGCCGCGGCGTCGCCCGGGCGCTCGTCGACCTGCGCGCCACATCCGTCCACGTACAGCGTCTCGGCCGCCAGCCAGGCGCGAGAGGGGTCGGTCTCGCCGCCGGGCGCCACCACCTGCGCGAGCGTCGCTCCGTCGCACATCCGCAGGATATCGAGGTCGAGCCCGCCGAGCTGGGCGGCCTGCCGCAGGTCGCGCGCGATGGCGTCGCGATCGGCCGTGCGACCCAGGATGCGGGCGAGCAGGTGCCGGAGGATCATGCCGGCCTGCTCGATCATGCGGAGGATGTAGTCGCGCTGCAGCGTCCCCTCCTATCCGTACCGCACGCCCGCGTGCACCAGGTTCACCGCGAAGAGCCAGATCGGATGGAAGACCGTGTCGAACACCTTCCAGGCGATCACGATCCCGATGAACGACAGGCCCCGCTGCGTCCAGATGAACTGCTGATACTTCGCGGTCGCGGCCGGGCTCAGGAGCAAGGGGACGGCCCCGCTGCCGTCGAGCGGTGGCACCGGCAGGAGGTTGAACGCCCCCAGCAGGAGGTTCAGCGAGAAGAGCACGCCGAGCAGGAACGCGACGCCCGACCACACCCCGCCGTGCGTGGCGACCACGATGTGGCCGAAGGTCACCGACTCCGGTGCGCTGAACACGCCGAGGGCGTCGCCGATCCGGATCGCGATCAGCGACAGGACGACGAGCAGGAGGTTCGACGCGGGGCCCGCGAGCGCCATCCAGCCCGCGCGCTTCGGGTGCTGCATCGCCCACCGCGGGTCGTAGGGCGCGCTCGCGAAGCCGAACGGCCAGCCGGAGAGCAGCACCGAGGCGATGGGGAGAATCACCATGCCGAACGGCTCGCGCCGGATGTGCGGGGTGGGATCGAGCGAGACCTGGCCCCCGTGGTACGCCGTCAGGTCACCCCCGCGCATCGCGGCCCACGCGTGCGCCGCTTCGTGCAGCGTGGTCGAGAACAGGAAGACCACGTAGTAGACGAGGCCGCTGGCGAGGTCAGGCACGGGCGGACTCCTCCGGGACGGAGAACCGGCGGCGGACCTCGTCGTCCACCTCGGTGAGCTTCCCCGTCTGCGCGTCGATGGGGCACCAGACGGTGCGCGCGCGGGCGAGCAGGGCACCGTCGGCCGCGCGCCGCAGCTCGGTGTGACGGTCGAACGCCCGCCGGGAGGCGCTGCCCACCCAGGTGCGTGCGATCACCTCGTCCTCCAGGAACGCCGGGCGCTTGTAATCGATCTCGTGCCGCGCCACGACCCAGAACAGGGATGCCTGTACCTCCGGCGAGGCGGCCGATCTCCAGTGGGCGACGGCGGCTTCCTGCACCCAGCGCACGTAGACCGTGTTGTTCACGTGGCCGAGCCGGTCGATGTCGGCCGGCTGGACGGCGATGCGGAGCTCGAAGGGCTCGACGGGATGCGACATGGGCCTCGCTGGCACGGTTCGGGGTCGTAAGGTGGTCTCACTGCAGGGCGATCGGCAAGCGGGTGGGGTGCGGGCCGTCACCACCCGTCGGACGGCAGCGTGAACCGCCAGGCGATCGTGTGCGGCGGCTGCCAGCCCCAGGCCACGTAGAGGACGGGATCGTCACTGAGGGCGATGACGCCCTTGTAGCAGCCGGTGTCGCACGTGGGAGCATCGGGTGGGACGTGCAGCGTGGCGATCACCGCAAAGGTCCGGCGGTCCAGCACGAGGACGACGGGGTGCGCGCCGCCGAGCAGCGAGCCGTCGGGCTCGGCGGCGCCCACGTAGATCCACGGGCGAACCGGGTCGATGGCGACGGTGAACACCTGGAGGTCGAGCGTCGTGTCCTGGAGGATCTCGCCGTCCGAGGCGCGCAGAAGCAGGACCCGTCCGGTTGGCGACTCGAACCAGGTCGTGCCGCCGACCACCGCCAGTAGCTCGCCGTCGGTGCTGAAGTCGATGCCGGCTGCGACCTCCTGTGTCGTGATCCGGTAGGCTACGGCGCCGCTCGGCACGTCGAAGACTGGAACACCCCCCCACGCTTTGTCGATCTGGATCGTCGCGCGATCCTTCCGCGGCGACAGGTGTACACCCTCGGTCTCCTCGGCGGAGAATGTCACCTGGGACTGGTAGGGAGAACTCGAATCCGCGCGCGAGATCACCGCGATCGAATGGTGGCCGCTGCGGAGCCATGTGTCCGGGCCCAGTTGCATCACTTGGCGGAACACATCGAAGTCGAGCCTCCTTGCCGAAGAGGTTTCCGCCCCGAGGTGCCACAGCGAGGCTCCTCCTCCGACGGGCAGCACGACGAACACGCTGTCGTGCAGCGTGACCCCGGGCCCGCGCAGCACGTCCCAGCAGCGCGCCGGATCGAAGATCGAGTCGAAGACCGTGACGGTCTTGGCGTCCAGATCGATGAGGGTGAGGCCGAGTTGGCTCACGCCCAGCACGCTCGCGTGTCCGGTGCGCGGCCAGACGAGGACGTCGGCGATGATGTCCGGATACGCGGCGTCGGCGCCGGCGTAGCCGTAGACGGTGATGGGCGCGGTCGTGGGCTCGGTGTACAGACTGCGCACGGTGAGCGTGTGGGAGCCGGAAGCGACTGGCAACGTGGCAGCGACCGTCGTGTCGTCGACGCGCCGCACCGCCAGCGCGACGTCGTCGAGCCACACGGAGGGCAGCAGCCACGTGGCGCCGAATCCCCGGGAGATGATCGGCACCTCGGCACCGGACCAGGCCTCCGTGACGGTCACCCGCACCGGGAGCGTCTCCGGTGCGACGGTGCCGTCACAGGCGACGGCGCTGCCGGCCGCGAGGACGAGACCTGCTCGCGCTACGGCGAGTCGCATCCGGCGACAGGCCGCCACGCGGACGGCCACCGCCTCGCGACAGGGATGATCAGCGACCGCTGCGGCCGGCACCGGTAGGCTCCACGAGCAGCACGAACAGGTAGAGCAGGACGAGGATGGCGAAGGCCGCGGCGAACACGTGCCGGAACGTGAGGGT
>Ga0209536_100016639_pt1 | contig 10448 bp, 10 predicted proteins | sample DeeMarSeWOR28_12_FD_187461 | JGI IMG/M metagenome (GOLD analysis project Ga0209536, IMG submission 187461) | Marine sediment microbial communities from White Oak River estuary, North Carolina - WOR-2-8_12 (SPAdes) (version 2) | ecosystem: Environmental > Aquatic > Marine > Intertidal zone >...
CAGCAGGCTCACATACAGGAAGGAAACGTCGAAGCCGTACATTCCCGAAACGAACAGCGCTCCGCCACCGCCAAGACCCTGTCCGATATAGGCGCCGGCGAACATGAAGCCGTTGCCCTGGCCGCGCTCCTCGGGTTTCAGCGAGTTCACCGCCAGGGAGTCGATCGCCACATCACAGGTGGCGGCGAAGACGTTATGGACGATGACCATGGCGATCAGCAGATCGAAATACCGCGTGTAGTCGATCTGCGCGATGCCGTAGAGCGTGATAATCATCAGGATCTGACAGATGACGATCCAGGCCTTTCGGCCTCCGAATCGCTGCAGACGGACGAGGTCCACCAGGGGTGCCCAGGCCCATTTAAATGCCCATGGAAGATAGAAGGAGCCCACGAACGCGCCGACCTGGGCCACGTCCATGCCGGTCCGGCGCATATAGGCCGCCAGCGCCACGGTGGCGAAGCCGAGCGGCAGGCCCTCGCAGATATACAGGATGCCGAAGGTGGTCAGGCGACCCTTCTTGCTCTCCAGCATGTTCCTTTCGGACATCAATATGACCTGGTCAGCCCGGGAGGGCACGGAGAATACAGGCCCGGGTCGCAGGTCGTCCAATGATCGACGGCGAACTCGGGTTACACTTTCCCGGACTCAGGGATGGATCTGATGACACCGGAGGAACCTGTTCCATGACCGAAGGCGGAGGCGGGATGAACATCCCGCTGATCATCGGCGGATTGTTCCTCGTGGGTCTGGTCGCCGATCTCGTGGGACGAAAGACATTTCTGCCCCGGGTGACGCTTCTGCTTCTCAGCGGTCTTGCCATCGGTTCCGCCGGTTTATCCCTGCTGCCGACCGGCTTCGTAAACCAGTGGTTTCCTGCCCTGACAACGATCGCCCTCTCGCTCATCGGATTCCTGCTCGGCCAGCAGCTGTCGATTCCGGCCCTGAAAAAACGCGGCTGGATGGTTGTTGGAATCTCGGTGTGCAAGGTGACCGGCGCGACTGTCTTCGTGGGCGCCACCCTGATCATATTTGGCGTCAATCCCGTCGTTGCCCTGCTGCTCGCCGGGATTGCGCCGGCCACGGCGCCGGCGTCCATCTTCGACCTGGTTCACGAAAGCGGGATCAAGGGAGAATTCCCCGAGACCCTGCTGTCGATCGCCGCCATCGATGATGTCTGGGGATTGCTGATTTTTATTCTCATGATGGCCGGCAGCGCTATTCTTGCCGGCGACGCGGCGGTGACCGCCGGCGTTCTGGAGGGTCTGAAAACACTGGCCGGAAGTGTGGTGCTGGGCGTCGCGCTGGGAGTCCCGATGGCATACCTCACCGGGCGAATCCAGCGGGGTGAGCCGACCCAGGCAGAGGCACTGGGATTTGTTTTGCTCGGAGCCGGTATCGCGGAAGCCCTGGGCATGCTGCCGATCCTGACTGCCATGGCCATGGGGGTCACTGTCGCGAGCCTGGCCTCTCACCACGACCGTCCTTTCGACTCGATCCAGGGCTTTGAATGGCCGTTCATGATTCTGTTCTTCGTGCTTGCGGGCGCATCCCTTGAAATGCAGGCGCTTTTGGTCGCGGGGGCGGTGACGGTGGTGTACGTGCTTGCCCGATGCCTGGGAATCGTGGCTGGCACCGGCATGGGCTCGCGGCTGGTCGGAGCCCCCCGGCCCTTGCAGAAGTGGCTCGGCGTGGCGCTTTTCCCGCAGGCGGGAGTTGCGATCGGCATGGCACTTTTCGCCGCCCAGAAGTTTCCCGAGGCGGCCTCCGTCGTGCTGACAGTGGTCGTCGCCTCTACTGTTGTGCTGGAGACGATCGGCCCCGTTTTCACACGCCTGGCGATTCGGGCGGCCGAGCGGAGCCCGGGAGCCTAGACGATATTGCCCCGGCGCTGTCGCCCGGTGCCATAATCAGACGGGTCGCTAGCCAGCGAGATGCTGTCATGGATATCGAACGATTTGTGGAAGACTGCGTCGCCGCGAACTGCGAGTCTGACGCGCAGGACGCGGTGCTCGAGGTGCTCGCGCGAGCCATGGAAAATCCGGCGGCGTGCCTCAAGGCTCTGGGGGAGCCGGAACGGGCGGACATCAATGTGCTTCACCGCTCCGAGACGCTCACGATTTTCAGCGCCGCCTGGACGCCGCAGATGAATCTGATGCCGCACAATCATCTCATGTGGGCCAATATCGGCATTTACACGGGGCGGGAAGACAACATCATGTGGCGCCGTGGGGAGCGACGCCTCGAGGGGTTCGGGGCGAAGACCCTCTTCGAGGGGGATGTGGCGGCCCTGGCGTTCGACGCTATCCATTCGGTCACCAATCCCCTGCCACGATTCACCGGAGGCATCCACATTTACGGCGGTGATTTTTTTGATACGCCGCGCAGCCTCTGGGACCCGGAGACGCTAGAGGAGAAACCCTCCGACGGCGCCGTCATCCGTGCCATATTCGAACGGGAGAACGAGCGGCTGGAGAACCGCCGGGAGGCATGAACGGCCGTCCGGCCGGTCAGAACTCCGCCCGAACCCGGGCCCCGGTGATTCGACCGGCGCGGCTTTCCCGCCAGATGATGAAGCCGTTGGAAGCAATGATAATGCCGGCGCCGATCAGCACCGTCGGTAACGGCCACTCGTCCCAGATCATCCAGCCGAACAGGGTCGCCCACACAATGCCGCTGTAATTGAATACCGTCACGATGGCGGCACGGGCGTTACGGAAAGCGGTCGAGATCAGCCATTGCGCCAGCGCGCCCGACAGACCGACACCGAACAATAAGGGTAGTTCGTTCAGGGAGGGTGTCACGGCGACCAGTGGCAGAGGCAGGGCCGTGACGACCGTGCCGATGACCAGGAAATAGAAGGTGACGGTTTCGGGACGCTCGAACCGACCCAGGTAACGCAGAATAATCTGCAGCGTGGCGTGCATCAGGGCAGCCGCGATCGCCACCGTGATCCCCAGGGCGCTCACGTGACCGGAGGGTCCGGTCATGATCACCACCCCTGCGAAACCGATCACCACTGCTGCCCATCTGTACGGGCCGACTGACTCTCGCAGGAAAATGACCCCGAGTACGGGGATGAACAGCGATGCGGTGAACAGCAGCACCGTTGTCTCTGCCATCGGCATCAGCGAGAAGGCGCCAAAGGTGGTGACCAGAGAAAGGGCGCCCAGCACGGCCCTGAGGCCGACGAGTGTCGGTTTGCTGCGAATGACCAGGATTTCCCGCTTGCCGAGGGCGAAAACGAGGAACAGGAACGGGATGCAGGCGATGAGGTTCCTGTAGAAAGCGATCTCGATGACCGAGTGCCTGGCGCTCAGCAGTTTGGCGAACACGTTCATCACCGTAAACATGAAGAACGCGCCCATGGCCGCCAGCATGCCGCGAACCACGTGATCCTGATGCGCTTGGGGTGGAGTCTCAGACGACAAGGAGGATCCGCTTATGCCTGTGGGTTGTTGAATCGACCTGATGGCCCCGGGAATCGCCAGTGACGTGGACGGATACCGGGAATAACTTCCGCTCGCATGTAAGCCAATATGCGGAGATTACAAAAACGATATTTAACAATAAATTGTATGATATTTTTGATGCGTTTTCTCGGATCTTTCGTCATTGAAAGGATTCGTAATCGCAGAGTCAGGGTGCTCCGTGGAGCCGGCGTCCGGGCATTGCCGGGCGGGGAACGTATGACGGAGGCGCGGCATCAAAACAAGCGCTCGGCTCCCGGCGTCTTCAGCCGCCGCCGCGCTGAAAGTAGCGCTCGAAACGCGCCATGAAACGTTCGCGCTCGGTTTCGGAGAAGCCGGAAAACGTGAAACGGGCCTCGACGTAGGGAAGTTGAAGGGATCCGATGGACCGGTAGCGCTGCGCTCCCAGCTCGATATCCAATGTACGTTCACCGTCTTCGATGTGAACCCGGTCGTTTTCCACCGTAAAGGTCCGGGGGGCGATGGCCGGCCGAAGGAACATGTAAAACTCGGCGTGGGTCAGACCGAGCTCCCGGACGAAATCACACATCATCTTCCCGGCGTGCGATGAAGCTGACCGTCTGCTCATCGGGAGCCGCGTCAGCCTCCGGCGATCGGTGGCCAGACGGCCAGCGTGTCACCGTCTTTCAGGATTGCTGAATCCCGCTGGCTTCGAGGGGCAAATATACCGTTGATCAACACCAGGTGGGTTAGCTGCCGCGGCACGTTGAATTTATCGATGATCGTGTGCGGCGACGCATCCTCCGGCACGACAATGTCGATCGCGTTGTCTGCGGCCCCTTCGGGCAGGTAACCCTGCAGCGACGCGTAGAGCTTGAACCGGATCTTCATATCGGGGCCCAGGTATCGGCCTGCGTGGCGCCCAGGTAAGCCTCCATGATTCGGGTCGGGTCCCGTTGCAGCCGCGCCTTCCATTTTCCCAGTGACAGCCGGCTCTGAATGAGCCCGCGCAGCACGCCGACATGCTGGGTGAGTCCCAGGCTGTTGGCGCCCACCAGCACGTCCTCACGGAATTGCAGGCTGAGATACCGGTAACGTGACGGATCGCTGAGCTCGGCGGAGTCGCCGCCGTCCACGCCCTGCCAGCTGCCGAAGGAAGCAGAAACGAGGCCAAGGGTATCCAGGACGTTCATCGGGATGCTGCCCTTGTGGCGGGTCGATCCCTCGGCCGCCATGTTTCCGGCGGCTATGCGACCGTGGTCGGCGGCGGTGGGCTGAACGGCGAGAACGGAATACTCGCCGGTGACGAAATCCTTGCCCCGGGCCACGTCTCCGGCGGCGTACACGTCGGGATCGCTGGTCTGCAGGTAGTCGTTCACCAGCACGCCCTGGTCCGTCTCTACGCTGCTGCCTTCCAGAAACTCCGTATTGGGAATGACGCCGGTGGCGCGGATGACAAGGTGAGCGGGGAGGTCGGTGCCGTCGTCCAGTGCCACAACCAGCTCGCCGTCATTGCCGGATCGCTCGATGGATGCGACACGGGCGGAGACATGGACGGTGACCCCCTTGCTTTCACACCAACGGGTGATAAGTCCCCCGCAGGGTTCGTTCATCATCCGCGGGACCATTCGATTTTCCATTTCCACGACGGTGAGATCGACGCCGCGTAAGGCCAGCGCCTCCAGAATGATAGAGCCGATAAATCCCGCACCGATAAGTACGACGCTGGCGCCCGGGTTTGCCAGCCTGTAGATGTGCCGAGCGTCCTCCAGGGTCCAGCAGGCGTGTACTCCGGGCAACCCGATCCCGTCGACGGGTGGCGTCGCCGCCCGTGATCCGGTGGCTATCAGCAGCTTGTCGTAGCGGATCTGGCCCCCGCTCTCGAGCTGCAGTGTCTTTTCGGCTGTGGAAACGGTCGTCACCCGGTCGTGCATCACCGACGTGCCGATGTGCTCGAAATGGTCCGGAGTCTTTCTCAGATAGGTTCCCTTCTCGTCGATATTGTCGATCAGGTAGTAGGGAATGGCCATGCGAGAGTAGGGCGGCTCGGCCTCGTCGCCCACGATCGTGATCCGGGCTCCGGGATCCCGCCTGTGCAGCGTTTCGGCGGCGATCACGCCAGCCGGTCCTGCGCCGATGATGACATGGTGCATGCTGGATCCTCCTGCCATTGGCCCGGCCGCACCGTGCCAGCAGCGTCGTCGTGCGCTATCCCTGGCTGGGCAGACCGAAGCGCTCCCGGATCTCGGGCGTCACCGCGCCCTCCGGTGTCCAGCCACGCAGTTCGTAGTACTCCGGCAGCATCCTGTCCAGCTCTGCCACCTTGCCCTTGGCAGGACCCGTCTTGGCGGCTTCCTTGAGTAGGCGTTTCGGCAGATTGTCGTCGGCACCGGTCAGTCCCGCCGCCAGGTTGAAATCGCGTTCCAGGTTCCAGATGCGCTCGCCCACCTCGACCAGCGTGTCCGTGGTCCACTCCCCGTCGCAGGCGGCGTCGATCTGCGGCGCGATGTTCTCCAGCGTCCAGGCAAAGGTCGTGAAGACGCACAGTCCCGACGAATCCACGGCGGCCGTGGCGTCCTGGAAGGCTTTGACGAGCGCCGCCTTGCCCTCGGACACCAGGGGATCGGTCTTCTCGGGGATCCCCAGGATCTCGGAGGAGACCGTGTAGCTGCGAAGATGGCATGCTCCCCGGTTGGAAGTCGCATAGGTCAATCCCATTCCCTGGATGCCTCTCGGGTCGTAGGCAGGGAATTCCTGACCCTTGACGCTCATGGAGAGATCGGGGTGGCCATATTTCTCGCACAGCCGCCTGGAGCCAAGGCCCAGTTCCTTTCCGAAACCCTCTCCCCTGGCGACCAGTTCCGCGGCCCTCGCCAGCGCATCCGCCGAGCCAAACTTGAGTTCCAGGCCCCCGGTCGTCTCCTTGTCGATGACCCCCATCTCGTAGAGCTCCATGGCGGCTGCCACCGTGGCGCCGAAACTGATGGGGTCCATACCGTCCTCGTTGCAGAGGAAATTGACGTAGGTGACCGCATCCAGGTCGCCGACGCCCGTATCGGTCCCCATCGCCCAGGCTGCCTCGTATTCCAGGCCGCCGGAATTACCCCAGTATTCGGGTTTGTTCTTGACGGTAAAGTGGCCCTGATCGACGGTGGAGATGCGGCCGCAGGCGATGGTGCAGCCAAAACAGGCCGCATTGGTAGTGAGATTCGGCTTGCCGTCACTTTTTCTCGGCTCGTGCATCGCCTCGCCGGAAATCTTGTTGGCGTCCTCGAACTGAACGTCACGCGCATTTCGCGTCGGCAGCGCGCCCACTTCGTTGATCACGTTCATCAGCACCTGGGTGCCGTAGGACGGGAGTCCCTGCCCGGTGACGGCATTTTCCGCCAGCACTTGCTTCTGTTCGGCCGTGACCTTCATGAATCGGGTCGGGTCCTTGATGTTGCCGACCCCGCGGGTGCCGCGAACGGCTACTGCCTTGAGGTTCTTCGAAGCCATGACCGTCCCGACGCCCGAGCGGCCGGCGGCCCGGTGCAGATCGTTGACAATACATGCGTAAAGGCATCCCGCCTCGGCGGAACGCCCGACCGCGGCAATTCTGATCAGCGGGTCCTGGTGCTTCTTGTGGATGAGCTCGTCCGTCGCCCAGACCGATTTGCCCCAGAGATCCTCGGCCGGCAGCAACTCGGCGCGTTCATCCTCCAGATAGAGGTAAACGGGCGAGGGCGACTTGCCCTCGAAGATAATCATGTCCCAGCCGGCGTTCTTCATCTCGGCGCCAATGAAGCCGCCGGAGTTCGAGCATGCGACTGTCCCCGTCAGCGGGCTTTTGGTGATCACGGAATAGCGGCCGCCTGTGGAGGCGGTTGTCCCTGTCAGCGGGCCGGTGGCCATGATCAGCTTGTTATCCGGACCCAGGGGATCGCACCTGGGATCGATCTCCTCGACCAGGTAGCGTGTTGCCAGCCCCCGTTGTCCCAGATACTCCCGAGCCCATTCCATGTTCAGGGGCTCGGCCTGGATCTTTCCCTCAGTGAGATTGACGCGCAGTATTTTTTTTGTCCAAGCCATGATGTGTTCCCCGGATCCTAAGAGCTCGTGTGTTTTGCGGTGTCCGTTTTGGCAGCCCAGTTGCGCATGCGCTCCAGCCCGGTGGCCCCGGCATCGATGTAGGTGATGGCTTCCGTGGGGCATGCCTCGGCACACTTGGGATCGCCCCCGCACAGATCGCACTTGATGACTTTGCCCGTGTCCACGTTGTAGTTGACGGTGCCGAAAGGACAGGCAATGGTGCACACCTTGCACCCCACGCACACCGAATCCAGCACATCCTTCGAGCCGGTGGCCGCGTTGACCACAATGGCGTCTACGGGACAGGCCTGCATGCACCAGGCCTCGTCGCACTGGGTGCAGGTATAGGGCACAAATCGGCCCTCGTGGTGAAACGTGAAAACCTTGATTCGGGACTTGGCTGGATTGAACAGGCCCTCATTCTCGTAGGAGCAGGCCATCTCGCATTGCAGGCAGCCTGTACACTTGCCTGGATTGATGTGTAGCGATTTCTGCATCGATACCCCCCTGGTATCCACCGCGGGCATCCGATCGTTTTACTGCATTTTGTGGTGCGGTCCCGGTTGCGAAAACGCTCCGCGGGAGGGAAGTGCCCGATTCTCCCCTACGGGGCTATCTTAGACGACAGCCGTCGAATTGACACGTACGAGGCGCGTCCTCCGGTACGCTTTCCGCCGGGCGACATCAGGAACCGATTTTGGGTGTGTGGCGGCAACGCTGGATCCGATGGCTTTTTTCAATGTGCCTACCATGATCTGCTAGTCTGTCTGCCCGACGCCCGGGCGCGCGTTTCGATATATCGGCGCGGGAACGTCACCCCCCCCTCGGGCCGCACAGCATCCACATGGAGACAGGCAGTATGCACATCGAAACGAGCGCGCCAGTCATGGTGACCGGCGCCACGGGCTACGTCGCCGGGTGGCTGGTCAAACGTTTGCTGGAAGAGGGACTGACGGTACATGCGCCTGTGCGGGACCCGGAGAACGCCGGAAAGCTCCAGTATCTCAATGAAATTGCCGCCTCGACCCCGGGGCAGATCCGTTTCTTCAGGGCAGACCTGCTGGATCAGGGGTCCTATGCCGAGGCAATGGAAGGCTGCGCCATCGTCTTTCATACCGCGTCACCCTTCGTCATCGACGTTAAAGATCCCCAGCGGGATCTGGTGGATCCGGCCCGGCTGGGCACCCGCAACGTGCTGGAGGAGGCCTCACGCACCCGCAGCGTTCGGCGGGTCGTTCTCACCAGCAGCTGTGCCGCTATCTACGGCGACAATGCGGACCTGGATCGAACCCCTGCCGGCGTGTTCACTGAGGACGTCTGGAATACGACGTCCTCCCTCGACCATCAGCCCTATTCCTACTCCAAGACCGTCGCCGAGAAGGAAGCCTGGAAGATCCACGATCGGCAGGACCGCTGGGACCTGGTGGTGATCAACCCGTCGTTCGTGATCGGACCGGGGATCAATCCCTACGCCACCTCCGAGAGTTTCAGGCTGATCAGGCAGTTCGGCGACGGCACCATGAGGACCGGGGTGCCGCGTATCGGCGTCGGCGTGGTGGACGTGCGGGATCTTGCGGAAGCTCATCTCAGAGCCGCGTTCACGCCGGAAGCCAGCGGACGCTACATCACCTCTGGGCACAACACCGATTTCCATGAACTGGCGCAGGCCTTGCTCGAGCGTTACGGGAACGACTACCCGATTCCACGCCGGGTCATGCCGAAGTGGCTTGTCTGGCTGGTCGGCCCACTGGTCAACAAGGCGATGACCCGCAAGATGGTGGCGCTCAACGTAGACAGGCCGTGGCGGGCGGACAATAGCAGGGGCGTCAGGGAACTGGGCATCACCTACCGGCCGTTCAGGGAATCCATCGAGGATTTCTTCCAGCAGATGATCGACAGCGGCTATCTGGCCGGGAAAGCCGATCACTGACCCATAAGCCGGATCCGGTGTGGCTCGTCAGCCGGGTCTCTGGAGGATATGGACGGCAATCAGCAGCAGCGCCACGGCGCAGGAAGTGCTGAGAACCAGATTCCTCGCGCGGTTCATCCGGCGGTGCAGAAGGTTGAAGTGCGCCCACGTCGCGACAGTGGCGATGATGCAGAGGTAAGAGACCCACGGGTGGATACGGCCAGGTGGAGTCAACGCGATCGCAATCAGGGTAGCCGCGATCGCCGACCAGTTGATCATTAGATGGAAGAATCCCCGCGCCGGGAACCCGGGGTGATTGACCATTCGACCGGTGCGCCGGAACCGCTCGCTCTGGGAACCGCAGCGGATGAGCCGGTAGTTTCGGAGCAGCGTTATCAGCCAGAAAGCCCAGAGCACCCCGATGGCGAGATAGATCCATGCCGCTGAAGCACTGTCGGAAATGACCGTTGCCGCACCCAGGAGCATAGCGGCCTCGATGCTCAGCAAAACCACGCACAGCATCTCCACCTGTCTGGACAGAAGCCGGCAGCGTGTGGCCTCACTGCCCCCGCTAAATTCCGATGACGTCATCTTGTTTGCCGGGCACGGCCGGGTAGCTCCATTGCCAATAGCACAGCTCTCCTCCCGGAAATGAGACTATCCTGCTATGGTCACGAACGCACGCGCGCCCCGCGCGGCAGATTGGCAATGACAGGACAACAGGGCATAGTGCAGTGGCGTTAACCGGGGGGAGTTTTATGAAGGTCAAATCTTTGGGGCATGTGGTGGTTAAGGTGACTGACCTGGAGCGGTCAGAGGGCTTCTACACCGGAATACTGGGTCTGGACGTTTGTGCGCGTTACGACGAGAACGGTATGAAGATGACTTTCTTCAGCCTTGGCAATCATCACGATCTCGCGCTGATGGAGGTCACCGGCGAACAGCCCGCGGGCGGAGACCAGGCGGTCGGTCTTCACCACGTCGCCTTTTGTATCGGTACCAGCATGGATCAGCTGAAAGAAGCGAAAGCGGAACTG
>Ga0209536_100016640_pt1 | contig 10448 bp, 10 predicted proteins | sample DeeMarSeWOR28_12_FD_187461 | JGI IMG/M metagenome (GOLD analysis project Ga0209536, IMG submission 187461) | Marine sediment microbial communities from White Oak River estuary, North Carolina - WOR-2-8_12 (SPAdes) (version 2) | ecosystem: Environmental > Aquatic > Marine > Intertidal zone >...
TCAGCGCTGCAACCCAGCAGGATACCACCGGAACCTGGTACCCTGAAGTGGCAGACTTGGATGACCTGGCTTTAAGCTGTTCGATCTTTGCCGATCCAGGAATGGAAGCCACGGCCACGGTTGTTACGGATTGCACTTCGGGTACCTATACACGCCCTGCTGGCATTTCCGGTACGGACAGCTTCTCCTACCAGGTTTGCGATCCTGGCGGGGCATGTGATGATGCCGTGGTCAGCTACACGATCACCAACAGCAGTGCGCATGTTGGCGATATCGACAGCTTCTCTACCCCTGCACCCCGTGCCCGGTGGAATGCTACGGTTGAGATCACAGTACACGATTCCCAGGAAAACCCGCTTGCGAATGCCCTGGTCGAAGGATCCTGGAGCGAAGGCGTTTCTGGCGGCAGCAGCTGCACCACTGACGCCAGCGGGGTCTGCAGCCTCACCAAGACCAATATTAAGAGCAATGTGACCGGGCCTGTTTTCACCATTACCAATGTCACCCACGCTACGCTGAACTATGCTCCACAGGACAACCATGACCCGGATGGGGATAGTGACGGCACCAGCATTGTCGTTTACCAGGATGGCCCCACTCCGAACCAGCCGCCGCTGGCCAGCTTTAGCTACGATTGCACAGACCTGGCCTGTACGTTTTCCGGTGCAGGCTCATCCGATCCTGACGGCTCGATCAGCGCCTATGCCTGGGATTTCGGGGATGGGCACACGGCTGTTGGTGAATCCAGTCAGCATACCTTCGTCACAGGTGGCACCTACCCGGTGACTCTCACCGTGACCGATAACGATGACGCTACTGGTATGGAGACACAGCAGGTTTTTGTCGGATCAGGATCTCTCCAGTACCTGCATGTCGGCGATCTCTCTGGTTATGGTGAGATCGCCAGGAAGGATCGCTGGAACGCCCTGGTCACCATTTGGGTTCACACCACTGATCACACAACCTTCGAAGGAGCTACGGTGACCGGCTCCTGGAACACGGGCCGCGAGATGAGCTGTACGACGACTTCAGGTGGATACTGCACCGTAATCTTGTCGAACCTGAAAACCGCCCTCGAAAGTGTGGTTTTCACCGTTACCAACCTGGCAGCCCCGGGGACAGAATACCAAGCCTCGGAGAACCATGAGACGGTGATCACCATTTCCTTACCGCAATAGATGTGCAACTATCCTTTAGCCGCTGGAGCCAGGCGAACCTGGCTCCAGTTATTTTTTGTGCGGTCTTTGCACGGGTTGGTGAACTGCAGGATGCTTCCGTCCTTCTATCATCAGGTTCGCAGGCCGTGTTTTTGCAGGTGATTCCTGGCAACCCGCGTTATAATGCCCGGGGAGGTCAGCCGCCATGAATCGCTACTACCACGCCATCCGCCAGCCGGTGCGCCGTCCACACGGCGACACGTACCTGCTGCTCACCCTGCTCAGCTTCGCCCTCTCCGTTTCCCTGACCAGGCTTTTCCTGGCATTAACCGGCTACCCCCAGCTGGGAGGAGGTGTCCTGCATATCTCCCATGTCCTGTGGGGTGGTTTGCTGCTCTTCATCGCAGCGCTGCTACCGCTACTCCTCGCCAACCGCTGGGTATACCGGGTGACAGCCATCCTGGCCGGGGTTGGCATTGGGTTGTTTATCGACGAGGTGGGCAAGTTCGTCACCGCCAGCTACGACTATTTCTTCGCCCCAGCCGCCCCGATCATCTATGCCTTTTTCCTGATTTGCGTGCTTATCTACATCCAGATCTCAAAACCGCGCCAGCGACACCCACGCAGCGAGCTTTATGCCACCCTGGAGCTGCTCGAAGAAGTCCTCGACCACGACCTGGATGCAAAGGAACAAGTGGATATCAAGCGCCGCTTAGCGTTTGTGATCGCCAACGCGGAAAATCAGGATATGAATAAGCTGGCCCGGTCCCTGTTCGATTACTTTGATAGCAACCAGCTGGCCTTAACGCCTGCCCATCCCGGCTGGTTAGAGCGCATTGCTGACCACCTGAGGCGATTTGAAACCAAGCACCTCGATCAGGGTCGCTTGAAAAGCCTTTTGATATGGGGAATGGTACTGCTCGGGGTTGGCTCTATCCTGCTTCCCCTTTTTTCCACCGCCTTCTACCTGGTCAACCTGGTATCAGGACAGCTGGGGGAAGCTAATTGGTACATCGCCATTCAGCTGCTCTTGCTAGCAGCGGGGATCATGCTGCTGGTTGCTGCGCTGCGATTCCGCCGGGGAGACGAATTGCGCGGCCTTAATAGCAGCTACATTCTCCTGCTTGTCTACCTGACCATTGTAAACTTGTTCTTGTTCTATTATTACCAGTTTGCCATCATAATCGCCGCGATCTACCAGTTCACCTTGTTGCTGGGGGTGCTCCATTACCAGCGCAGGTACAACCTCTCCGCAGAAGATGAGGATCAGCTGCTGCCAGGCCAGGAAGTCCCGGATAAATTAATTTAGGATACAAATACCGGTTAAATACCCCCTTACTTATTCCCTTCCTTCATCCATCGACGGGTCTGTAGAACCATGCGGGAAAATTCCAGCGTGTGCTTCAGGGGATGGATGTGGCTGCCCTCGTCCCGGTATATGGTCTTGATCGGCACCCACGCCAGAGCATAACCTCGCAGGATACAGGTCACGATCATTTCCACCTCGAATTCAAAACCCGACTCCTGGCTGTCCAGTACCCCTTCCATCATGCGCCCGCTTAGCAGCCTGTATCCCGACTGGTTGTCCGGAATAGGTTGTCCAACAGCCCAGGAAAAACTCCACCTGCCCAATGAATTTGCCAGCCTGCGTACTGGCGGAATCTGGTTGAAATCACGCTTGCCGATGATCAGATCGGGTTTTTGATCCTCGAATAACGACATAAATCCAGGAATTTCACCTGGATCATGCTGCCCATCGGCATCGATGGTGATCACCGCCTCGTATCCACTAACTAGGGCCACCTGGAAGCCCCTGCGCAGGGCTGCCCCTTTTCCCTGGTTCGGGATTTGCTGGATCACCTTGGCGCCATTTTCCTCTGCGACCTGTGCAGTCCCATCCTGTGAGCCATCATCGATCACCAGCACTTGCAGGTGAGCTGCGGCACCGTTTATTACTGGCGCGATACGCTGGGCTTCGTTATAAGCCGGAATGAGTGCCAAAGTTTTTTCCGCTTCCATTGCTTTGCCTCCAGGTCTGGAAATGTATTTTTCCTCGCCTCTGCCAGCTGATCAAATAAAGGTACAATATGCCATCAACAATAGCCTAGATCACCCGTTATTATATCCACTGGCAAGTTTTCCAAACAGGGATGTCACCCAATTGAAAGAAACCCATCCAGGAGAACCCATTGAGACACAAACTGTCAACCTTTGTGATGATCGCCTGCCTGCTCTTCCCTGTCCTGACCACCATCGCCATGATTTCTTATCCTGGCGGCACGCGGCAGGATCCGCACACCGTTGGTTACCGGTTTTTTGAGAACTTTTTCAGCGAACTGGGATTGACCCAGAGCCATGCCGGTGGACCGCAAACCGCTTCATTTATTTTATTCACGATCGCCCTTTCCCTGGCTGGCGCGGCCCTGATTATTTACTATCTCCTGGCACCATCCCTGTTTCACCAGAACACAGCCCAGCGTATAACCAGCTGGACCGGCTCCTTCTTCGGCCTGGTTTCAGGTGCTTCATTTGTCGGTGTAGCTTTCACGCTGGCTGACGTCTACCTGGCTCCCCACGCGCTGTTTGTCCAGCTGGCATTCATCGCATTTTTCATCGCTGTCACCTTTTACGCGGCCGCGATTTTTCTCCACCCAGAATTTCCTGACCGTTATGCCTGGGTTAACCTGTCATTTGGTCTGCTGCTGGGCGTCTATATCTGGTTGCTCTTCAACGGGCCCGCCGCGGATACCATCTATGGATTGGTTATCCAGGTTACCGGGCAGAAGCTGATCGCTTATGCCGCGGTCGCTTGCATGTTCGTCATTGCATACGGGACTCGGCACGTGCTGGATCACACAAAGGGAACAGCACATACGAGAATCATTCCGGGGGAACAGCCTTCCAGCGGTTAACCACTTAATTTCTCTAGGTTAATTTTGTCACGCTCCCGGCTGGTGATATTAGCCTCTGCCCAGGCGCTGAAATCCCAATCGCTCAGGTTTTGGCGCAGCTCGTTCTTGCTGTGCAGCTTGAACTTGGACAGCACGTTGCGAATATGGGTCTTGACCGTCTCGGGCGAGATCGTCAAGTGATCCGCAATTTGCACGTTGGTAAAATTCAGGCAGGTCAATGCGCTCACTTCCTGCTCCCGTGGCGTAAGTGCCCGCCAGCGGAGCAGATTCTCCTCTGCAGCCTGGTGCCGGGCAAGCGCGTTGGCCAGCAAATCAGCCGCAATTTCGTCTTCGGGACGCAGCTCGCGTTTTGAAAGCTCCTTAAGTGCCTGCCCTATCTCTCCACCCGGGTGCATGATCCGGGCAGCGAAGATCAACGAGCGCAGTACACGTCGCAGGTAGACCCAGAATGCCAGCCTAGATATCATCTTCCCCATCAATTTCCACTCGCAAGATAGAACATATGTTCTTTTTTTTACGATTGTACCGCAGCCGCATCCCGCTGTCAATGCATAATCGCAACACACCCTTCAAGCATCTCCAGTTCGAACCGGAGTATAATTAATTCGCCGATTTTTCTTGACTTGGATTCCGTCTGGGATCAGAAAGGAGCTTGGATATGTCTAGTAAATACAAGTGGCTTTTTGCGGTGCTCGCGGTGCTCGGTATCGTCATCATCGCCCAGGCTGGTGCGATTGACAGCTACTATATGCCGCTGGTATATAAGCAGCCAACCCACACACCCACACCGACTGCCACACCTAAGCCAACAGAATGCCTTAACCAGGTGTTCTTCATCAAGGGAATCAAGGTTTGTTTCACGGATATCGTTTACAAGCCTACCACCAGCCCACTGGATGAGTGGGTAACCATCAAGAATCTTGGCAATAGTTCCGTGGAGTTAAAGGATTGGCGGATTGTTAGCGATTCTTCCACCAGCTTCAAATATGATTTTCCCGAGTTCACGTTGAAAACCGGTCAAACGATTAAAGTCTGGACGAAAACTGGTAAAAACAGCTCCAGCGAATTATTCATGAACCACGGTGAGCAGTTCTGGAAGGATAATAAGGATTGCGGTTATCTCAAGGATGAATCTCGCGAGACGGTTAATTCATTCTGCTACAGCGACACCGGTTTTTCCGCCGCGCCGTATGGCAAATAAACCTGCGAGGGAGTAGCCGGGAATCACTTTTTGAAGGCATCAAAAATTACTGGAATTGAATTCAAAGCCACCCACTGAGCTTATGAGACAGGCAACATCAAAAATACCCTCATTGCTGCTGAAAGCACTGCTTGCCTGCCTGTTAGGAGCTGGATTCATCATCATTGCCCGGGCTTCTTTGCAGTCAAACCAGTACATGCCGCTCGTCCTCAATCAGGGGACAACGGAAACTCCGACCCCGTCCCGTACGCCAACTCAAACCGGGACGATCACCATCACCGCCACGCCAACCGTTACTGGCACACCGCCAACTGCCACCCAGACCCGTACTGCAACCCCGACCAGGACGCTTGTCCCTGGTGTCTTCATCGTCGATATCCTCTACGACCCGACAACGAACCCGCTGGACGAGTATGTGTTGATCCGCAACCAGACCGGGGATTACATCCCCATGGAGGGCTGGACCCTGCGGGATGACAACCAGAACGTCTTTACCTTCCCCCGCTATACCCTGGTGTCCTGGGCCTCGGTCAAGGTTTGGACGAAAGCAGGGATTATCGATGTGGATAACCTCTACTGGGGCAGGACCGAACCTGTTTGGAACACACACGGGGATTGCGCTTATTTGCGGGATGCTGATTTCAAACTAATGGACAGCGAGTGCTATTGATCAAACTGCTGTTTAAAAAATAGAATCTCTTCTCCTGACTACGTATTAAAAAACCTCGTGAATCCAGGTGTGGATTCACAAGGTTTTGTAGCTTAAACGCCTGCCGCCTGGTAAAGGAGAGAAATCCAGGCGGCGGCGTGCAGGAGGGAGAAGTAGGAATGAAGGAGCCAATTACCGATAATTGCTTACAAGGACGATGTCGAACTTACATTAATTTGCCTTGCTTTGTTGGCATCATCCACTTCCACCCATATAAACGATTTATGGTCTGATTTGTTACACCAGCCGTATGCAGCGAACCTTGCACCTTTGCAAGGTCAAACCAGCTTCATATGGACATTCACACCGTAAAATGATTTCACCCAACATCCACGCAAGGCGTTTCCGCAATCAATCACATCATTGCCTCCCTGTGAACCTGCCACCCGCAGCTGCTGGCGCAGAAAATCAGCAATCTGCTCCGTTGTGCTCTGTGGATCTGATTTCCAATTCCCCGGTTAAAATACATGCCTGGGCGTCTCCTCCACGCTGGAAACGTCCAGGCACTTGCACCCCCCACCCCAGTGAGATGATGAATTTCACCTCACACCCCATAGGCCCCCATTAACCCATGAATGAGACGACAATGTCTATTGGCGAAACCCCCGCTCACGTGGGCTAGAATTAAAAACGCATGGATTTCAGTTTTGTTACACTTTCCCCTCAATCCGTAGGAAGATCAACAATCAACCAAAGGTTAAAAATAACCCCTCTGTCTGGTTGGGGGGGGCAACCAGGACAGAGGGGGCCTAGTGGGGCATGCCTATTATCACATCATTTTTATTAAATTGCAAGCCATTTACCACAACCATGTGGATATTCTTAAAAAACTATCTCCCCCGTCACGTTTTCCCACTTTTGGCGTCTTATTAACATACCGCCAAGACACCAGGCAGAAGTTTCTTACAGCCATGATATGGTTTCCAGCAGGAATTCCCTGTAAAAGGGAGCTGCAAATGTATTCTATCTGCCTGCCATTCGTATGGGATACGCCGCTGGTTGACAAAGTTACTTCATTACCCCCCCACCCAGCGGTTAAATCCACCCGGAACACCTCCCACCCTTTCCGGGTACCTCAACCTGGAGACCTCCGAGTAAATTTCTGCTCGGAGGCCTCTCTGTTATTCTGCACGATATGCATAAATTTGTCGAATTTAGATAGATTTGCGAGTCAACACTCCCCATTCTCTTCAACATAAATGATCTTGCTGCCCTGGGGTTCAAACTTGATCTGGACTGGTTTGAGTTCTGGCAGGGCGCGCATGATGTCGGGGAAAAACTCCGGGTGGGCGTATAACAGCAGGAAACCCCCGCCCCCTGCACCCAGGATCTTGCCCCCGATCGCCCCTTGCTTGCGGGCAGTTTCGTACCATGCGTCGATCTTCGGGTTGCTAATTCCCCCAGCCAGCTTCTTTTTTTCCATCCATCCCTCGTGCAGTATCTCTCCAAAACCATCCAGGTCGTTAGCCACCAGTGCATCCCTCAGCTCCCCCGCCAGGTGGGTCATCTTGCGCAGGCTGGCTCTTTTGTCAACGTGATTCACCGTGTTCAGGCTCTGTTCCTGCAGGATAGTATCCGCTGAGCGTGTCATGCCTGTGTACAACATCAGCAGGCTTTTCTGCAACTTATTTTTTGTCTCCGGTGAACAGATCACAGGGTCAACAAACACGCTCTCATCCGGATTAAAGCGGATGTATTGCAGCCCACCAAAGGCCGCGATAAACTGGTCTTGCTTGCCAATCGGCTTCTTGCAACGTTCAATTTCGATCTCGCAGGCACCTTCAGCGAGCCGCTTTGCGCCCACGTGCTGACCAATGTGCGCATAAAGGGAGTTCAACAATCCCACCGTGTAAGTGCTCGAGGAGCCCAGACCGGTACCCTGGGATGGAATATCCGAAATGGATGTAATTTCGATCCCGCACTGCGGTTTTACCATGTTCAGTGCTTCGCGGATTAACTCGTGTTTGAGCTGGTCAACGCGATCAACGATCTCGGTGATCGAATAACTGGCGCGGATCTGCTCATCAAATTTCTTGTTTACGTTGATGTATATATACTTGTTGATTGCCGTGCTCAGCACTGCGCCGGGTTCCTGGCGGTAGAAGGCTGCGAGATCACTGCCCCCCCCAGCGAAGCTGATGCGTAACGGCGTGCGCGAGATGATCAACCGGTCATCCTCCACATTTGTAATTTAAACCAGCAGGTAGTTGGTGAAAACGTCAAAGAATTGCACGATTTCCCACACCCTCAAACAGTTAAACGAAGGAATCAGCTCTCCTGTTACACGCTGTCAACTTCCCTTTAAGACCGTTTGCGGCCAGCTGGATTACACCAATTGATATAATTTATGCAAGGATACAGGATAGGCAGGAAACCAATGGCAGCCTTTTATATAAACCACTACCAGTTTGGAAAAATAACCATCGCTGGTAAAACCTATACCAAGGACCTGATCATCCTTCCCGATCGGCTAATTACCGGATGGTGGCGACAGCAGGGTCATCTTCTCCAGGTCGCAGATCTGGCTGAGGTTCTGCGTACTGAACTGCAATTGTTGATCATCGGTCAGGGTGCATATGGGCGCATGCAGGTAGCAGCTGAGGTCCAAGAGGTATTGAAAAACATGGGCTTCCGTTGGGTTGCTCTGCCGACAGGAGAAGCCTGCCAGGAATACAACCACACGGCACAGGATCAGCAGGTGGCAGCCGCGCTTCACCTGACCTGTTAATTTCAAATCGCACGCTCAATCTTGTATATTTTGTGCTAAACTATCATCAGTAAATTCGGCAATTTATTTTGAGCATTAGGAGCTCACCAGGCATAAAATATTATTTATAAATCTTGGAGAGAGATATATGAATAAAGAACCAAGACCCCATTACGCATTCTGGTTTGGACTGATCGGTTTTATCTTAGGTCTGGTTTTTGTTGCCCTGGCAACACTGATCACCCTGTTCATTCTCGAGGAACCGGTCACGATTGAGAACATCCTTGCGATCCACTCCCTGCAAACGGGTCCGCTCTTCTGGTTGATCGATAGCATCCCCTTCCTATCGGCAATCCTTTTTGCGTTTATTGGCAACCGCCAGAACCATCTCGTTCGCAACCGGTACCAATACTCGAAAGCGATCCATCACAGGGATGCAGAAATCCGCCATCTCAACTCGGTATTAGCCAAGCAGGATGAAGCGCACCAGCAGCTGGACGAAGTGATTGGGCGCGGGAAAAGGGATTGGGAGACCACCTTTGACGCGGTGGATGACATGATCGTTATCACCGATGTCAGTGGGAAGATCCTGCGCTGTAACCGGGCCACCAGCCACGCATTCCGCACCAATTTCGAGAATATCATCGGTCAGCCGATCGATGTCCTGTTCTTTGGTGAAGGTAGTAACGAGAAAGCTCGGCTCCCAACCCACAAGTCGGAGATCCGCTTCCCGAAGCTCGAAGGATGGTATGAGGTTTCCAGCAGTGCCACGAAATTAGAGCAGGACCGGGCAGCCACTATCTATTTGATCCGAGATGTCACCGACCGCAAGCAGGCCTCTCTGGACCTCTCCCGTCAGAAAGAATATTACGAATCCCTGGTGCGTAACAGCCCATTTGCGATTGTCACCCTCAGCCTGGATCAGCGCATCGTAGCCAGCAACCCAGCCTTCGAACGCATCTTTGGTTATTCCCAGCAGGAAGTCATCGGACACGACATCGACCAGCTCATCTCTCCCCAGGATTTGCTCGATGAATCCCACGCCTTGACCGAATCTGTGTTGTCGGGGGAAGTTGTTCACGAAGTAACCCGGCGCCAGAGAAAAGATCAAACCCAGGTAGAAGTCGAAGTTTACGGCATCCCAGTCATCCTCTGGGGTAAGCAGATCGGCATCCTTGCCCTCTACCATGATTTATCTTCGCTGCGGCAGACAGAAGCCGTGGTAACCCCCGAATCGATGTACGAGGAATATACAGCCGCAGAAGAGCCAGTCTCCGTTGAAGACATACAACCTGCAGAGTTTGACGAACAACTCGAGCAGGATGCCATGACGAAATTGGCTGGCAAACCTGTAACAGAAATCGAAGGGATTGGACCTGCATATTCCGAGAAACTGGCTGCGCTCGAAATCACCTCCATCGACCAGTACCTGCTGGCGACAGCAGACCGCGAGGGACGCAAGGAGGTTGCTGAGAAAACCGGCATTTCTCCCAAGCTGGTCCTGGAGTGGGCAAACCGGGCAGACCTGATGCGGGTACCTGGCATTGGCGAAGAATTCTCTGATCTGCTGGAGCAAGCCGGTGTCGATACCGTCAACGAACTCAAGTTCCGTAATGCAGAGAACCTGTACAATGCCCTGGTGGAAATCAACCAGGAAAAGAACCTAGTCCGGCGCCTGCCTTCTCATTCCGATGTCGAATCATGGATCGAATCGGCCAAGCAGCTGCCCGCCGTGCTGACCTATTAACCTTACAGATTCATT
>Ga0209536_100016641_pt1 | contig 10448 bp, 8 predicted proteins | sample DeeMarSeWOR28_12_FD_187461 | JGI IMG/M metagenome (GOLD analysis project Ga0209536, IMG submission 187461) | Marine sediment microbial communities from White Oak River estuary, North Carolina - WOR-2-8_12 (SPAdes) (version 2) | ecosystem: Environmental > Aquatic > Marine > Intertidal zone >...
CATTGAGTAATATTCCGGACGATATCAATGGAGCAAATAACCAAATGGCACACGTATTTGCAGTCGATGACCAGGAAGATTTCATACCATTACGTGAACAGTTTGAAACTGTTGATCTTGCTGCTACAAATTGGATTACCATCAATGAGGATAATAGTATTGGGTGGGAGATCACCACTGCCCCGAGTACCTCCGATAATAATACTGCTGCTTTTATGAATTTTTACGACTATGGTGACCGGCAACGAGTGGATTGGTTAATTAGTCCTTCTTTGGATTTTTCAGAAGCTGTTGAAGCAAGCATTACCTTCCGGACTTCTTATGCTAAAAATTTGAATTTTAATGATCAGCTACGCGTATTGCTATCAATGGATTGTGGAAACAATTTTGATAATGTATTGGAGATATATAATAGCAGTGATTTGTCCATACAATCCTCTGATGGTTACTGGAAACCGGCGAATCAAAACGATTGGAAAGAATATGCCATTGATTTAGATGCTTATGCCGGTGAAAAAAATATTCGCCTTGCTTTTTTAGCCGTGAATGATTACGGGAACAACCTCTACCTGGATGACATAGAATTTTATACAACATCGGTTGATAAAATTGTTTCAACAGCGAAGAATAGTTATACATTATTTCCAAATCCAACGGAAAATGGATTTTTTAAATTGGCATTTAATACCAGTGAAAGGCAAGAGATAACTGTATTTATTTATGATCAAATGGGAAGGGTAATTAGCATAGATGAATATAAGAATACATTAAATCAGACTTATTATTATGATCTTACAGGATTCAGATCCGGAGTGTATTTTATCACTGCCAAGGGCAAAGATTTTGTACGCTCAAAAAAACTGGTAATAAGCAGATAGTTTTTATTTATATATTTTCATTCCAATTATTTTTTTATATCCATCGAAATATCAAAACCATAATCGTAATTTTAAACTCCATTATTTGAGTTAAACCTTGAAGAAGATGAGTAAAAAGTTAACTGTAGCTATATTATATGGTGGCAAATCTGTTGAACATGAAATATCACTTCGTTCAGCAAGCAATGTTGTGACGCACATTGACAAGAAAGCTTTTAATATTGTATTGTTGGGGATTGATAAAAGGGGTTCCTGGTTTTTAAATTCATCAATTGAGGATAAAATTGATGCTGGCAATGGGGTATCAATTAAACTTGATGCCATTGAACCAAAGTTAATTGATTACTCTACTGGTAAAGTGATAAAAGTTGATGTAGTCTTTCCCGTACTTCATGGCACTGATGGAGAAGATGGTAGTATACAGGGGTTATTTAAATCCATGAATTTACCAGTTGTTGGTTCCGGGGTACTAGGTTCAGCAATTTCAATGGATAAACTGATCTCTAAGAAAATTTTAAAAGAGTGTGGAATTCCTGTAGCAAATTACATTGAATATAATAAATCTCAAAAGGAGCATATCCGGTTTGATGAGATTACAGCTAAAATAGGATTGCCATTTATGATTAAATCCGCTGCGCTGGGCTCATCAGTTGGAATTTCCATGGTTAAATCCGAAATGAATTTTGCTGGTGCTTTAGAAGAAAGCTTTAAATACGGAGATAAAATAATCGTAGAACAATATGTTAAAGGTCGTGAGCTTGAATGTGCCGTGATGGGGAATGGTGATCCCAAAGCATCTTTCCCCGGTGAAATCGTGATGGTAAAAGATTACGATTTTTATACCTATACAGCAAAATATCTTGATGAAAGTGCCATTGAAATAAAGCTTCCTGCAGAGTTGGAGGAAAGTATTTCCAAAAAAATTAGAGATATCTCAGTTTCGGCCTATCAGGCGTTACGCTGTGAGGATTATGCCAGAGTTGACCTTTTTCTAACGGAAAAAGGTGAAATCATTATTAATGAAATAAATACTATCCCTGGATTTACCAATGCAAGCATGTTTCCTATGATGTGGCAAAAAATGGGACTTTCATTTACTGATTTGATTTCAGAGTTAATAGACTTGTGCCTTAAACGCGATAAAGCTTCAAAAAACCTGGAAACTGATTATAATGTGGTGAATTAGTACATTTTGGCCAATAGGTTCAATTTTTTAGTAAATTCGCATTTTTAAATAATATCAACTAATAAAAGTTGTTCTAACAATATGCTGAATAAAATCATTGATATTTTTAAGCAGAAGTCCTGGAAGACATACATGATCCACATTGGATTAATGGTGATGGTAATCGTGGTATTGATTATCATTTTCTTTTTTGCCTATCTGCCTTCTGCAACCCGGCATGGTGAAACAGTGACTGTGCCAAACCTGGAAGGTATGTCCCTATTGGAAATGGATGATTTTCTTAAGAAACGACATTTGAATTATGAGGTATCAGATAGTGGGTATGCCTCCCAATATCCACCCTTGACCATTTTAAAACAATACCCATTGGCAGGATCATATGTCAAGGAAAGCAGAAAAATTTATCTGACTGTAAAAGCTAATCAACCTCAGTCTGTCAATATGCCAAACCTGATTGACGGTTCTTTAAAAAATGCCGAATTGGTGTTGAAAAGTTATGGCTTGAAACGAGGTAAAATAACTTATAAACCAGACCTTGCGTCTAATGCGGTATTGGAACAGTTGTTCGAAGGGAAATCCATTAAATCTGGTGAAAAGATCAAAAAGGGCTCATCTATTGATCTGGTGGTTGGTGACGGATTGGGGAGGCGTGTATTTAACGTACCAAGATTCATTGGATTACCTATTGATGAAGCAGATTTTTCAATAAAAGGTAGTGGATTGAATACAGGAACTGTCATTATAAAAATAATTGATGAAGAAAAGATCTTTGAGCTTGTCGAATTAGCCAAAGAACTCGAAATAGATACTGCAACCATAATCGAATCTGGTCACGTATTTCAGCAACAACCTGAAATCGGAACAGAAATCCGCCTTGGAGAACAGGTAGATTTATGGGTGGTAAGCCTGGATGAAGAAGATAGTCTTCAGGTATTGGAGAATTGGATGAATAAAAACGATGGTGATTTGTCAATAGATGAATTTGATGAAGAATAATTCTCATTTCATTCTTATTCTTCTTTTGCTTTTAGGAGTTCGTGAATTTTCCTTAGCGCAATTTACCTTTGCGCCAATTTCTGACACTGTACATGGGAAGGGATCAAATTTGAGAACAGCCTCAGCTGAACGGGATAGTACTCAAATTGAATTGCCATTTTGGGATGATTTTTCGCGCACCTCTAACTTCCCGGATACAATGCACTGGTTTTATGATGTTGGATCTGCGAATATCTCTTCCAGCCTCGGTATTAATCCCCCTACAGTAAATGTTGCTGTTTTTGACGGATGGAATACCCAAGGTATCCCCTACAGTTCAAATCAACTGTCTGAAGGGGAGGGCGATAGCCTTGTCAGCAGATTTATCGATCTTACTAAGGTTAATCCGGCATTGCGTGAAACAGTTTATATTAGTTTTTTCTGGCAAAAGGAAGGGAGGGGAGAGATCCCTGATGACCCTGATTCTATACGATTGCAAATTATAAATGCAGATAAGCAATGGATTACCATTTGGAGTAAAACCGGTCTTGAGGCGACAGTAACGGATATCTTTAAACAGGAGATTATACAAATTAATGATCCTTCTTTTTTTCATCCGTATTTCCAGTTCAGATTTCAATCTTTTGGGAGGTTATCCGGAGGATTTGATACCTGGAATATAGATTATATATATATGAATTTTAATCGAACAACTTCGGATCTTGTGTATGAAGACCGGGCCTTGACCTCGACTCCAGGTTCATGGCTCACCACATATTCAGCTATGCCGTACGATCATTTTATTCTAAATCTGCAGCAGAATTTGCAGCCAACCAGGGTTGGCGTTTCAAATATGGATGACCAGGTCCAGCCTATTGAATACTATGCATTAATCCGTGATTCTACTAAAATATTTGATGAGATGAACCAGGGAACCCCTCTGAATCTGGCACCTCTGGCTTTTACAGAAATTACCTCTGAACCAATTGATCCAAATTCTTTTGATATAAATGCAGATTCAATATCGTTAATTTTGGAGACTAAATTCTATATCAATTCTGGTGATTCTGCCAATTGGTTAGACAAATACGATTATAGAAGCAACGATACGACAACAAGTATTATTAAATTGGAAAATGAATTGGCCTATGATGATGGCACAGCTGAATGGGCCGCAGGTCTCTCCCAAAAGTCCGGCATGCTGGCATACCGGTATATAATACCCAAAAGCGATGCCATAACGGCATTGAAAATCTATTTTCCTGAGTTTGCTCCTTCATCTGCAGGAAAAACATTTACACTTATCATTTGGGATGATGTATTTCAATATCGCCAGGGGAGGTTATTAACTGAACAACATATCGTACAGAAATCAACTGCACTAAATGAATTTACAACTTATACGTTTGGCAGGCCTGTAGTAGTATCGGATACCTTTTATGTTGGTTATGAACAATCTGTCGATGATTTTTTCCCAGTCGGACTTGATAAATACGGACCTTCTAAAAGTGGTAGCATTTTCATTAACCTCGATGGTGTGTGGGAACCATCAAATATCATTGAAGGAAATTTAATGATCCGGCCTGTATTCGGATTTAAACAGGCCGTTGGTTTTGAAGACGAATTATTTAAGGGCATCAAATTATTCCCCAATCCAAACCAAGGCGATTTTACGATTAAAGGTGAATTTGAGTATGCCCAACTTTTTAATGTGCTTGGGAATAAGGTAATGGAATTCTATGGAAAACAAGAGGAGACCGAGGTTAAGATGCCGAACCACAAATCTGGGTTATATCTTTTAAAATTATACAAAGAGGGAAAACAGAAAACATATAAATTGATAATTAAATAAGTCTGTTATCAATTGGGATTCAAAATTAAAGATTATTAATCCCTTATTTTTAGCATTTTTGATTTATAACAAACATATTTGCCGTCAAATTTTTATGCAAAACACACCTTAATATATGGGAATGATAGTACCGGCGATTACTGCAGTTGGAGGTTATGTGCCTGATTATATTTTAACTAACCGCGAGTTGGAAAAAATGGTGGACACGAATGATGAATGGATCACAACGAGAACAGGGATCAAGGAACGCAGAATACTGAAAGGGGAAGGCAAGGGTACGTCTGTCATGGCGGTAAAAGTTCTTGAGCGATTGCTCGAAAAGAGTGGGACAGATCCAAAAGATCTGGATGCCGTAATCATGGCAACTATTACGCCCGACTATTTTTTCCCCACGACCGCCAATCTTGTAGCAACGGAGGTTGGAGCAGTAAATGCATTTAGTTTTGATATGGCAGCGGCATGCTCAGGATTTATTTATGCACTTGAAACAGGAGCTAATTATATACGATCAGGAAACTATAAAAAGATTGCTGTTATTGGGGCTGATAAAATGTCTAGCATTACAAATTATAAAGACCGGAACAGTTGTATACTGTTTGGCGATGGCGCAGGAGGTGTCTTATTAGAACCTAATGAGGAAGGTCTGGGCATATATGATACTATTTTAAGAAGTGATGCAGTTGGTAAAGAACTTATATATTTGAAAGGAGGCGGATCGGTAAATCCTCCTACACACGCTACAATTGATGCTGGTTTACATAACTTCTACCAGGATGGGAAAAGTGTATTCAAATATGCTGTAACGTCAATGGCGGATGTTGCCGCTGAAATCATGGTCAGAAACAACCTAAAAGGTGATGATATTGCATTTCTGGTTCCGCACCAGGCCAACAAGCGAATTATTGATGCTACAGCCAATCGTATGGGCGTCGGACCGGAGAAAGTTATGATGAATATTCAATATTATGGTAATACGACTGCGGCTACAATCCCGCTATGTCTTTGGGATTATGAAAATCAATTAAAAAAAGGAGATAACCTTATTCTGGCTGCCTTTGGAGGTGGTTTTACGTGGGGTTCGATGTACCTGAAGTGGGCATATTAAACATCAGCTTTTAGAAAATCCTCAATATTTTTAGAAACAATTTCAACCAGTTTTGTTCTTGATTCAATGCTGGCCCATGCATTATGAGGAGTAAGTACCAGCTTTTCCGGATATTTCACCTTGAGTAATGGATTTTCCACTTTTATGGGTTCATGTTCGAATACATCAATGCATGCTCCTGCAATCAGGGAGTTATTAATAGCTTCCGCTAGTGCTGATTCATCCACAATGCCCCCACGGCCAACATTTACCAGGATTGAGGAAGGTTTCATCAAAGCAAACTGCTCTTTGGAAATCAGGTTTGTTGTTTGGGCATTTAATGGAGCGTGAACAGAGATGATATCTGAAGATTTTAGTAATTCATCTAACGTTAATTGCGTATACTTCTCGTTTTTGTTTCTTCCCGATGTAGAATAATAACAAACCTTCGCGCCAAAACTTGATGCAATGCCTGCGACTGTCTTGCCAATATTCCCCAGACCAATAATCCCAAAAGATTTATCATTTAATTCTCTCGTTGGTGGCCCATAATGAGTAAATATATCACTTTGAGCATATCGCCCATTTTTGACATAAGTATCGTAATAGCTGATTTGATTAAAAAGTTGTAATATGGATGCAAACGTATGTTGTGCAACACTATTAGAGCCATATCCGACAGCGTTTTTTACCTGTATACCTTTTTCTTTAGCAGCGATAAGGTCCACGTTATTCGTTCCAGTAGCACTTATACAAATGAGTTTGAGCTTTGGACATTGCTCTATCACTTTCCGATCAATAATTACTTTATTCGTGATAATTATGTTAGCGTCAGCAATCCTTGAAGCCGTTTCATCTGGTAAGGTTGTGTCATATGATTTAACTTCGCCAAATTTAGATAACCCCTTCAGGTTAGGGACCTGACCTAATGTCTTCGCGTCCAATAATACTATTTTTGCCATTGATTAATTAGCTCAATTAGATGTTAAAGGTCAAGTGGCAAATATATAGATCGGTGCGAAATAAAAAAACTAACTACGGATGCAGGTCATGACTTACTTGTTGTTCTTTTTGGTTTTTGGATATTGATGATGTCCGTACTGGATAGAATTGTAATACTTTAATTTTTTCTTTCCTTCATAGCTGTTAAAGGAATATTTCGCTTTGCAGGCAGAGAACGCAAATAATGCAAATATGATCAATGCGATTATATTTTTCATTTTTATTTTTCTTCAGGTTATCGATTTAAATTTAGCTAAATAGAATTTCTACTTTATTTAAATTACAGTTCCGATAGCATTCAGGTGAGATTAGACTACCAATTTGATTTATTTATCAGTGCGTTTAATCTTCTGTCCCTTTTTTTTATTTGATGTATTTCAGAAACAAATGGTAACCAAATTGACTTATTAAAAGAAATATAGATGAGACATATATTCCTATATCGTATATTTATATATTGAACATTGGTTGAATTGTGAAAAAGGGATTGTATTTAGTGTTTCTGTTAAGTAACTGTTTTTTTCTTCAAGCACAGAATGCGGTGCAGGTTGAGGAGGATAGTATGCAAATAGCTCCCATGAAAAATATTTCGATTTATATTTCACCAAGTTTGGGTGTTAACCAATTTGTGGAGACGGGGGCATCGTTTATGGGAATTCACCTTGGAATGGTTTATCGTGATATAGTTGATGTTAATATATTTTATTCCAGGATTCTGGATAGTTTTAAAAAACAAATCATTTTCCCAGCTAGCCATCAATATAATCAATCGAACGTTGGGTTGGAGGTTCAATATTCTTTTTTAAATAAAAGAATCAGACCACATGTGGGTGTTGGATTTCAATATGCCGAAGCATCATGGGAACCAGTAAATGACTCTAATGATACATTTTTAGACTACATAATTATGTATAATGCATTTTTGGGAGCCAATTGGATGATCGACAAGATATTTACACTTCAGGTAAATGCTGTTTATAATTTCACACAAAAGGTTGATATTGTCGGTTTATCTTCAAATGATTTCGAAGGATTCGGGGCTGAATTTTTATTAAAGGTCAGGTTTTTAAGTTTTTAACAGGATGAAGAATATATTTTACGGGCTATTGATACTGTTCTTATTTTTTTCATGTAAAGAAGAAAACCCATCACCCGTCAACTTCATCGATTATGAAATTCCATATTATGAATTACTTGACCAGCAGAAGTTGCAAGAGTTGAATGAAGTGATAAATAACGGAGTCTATGGTGATATACACAGCCTGATTATATTGCGCAACGATAAAATTGTATTTGAAAATTATTATTCGAATTATCAACGAGACGATTTGCACCAAGTTGGCTCGATCACACAAAGTATTGTATCAACATTAGTCGGTACTGCCATGCTTGAAAATATTAATTTAAGCCTTGACGCTAAAATTATTGATTTGTTACCTGAATATAGTCAGTACTTTGTAGATATTCCACAAAAAGACCAGATTGAAATTCGTCATCTACTTGCCAATAATTCAGGTCTTTGGTGGGATGAATGGACCTATCCTTTTGGAAGTGAAGAAAATGATGCCTATGTGATGTCAATAAGTGATGACTGGATAAGGAATGTTCTTTCAACGCCAATGATTCGTGAGCCCGGATTTGAATTTAATTATAATAGTGGGAACGGCATTTTAATGGCCCCGATTCTACAACAGATAACCGGCAAGGAACTGGAACAATATGCAAAGGAAAAGCTTTTTGAGCCATTGGAAATAGCTGATTGGAAATGGGAAAAAATACCCGGAGAATATGTGAATGCCTCCTGGGGATTGCACATGCGGCCCATAGATTTGGCTAAAATTGGATATTTATTTTTGAGAAATGGCGTTTGGAATGAAAATATAATCTTTGATGAAAACTGGAGGAATAGATCTACCAGAAACAGATCAAATGTCTCCAATTATTATAATTATGGCTATTTCTGGTGGAGATTCACATACCTTGCAGATGTTGTTCAACGTATCAATACAAATGATGTATTTTTTGCCTGGGGTGATGGTGGGCAGTTTCTTTTTGTTATTCCTCATCAAGAAATGGTTGTAGTAACAACTGCTGGCAATTATGGAAATAATGATATCATGAGTATTGCTATGCTGAGGGATTACATTTTTAATTCAATTAGCTATCAATATCAATAATTTTATTTTCATATTTAATTTTCTATCGATGTTGACGTTAACATAGAGGAATAAATTTAAAGGCGAAGCTCTGTGTTCTTATGAGATGTATATTTTTACTGCTAATTATTTTTTTATATTCGTGCAGTCCGAAATTCAGGATACAATCTGATACTCCTTTCCCCGGGGATTTCCAGAAATATCATTCTTATAAATTTTACAATCCTAACAATATGCCTGCTTCAAATTTTTCATTTGAGGAAAGCGATCAAAAAGTAATATTTGACGCAGTCGCAGATGAGATGAAAGCAAGAGGGTATAAAAGTGTTCAGGACGCCGATCTTATGATAAAAATTCAGGGTGGGACAAAAAATACAGTGAAAATACAAAATGATGATCGTTTCTATCCTTATGATTATAATTATTATAGCCGATATGGCAGATATTACGATTATTACGATCGACCAAGAAATGAATCCAAAAAAGAATCGACAATTATTATTGATATTATAGATATCAAAAAGGATAAAATTGTATGGCAGGGAGTAGGAATTGGAACGTTAGGAAAGAATGATACATTGACTGAAATCCAAATTAGAGAGGCGATCACAAATATTTTTAAAGAATATCCACATGTTACTGGCAGTTCAAATTAGGAGCTTTACTTCATTTAAGGACGCATAATTTAGGACAATTCATAGTTTTTATTGTATATTTGAGCGCTATTAAAAGCAGCATTTTTAATCTGAGAGTGATATGATTTTTGAATCAAGGGCATATGCACGTGCTGGTCTGCTTGGAAATCCTTCTGATGGATATTTTGGAAAAACCATTTCTATTGTAGTAAGAAATTTTGGTGCACATGTCTCACTTTATGAATCTCCTGAATTGCGTATCGAGCAGCATATCGAAGATCAGAATATATTCGGAAATATTTATCAATTAGTGGAAACTGTTGATCTGACCGGGTATTACGGAGGTGATCGATTGATCAAGGCAGCCATAAAAAAATTTTGCGAGTATTGCGATAAACAATCGATAAGACTGCACAACAAAAATTTTACCATACGATATCGCTCCTCTATACCAAGGCAGGTCGGACTTGCCGGGTCCAGTGCAATAATCACTGCAACAATTAAAGCATTGATGGCTTTTTACAATGTTGAAATCAGCATCGAACTTCTTCCTAATCTGGTGCTTTCTGTCGAAACTGAAGAATTAGGTATAAATGCTGGACTTCAGGACCGCGTTATTCAGACCTATGAAGGATGTGTATTTATGGATTTCGATCGAATTGTAATGGAAAAAAAAGGGC
>Ga0209536_100016642_pt1 | contig 10448 bp, 3 predicted proteins | sample DeeMarSeWOR28_12_FD_187461 | JGI IMG/M metagenome (GOLD analysis project Ga0209536, IMG submission 187461) | Marine sediment microbial communities from White Oak River estuary, North Carolina - WOR-2-8_12 (SPAdes) (version 2) | ecosystem: Environmental > Aquatic > Marine > Intertidal zone >...
GGGCTTCCGGGTCCGGCAGGCGGCGGCATGGGCAGGCCGGGACCGGGAACAATGGCGACAGGAGAACCATCCGGCAGAAGAACAATAAATGTAGGGGGCGATGAAGGTGATCCGAATGCTCCTCCCCATAGCACGATAGTAATGAATCCTGATGGTACTATTTCTGTTCGTGGTGGTCTTGGTGGTGGCGGAACCGTGGGTGGTGGTTATACGCCCGGTCGTGGTTATGCAAGGACAAGGGGTGCCGGATTTGAACGGTTTACACCACAAGAAAAGTATATGAATTTACTGAACCGGATGGGTGGTCCAAATTACATGGAAACAGGTCCAGCGGGTTCAGATATGCAACGTCTTGAAGCATTACGAATGATGATGCAGGAAGAGCAATATGGACCATTGCGAGAAATGCTCAATCCGATGATTCAATCACAACTTGCTGATTATACAAATCTTGCTCGACATGGTTTATGGGGTCCGCAGGGATTGAATACTTATTATGAGTCGTTTATAGCACCACAAGATGCACGATTAGAAAGATTGCCTGGTGACGTAATGAGCATGGTACGAAGCGGCCGGGATCAGATGATCGGAAATCAGGCTCGAAACCTTACTGAACAACTTGGTGGATCAGCAATAAGACAACCTGGGTTAGCGAACAGGGCTGTCACTGAATCGGTTTTGCCTACAGCATTGGCCTCTGACGCTGGAATGTCAGCCGACTTGTTACAAAATGTTACCGGACAACGGAATCTGTTAACAGGTCAAATGGGTGACTTGTGGAATCGGAATATGTTGTCAAGGCTTCAAGGGACGACAGGAATCAATCAGTTAATGGGTCAGGTTGCAAATATGGTAGCGGGTGGTGATGCCAGGGCGTTTGGCATTCTTGGTCGTGAAGATCAGCAGGCATTTAGTCTGCTTTCTCAAGGTATAGCGCAGCAGTATGGTTTGCAACGTGATAAGTGGGCCATGATTCTACAACAGGAGATGGAAGCATGGTTAAGAAATAATAGAGATTGGACTGATTATTTACCTGATATAAATATAGGGATTGGTGGTTAATATGCCTGATTATTCAATTTTTCAGATAATGCTTCGTGATCCTTCTTTTATAGAATCTGTTGAGGCAGCGGCACGACAAGAAGCAGGAGTCAAAGAAGATATTCCGTGGTTGACTAAACGTAAGAAAGAACGTGAAATATTTGAAACGGGGACACAACAACGAATAGGACAAGCTACTGCTGCTCAAGAACAATACGAGGGCGCTACAAAACTTGGTGCGAAGGATTATTTGGCAACCGCAGCGCCATACATTACTACTTTACTTGGCGGTCTTATTGGTGGTGCAAGAGGTGCTAAAGTTGGGAAATCTCTTGGATTCGGTGCCCAACAATTACAAGGGATGTCTCGTAAGAGTAAACTCGGTCGTGCCCAATCTGCTTTACAGGCTGAACTTGATCGTCTCAAATCCGAACAGGCATTAGCGGAGACACAGATGGAAGGCGGCATTGCGGATACGACTTTCGGCTACGGCGTCGAACAAGACCGTCTGACACGTGCTCAACGGGACTATGAGAATCAGGTGGGTAATCTGAAGTGGTTGCGAGAGCAACAGAGGTTAGAGCAGCCTAAGACACCAACAAGTGTCGAGGCGGCTTTATTGGCTAATCCTGATGATCCGTTTTACAAAGAGTTGTTTTATTATAAGAACAGGGATAAGACGAATACGGGCGGATTGCCGTTAGGCGATAAGCGGAATATTGATCTTATTCGTGAAAACGCCCTTTTGGGTGCAACGAATTATTTGTCGAGTAAGGGTGAGCCTGTACTTTGGGGTGAAACAGGGAAAGAAAGACCGCCGACGATTTTCGACATTATGAACAAGAGTCAGGAAATGACCAACCCACCTCCACAGATAGATACAACTATAGTTGATCGTCCGTTTTGGCAGGGGGATCAAACGAAAATTGACACCAGTTATGCGGCTCCTGATTCTAACTTGATTCCGTTCATTCAGCAGTACATGAATGCTGGAAACATGGGACAACAGCCACAAATAGGACAACAGGGATTCCAGCCGTCACAGGGACCGGGACGACAGATGGGACAATTACCGGCGAATGTAAGACCTTGGAATCAGGTGCAGGTATTGCCTGTTACTCAATGGACTGACCAAGAATTGTTGTATTATGGAAGTCAATAATGCCGGATATTTCAGAGATACAGGCTGAAATACAGCGTCGTGGACTTGGGAATACAGGTCCGTCAAAAGACGAGATTCAGGCAGAATTGGCTCGTAGACGGGGACAGGGACCAGTTTCATTAGAGCAGGGACCAGATTCGGGTCAATTTATGGGGGGCAGGGACCAGATTAGCCCAAATATAGGGGGGGCAGGGACCAGATTACCAAGTTATTTCTCCCCTGAAGCCGGATTCGCTCGTTTACCGGCACAGACTCCTTCAGCGTTAAGGCTTGGGTTGCCTTCACAGCCAGCAGAGGCTACTCGTGTTGATCCTAATGCGGCTAATTATATCCCAATGTATCATCCTGAAACTGGTGCTCCGGTTAATCCGTTGGGTGGTATAATCCCACCGGGTACGACAGAATCAATGCTCAATAAAGTTGTGGGACCGCAACAGCCATTACCTGATAAATTGTTGAGTCCTGAAGGAATCAAGGCTATGGCGTCACGAACGGTTACTGGATTTCCACGATTACTTGCCGGTATAACGTATGGACCACTTGAGGACCCATTGCGTGCACCGAAAGGTATATATGATTTTATAATGGGTAAAGCTGAAGATATTGGGGCAGGGACGTTTGCTGAGAAGCCTAATCCTGAGTGGAGTTTAGAGAATCAGAATGTTCCTTATACGATACCATACACACCAGAGGAACGCTATGCGGCAAGGCGTCGCATGGCAGAAGATATTCCAGGATTAGCATTGTTTCTGAGTCCGTTTCTAAAGGGCGTTAAGGGCGCACCACGAGGATTAAGAGGCGTTTCCGCCTTGGATGCTGAAACCATGGCAAAACCCCCGCCACGGCCTTCTATGGAAGCGCAGTGGGCAATGAGTCAGAAACCTAAACCAAAGGAGGCACCTTATGCCGAAGGGTTACGAGAAGATGCGGGACAAGTTCAAGTCGGAGGGGATGTCCGACCAGGCGGCGAAGCGAAAGGCCGCCCGGATTTGGAACTCAAAGCACCCAAACAACCCGGTGGGGCGAAAACACCGGAAGCCATAGCGAAGGAGCATGGTATTGAGTTTCAGGGTCAAAGCGAACGTCCTGTAAGGGTTGGTGGTAAAGTACAGAGAACACCTGAAGGTAAGGTAAAGACTACTCCTGTTTATGAGTTTAGAGACCCACAGACAAAGGATGCTCAAGGACTTGCTGGCAATTTCACTGTATTTGATTTGAAGGATGTCGGCAAGGAATTAGAGGCACACCGACAGCGATTTGTTGGGGAGAAGCAACCCCCTGCACCCCCCGCCCCGCCGTCGCCCAAAGGCAAAGAGCCGTGGGAGTATAGTAGGAAGGATTTTGTTAATGAATTAGAATCTGAAGCTAAAAAAGTTGGATTAGGATCAGCGATTGAACTTCAACTATTACAAGCGTTGGAAGGTGGAGCAATGCTTCGTGATAGATTGCCTGCTACTCGTAGTCCAAAACTTGAATATGGCGAGAAATTAACGCAGATAGTTCGTGAATCAGGCGTGACAAAGGGAACAATTCGTGAAGCAGTTCAGGCTTATCACAAAAAACAAGTCGAACAAGCCATTGACGAGGGCAAGATCAAGTCGCATCCTGACTACCCGGAGTTGGGGAAGAAGAAACCAACGATTATTTCTCGTGAAGGTGAAGTGCGGGCCTTGTTACGGCAAGGTATGGGTGAAGATTTAAGGGCACAGATTATTTATAAACCGGTTGGCTCAACAAAAGGTATAGTCAAGGTTGGTGGGGAAGATTTTGTTATTGATGATATTTCTCGATTGAAACGTGCTGGTGTTAAGTTTGAAGGTGGTGAAGGGAAAACTAAATGGCCAGGGGTCAAAGTACAGGGTGATGTTAATAAACTATTCAAGAAGTATCCACAACTAACGGTTGAAGATTTTGCTTTACAGCCCCCCACCATCTCCGTGACCGCCGAGGCGATGAAGGGCACCGGCAAGGGGACGAGGAAGTTTAGTAAGGCAACTACACAAGAGATAGAATTAAGCAGACAATATAAGAAAGCGGGCATTACTTATATACGGAAACGGGGGGGGAGAAATGTCGTACTTGAAAAGATTACAGATGATCCCATAGAAGGTGCCAGAGTTAATACACTTACTATAAGCCGGGAAAAAGCTGTTGGTGTAGAAGAGAACATTAAGCGTTTTAATGCTAAATTAGCAGAAACAGAAGCTAATCTCCGCCCCCCCGCCGCAGAGACGCCGAAGGTCGAGACCCCCAAGCCGCAGGGCGGCGGGGAGGCTGGTGTGGTTGGTGCGGCGAAGTCATTGATTGATAAGGCTGAAGCTGCCGCCAAGGAACGCATAGCTAAAAGAATATCCGAATCAGGAACTAAACTCTACGACATAACCGGTGCCGCTATGGAAGGTGCCGGGATGGCTAAAGACTTGGCGATTGTCGGTGCTGCTAAAATAGCTCGTGGTACAGTTGATTTTGCCGTCTGGTCGGCTGAAATGATGAAGGAGTTTGGAAAAGAAGTCAAACCTCACCTGAAAAAAATATGGGAAGAGTCACATAAAATAGCCAGGGGATTTGCCAAAGAACCACCAAAGGTAACCGCCAAGGCAAAACCCGTTGAGACGACACCAGAACCGCAGGTGGTTCGGCTGAACAAAGAAGAGACGGCGCAATTAAGGGCTTTGGTTGATCTTCAAAAATTGCCAGCACCAATGCGGGAGACGATATTCAAAACAGTAGAAGAAGCAAAAGGTGGTGGTTACATTGAAAAAGCCCTGGAAGTTGCGGATGAAGTTCTGAAAACAAAACGTGCTATGACACGGCATGAACACGCTGGTGCAGTTCTCAAGGCCACTGAATTATTCAATGAACATGATGCGGCAATCACGAAGGCTTCAGAATTAGCGGAAAAGGGGTATCATCAGGCTGCCCGACTGGAGAGAGAACGGGCTGATGTCTTGCTGGATCAATTTGACAAGTTGACACAGGCTACTGATCTCTCTGGTACGCAACAATCTCGTGCTTTGTCGTTTCGGCGTATGGGCATTGATCGTCAATCAATGGAATTAGCTCCGGTAAAACAGCGTATGCAGGCAGTCAAGGGATCGAAACTTACTGAACGGGAAACATTACAAGCCGAAAGGGTTGTTGCTGAATACAAGGAATGGAAAAGAAAATATGAAAAACTTGAAGAGAAATACCAGGCTGAACAGGAAGCTCGTGAAAGAATAATTGCGGAACGTGTAGCTGCTATTGAATCGAAAAAGGCACGTATCAAAGGTAAAGCCAAAGGCAGACATGAACGCATCATGGCTGAACGGGCTGATATTAAAAAGCAGTTGCGGGCTATTGGATTCAGGGTCAATGACATAACGGGTGTAACGGCTGAAGGTTCATATTTAATCGGCAAGTTGGCTGTTAATTATATCAAGGAAGGCGTCACAAGCCTTGATACTGTTGTCAAGAACGTCATGGCTGATATTCCGGGTATTGTTGCTCGTGATGTTTACGAAGCTCTGAATGCCAAGAACCCGAAGAGACTGAAAAAGGCTCGGAATCAAACGCAGAAAAAGATAATGCAACTCAAACGACAGGCACAGTTGCTTGTTGATTTGGAGAAAGCCGAAAGGGGAATTTTCGAGAAAGGTACACGGAGAAAAAGACCAACACCTAAAGAAATAAAAAATTTACAAAATAAAATTGATAGGCTTGAAAAGGAATATCAATTACAATCAAAAGTAGATAAGGCTCGTCAAGGAGTTTTTGAAGCTAAGAAGAGTAAAAGCTCTATTATTTCCAATAAAATCAAAACATTACGAGAAGAACTTGCAACATTAAAAAAGAAACATGAATTACAGATTAAGGTAGAAAAAGCTGAGCGTGGTGTTTTTGATAAAAAACGGACAGTTAACCCGGCACCACCTGAGATTAGAGCATTGCAGCGTCGTCTGACTGAATTACGAAAAGAAGCCTACAGGGAGAATATTGAAGCCCCGAAGATTGATCGGGCTATAAAAACAATCAATGAACTTCAGGATCAGCTTGCTAATCATTATCGGTTAAGGAAAAAGGGCAAGTCCATACCGAGTGAAGAATTGGCAGCATTAAGGGAAAAGATCGCCGATTTACGCAAGACTATGCGGACACAGGATGTTCTGGCTGACCTGAATGAGCAATTACGTACCGGTGAATTTAAGATTAAGCCTCGTCCGATAATGAAACGGTTACCACCTGAATTGGAACGGGCGCAAGTTGAGATAAAAGTTGCCCGTAAAAAGATACGAGCCATGATAAATGATATGGCACCGGTTACTCCCCGGAAAGTATTTGTTGAAACCATCAATACATTGCGGACATTAAAAGCGACTGCCGATATGTCAGCTACATTTCGGCAAGGATTTGCTGCTGTTGCACATAATCCTATACGAGCAACAAAAATATTTGGACAATCATTTCTCCCGACATTCAGTAAATATAAAGCTGAAGTGATTGATAATGCCATACGGTCAGTTGACCATCATTACATACGTGAAAAAGCTGGATTGTCTTTACCTGAAGTTGAAGCAGCAAAATTGACGGCTCGTGAAGAAATGTTCATGTCTAATCTGGTTAAAAAAGTTCCTGTATTGAAGCAGATTACGCAAGCATCTGAACGGCACATGGTCACCTTTCTGAATCTTAATCGGGCGGCAATGTTTGACGAATTTTTATTGAAGTATCCAAACGCTACTGACGCTCAATTGCGAGCCTGGGCTGATTTTGTTAATATTGGTACTGGTCGAGGTAATCTCGGTAAGGCAAGTTCCGTTGCTAACGAATTGTCTTTGGGAATATTCGCTCCACGATTTGCTGTAAGTCGTGTCCAATATCCATTCATGATATTCAAATACTGGAAAGACCCTATTCTGCGAAAAGAGATAGCAAAGCAATATGTTAAAGTTGCTACACTTGGAGCGACAACCTTAGCTATAGCATCACAGATTCCAGGTTGGGAAGTCGGCACTGATCCCCGTAGTCCTGATTGGGGAAAAATCAGGATCGGAAATACCCGTATAGATATATGGGGTGGTTTCCAACAACCGATGCGAGTGGTCACAAGAATTGGTGTTGGTGTAACAGATAAGGCAGGAATTACGGGGAAGGAATTGACGGCACAACAGAAAGAGGTTGATCCATTAGAGTTGGTTATGCGATTCAGTTCATATAAGGCGGCACCTTCTATTACGGTGCCATTGGAAGTATACAAAGGGAAAACGATTGTTGGAGAAAAGGTGACACCAACTGATGTTGCAATCAGGAGCATTACACCGATGGTGTATGAAGATATTGCGGATGCCTACAAGCAGGAGGGTATTACCATGGCTGCTGTCACCGGGGGTTTAGCGTTTTTAGGTGTCGGTGTGAATACTTATGAGGATAGTGAGACTGTTACACGAAACAAGATCAGGAAGTTTTTGAATGAAGGTAATAAAGAGGCAGCCTTTCAATTGAAACTGGAATGGAACATAAAGCATCCCGATAAAGAGATTGTAAATGTCAAGACAACAAAAGAATTACAATCAGGGGAGAAGTCAACAACTACCAACACTCAGCGACGCCGCACGAATACACGGCCGACTCAACAACGAGGCACTCAGCAACGCAGAATACAACCATAAGGAGACATCATGGCGGGCAGTAACGACAAAAACTACTGGAAAATATCAACAGCTTTTTTGGCTATACTCTGCTCTGTATTATTGGCAATAGGCGGTGCAAGTTATATTTCCATGAGTGATACTGTTAGAAAAATCAATGCTGACGTTACAGCTTATGATAAAGCGGCTCGTGACAGGGATAATAGCCTGGAAAAGCGAATAGCCTTAATGGAAGCCAATTATCCCTATTTGAAAGAAAAAGTTGACGAGATAAACAAGAAATTAGACGAAGTATTGAAGTATGCTAAACCATGAGGTCCGTCGGGATGTAAAGGAAATAAAGAAGGAAGTTAGTCCATGAAAAAATACATTGTCATATTGTTGCTGTTGCTGGCGGGCGTGGTTGAGGCGGGGGTGCCGCAGCCGTGGATTATAAAGTTATCTCGTCTTGCACAAACGGCGGCAAGTACCGGCCAAGTGATTAAATGGAATGGTTCAGCATGGGCACCGGCAGATGATATTACGGCGGGTGAATTATCAGATTCAAGTATTTATATTATATTGACTGGTCGCAGTGGTCATCCCCATCCGATTGCTTATTGGCTTGATGATACTACTTTTATGATAATGGACTCATTATATAAGGATTCATTTCTTATCCGTGATACTGGCGGTGTAATGACATTGAGTATTGACGGCAAGATTATTACACCACAGTTTTTGGATTCAATCAGGGCAGGTGATTTTGGCGGTGCTGCCGGTGATTATGCTGACACGGCAAGTTATTTGGCATTAAATAGTGGGACAGATTCACCCTTGGTATATTTTATTGATGACACCTTGGTTTATTATGGTGGTGATGATAATGTTATTCTAAAGATAGATGGCGATCAGGGTATACCAAAGATTATAATGGTTCGCAACGACAGCATTATGGGTATTGTTTCAATGGGTAATGCATCTTCTGGAGTGAATGATGAAGGTGCAATTATGTTATCTCACCTCGGTTATAGTGGTGGTGGTTATTTGGCTATTGATCCCGATGGTGCTGTTCGTGGTTCGGTATTTCGTCCAGCTAATGATATAGAAACGCCTGCAATTTATCCTACGCCTGCTGCACCCGAATCAGATATTACAATTTATGATACTCTTAATTTGAAATATGCACTTATTTTTGATATAGATGGAAATAAGGATACAATTAGAACTTTTGAGTCTGGCACAATTGAAGATTCCGGCAGTGTCCCCATTGTCAAGGATGGCAGTCTAAAGGGGTCGAAATTAGAAACGAACTTACTTGATACAATACAGGATTCATGGGATAGCGTGATAGCTCTGGATGAAACGTACCTGCCTCTAACTGGTGGTACGATGACGGGATATATCAATCTTGGCACCGATAGTATTATTGGTGGCACACGGATAGCAACAGATACTATTGACATTAGTGGTGACGTGATAGGCGACTTGAACGGTTACGGTTTGGCTGTCACCGGCAATACGCTTGAACTTGATACTGCTGATGTTGTTGCTGACGCTGAAACCAAGCCAGTGACCGGCAACGCTGTTTATGATTATGCGATAGCAAATCTTCTCTACCTGACTGGTGGAACAATGACTGGGTTTATAAACATGGGGACCGATAGCATTATAGGTCTTACCCGTGTCGATCCTGACACGATAGATATTAGCGGAGATAAGAGCGAGTACTTGCCAGGAGAAGATGGTGTGATAGTCTTTAAGGTGACGGATAAGAATGGTCAGCCCCGTGTTGCCGCACTCTGCGTGGCGATAGTTGATGAGGCGGTTTTTGCCGTATCCGAATTACAACCAGGTCTGGAAAAAGTATATTTTATGCTGGAAAAGGAGATCCTCGAACCGCGTTATGAGATCCATGGATTCAAACCACCTGAAATCGTGAAGAAGATCGGTATTCAACCGCGCGCTGAGAATGTCATGTTCTCTACTCTGACACCTAAAGAACCTTTTTCTGTTCACTATACTACCCCGCAGGAGGTCGATGATAAGATAAAAAACACATTCTATAATCGATTATCACAAGCACGCGATATGATATACAAAGCGATCAATAAGTACTACGCGAAACATAATGAATATCCAAGGCAAAAGGACGGTGTACAGGTACTTATCGATGAGGGCTTTTTAGACGAAGATGAGCTCCTCGACCCATGGTATCGAAAGTACAGGTTAACAACGAGTGGTGAATATTTTTCCTGGTTCAACATCGTCTCGGCAGGTCCAGACGGGACATTTGATAATGAGGATGATATTGATGAATGGTCAGTTGGTTGGGGTATGGCCGATGGCATAATGATGCAGGCCGAAGAACGTGCCATGATGCCTATGGCGGCACCAAAAGCCGCAGTTGGCGGTGCTGATAGATCATTGGTCGTTTCTAAAAGCAGCAGTGAGGTCAAAAAAGGTTTGGGTGTAAAAGGCCCGGGTGAAGAACCGCGCGTTAGAGAATTCTTTCCCGAGACTTTTATATTTGAACCGGCACTCATTACGGATTCAAACGGCAAGGCCAGTCTCTCTTTAACAATGCCTGATGCCATTACGACTTGGCGCATAACTGCATTTGCCTCTTCTCAAAAAGG
>Ga0209536_100016644_pt1 | contig 10446 bp, 9 predicted proteins | sample DeeMarSeWOR28_12_FD_187461 | JGI IMG/M metagenome (GOLD analysis project Ga0209536, IMG submission 187461) | Marine sediment microbial communities from White Oak River estuary, North Carolina - WOR-2-8_12 (SPAdes) (version 2) | ecosystem: Environmental > Aquatic > Marine > Intertidal zone >...
TTTAATTAGGGCCCCAGAAAAACGCTGATTTTCGCTGATCAGCAGGGAAAATCAGGGTTGTCTGCGTGAACACTTGCACCACGCTGCGTTCGGTGCAGTGCAGGTGTCAGCGTCCTTATCGAGATAAACACAAACTCACCCTCAATAGAGTATTTCAGGGTGAGTCGATTTTTTTAGGGGGAAATTTCAGACCTGATCTGGGTGTATGCATCCCCACATTCGCAGGCCGTCACGACCAGGCTGCCTTTGGTGAGTGTGCCTGCGTAGGCGCGTTTGCCGTTGTGGGGCACCCAGCCTTCCATATTGAAAGCCAGCGGGCCATCTGCGGGAATCCATTCGCCGTTGTATTTGCGCGACACATGAACGTGCGTGCCGGTTGCCCGCCCTCCCTCACAAGACGGATAGCCGACCGGCTCGCCAGCTTTCAGGGAAAGACCAGCCGGAGCGCGGCCATCGGTAGCGATGTGCAGATAAACGATCACCCAGCCCGTGCGTTCGTCTCCATCACCATCCAGATCGAGGGCGACCAGCCCATACTCGGAACGTACGACCAGGCCATCGGCTACGGCAATTGCGTAAAATTTTTCATCTGCAATAAAACAACCGGATTTTCCGCTGGGCGGGGCAAAATCCACGGCTGTAAATGGTTGACCGGTGCCCCAACCAGTGTGCGGCCCCCCGGTATATGACCATACCTGGCCAGCCAGGAAAGGCAGCCGCAGGTCGGGTTGCTGCAAACTGCCGGGGATAAGTTCACTTGTATCCTCCCATGGATTTCCGAATAGGGCTGCATAAGTGGCGGCCAGGCCTTCGGGAGCAACGGCGCGGTGATATTCGTTTGTAGAAGCCATTTGTGAGAAGTAGTATTGCAGGGCAACTGACGCGGCGTTTTGCCAGGGATCAGGTCTTACAAGACTGCCATCCCTCAACTCGAATTCGGTCAATGTGCCAATGCGCCATCTATAATAGGCATCGTTGAGCGTATTGGCAGCGCCCACCAATTGTAAGTACATACTCTCGAAGTAGGTTTTTTCAAAGCCCAAGATATAGCGCTTGGCAGGGCGTTCGAATTCTGAGAGCGCACCTGCCTGGTATTCGAGCAGCGCCAACAGCAAACGTGGACTGATGCTGTAATTAATGGCTACATAGTCAACGATATCGGCGCCTGTGCGGTTGTCTCGACCTGCCCAGTCGTACACCTCGTTTATCCAGCCGGGATAAGAAGCCGCGAACGCGGATGTGTTGAAACCCACCAGGGATGGCCCGTACACAAAAGCTGAATCCGGAATGATCTGGTACGGGTTTCCCCACAATGGCAGGTAGTAAATGGGGATTTTCATGGGCATGCCAGGCGGCATGGTGGTAGCGTTGCGTGGGACGAACGGGTTGGCTTCATATATCTCTTCCTCGCTGGTGTTGAAGTGCGAGGCAAGGGCAGGGATCGTGTCGCCGTCCTGGGCTATGTAATCAACCAGTTCCGCAGGCGCATATTCCGGGCGGCCTTTCCAGGTAGATACCGGGGGAGGGGCTTGGGTGGCATCAGAAAAGGACAGTCCGCTGGCGGCTGCATTGCTCCCACAGGCAGATAAGATAAGCGTTGTTGCAATAAGGATCGTGATGGAAAAATCTATGGATTTGGATTTACGCATTTAGTAATCTGTTACTCATAAGGTTGGCGATATATGATCGTTGAGGCGGTCCCGGCGGGATGCGCGGTGATGGTTGTATCGCCTTTGGTTAGCGTGCCTTCATAAGGAAGTGCGCCGTTGTGGACTACATACCCGCTCAAGATAAAAGGCAGGGGGCCATCTGCCAGCACCCATTCGCCGTTGTATTTGCGGGCCAGGTGCAGATGTGTCCCGGTGGAAACGCCGCCTTCGCAGGATGCATGTCCAATGCGGTCGTCGGTTTCTACCCAGGTTTTAAATTTGACGCGGTCTTCGGTTCCTACGTGCAGGTACATCAGGTTCCAGCCGGTTTCTTCATGACCGTCACCGTCCAGGTCCAACACGACTACGCCGTTGCTAGAGCGAACAACCAGACCGGGCGCAGCGGCAACCAGCCACTTTTCGGATTCGGTACAGCCGGCTTTGTCGGTGGCCGGGGCAAAGTCAATGGCGGCCAGGGGCCCGTCATGTTCCCAGGCGCCATGTGGCCCGCCCGTATACGACCATTCGCGGTTTGGCTCGAATGGAAGCACCATGGGTGGCGCGGTCAGCCCCGGAGGGAAGATAGGGCCTGCATTTTGCGCCCGTCTCCAGGGATCGCCAAAATGCTCCGCATAAAAGGCAGGGAAGCCCGTGTTGGGATCGATCACACGCTGCCATTCTGCCTGGCTGTAGAAGTTGGAGAAGAAATACTGTATGGCAACGGTACCAGCATTCAGGTCCGGGGCGATGCGCAGCGTGCTCCCATCGGGGAAGGTGAATTCCGTCAAAGTCCCGCTACGCCAGCCATAGTAACCGATGAAAAGTTCGTTGACTGCCAGGACAGTCTGTTTGAAGACACCTTTTTTGAACCTTTCCTCGAAGCCCATCGGGAATTGGTCGTGGAAGGTGTCCTTCGGGTTGCCGGTGACCCAATTGCCCTGGTAGTCGAGCAGGGCCAGGAGCAACTGTGGATTGATGGAATTTTCCATGGCAGCGCGTTCGATGGCTTGCGCACCGGTCGTCCAGCCAGCCGAACTGAGATACTCCCTGTATTTTGACAGCTTCCCACCTGCTTCCGCTATGTAAGCGTAAATGTCAAAATTCGCCGCCGAGACGGAATAAATAACCTCGGTATCTGGCATGATTTGCACGTTTGGGCCATATTCTGTCAGTTTTTCGGGGATAACCAGCAGCGTGCCAGGGTCGATCAGCCCGGTTTTGGGCAGGGATGCCGATGAGGAAATTTCGCTGACATCCACGTCGAAACGCGTGGCAACTGCTTGTAATGTATCGCCACTCTGCGTGTAGTATAGAATTGGGGTGACATCTGAAGTAGGGGCGGGGGAAGACACACTTGTAGGCTCATCCTGAGTAGGGATGACAACGGGTGTCTTTGTAGTTGTGGGAATCGCCGTAGGTGTGGCGGGAACCGGTTCGCTGACCGGTGTGGGGAGTACCGTGGGCGCAGATGGTTTCGTTACGGGCGGTTCGGGGACGTAACCCGTAGGAGTCGCGTGTGTTCCCCACAGGGAGGGGGTCGTATTGCAAGCGCCCAGGACCAGGGCACAGGCTGTGATGAGAATGAGGCTGTTTTTCACGATGCAATTCCGTTAGGCCGATTATACCTGCGGAGGGTTCCCTTCTGGGGTTTCACCTTTAGCCTTTTGATGTTTTTGGAAGGCGGCCTCTATTGTCTTCTCCAATTCGTCGATGGTGACGGGCTTCATGACATAGCCATCAGCGCCCAACGCCATCGCCTGGTCTACGGTTACGTCTGCGGCTTCGGTTGACAACATGATGATGGGCAGATCCTTCCATTCGGGGCGGCGGCGCAGGAATTCCAGTAAATCCAGCCCAGTGACCTCGGGCATGTTGATGTCTAGCACCATCAAATCGGGATGATTACCGGCCAACAGAGATTGCGCCGCGCTGCGGGCGTTCAGGAAGCCGGTTGTCTGGCAATCGAGCAAACCCAGCATCATGGCCATGGCGTTCGCCATCTCCTGGTCATCGTCAACGATCCAAACTTGCTTCATGATTTCGGTTATTCTAAATGCGCTTTGATCGAGTCGGCTGCGTCCCTGGGGACAATCGCGGTCAGTTCTTCTAACGTGGCTGTCCTTATCTTATCAACGGAGCCGAAATGTTTCAAGAGGGCCTTGCGCCGCGCCGGGCCAATACCCGGAATTGCATCAAGCTGCGAAGCCAGCCCCAACTTCGAGCGTTGTTTGCGATGGGCCGTGATGGCGAAGCGATGCGCCTCGTCCCGAATGCGCTGCACGAGATACAAGCCCTGTGAGTGACGCGGCAGCAGCGTCGGTTTGGATTTGTTCGGGAAGAATATTTCTTCCTCCCGCTTTGCCAACCCTATGACGGGGACTTTCCCCGACAACTCAAATTGATCGAGGACTTTGACGACGCGGCTCAACTGGCCTTTGCCGCCATCGATGATGACTAAATCCGGCAAAAAGGAGAAAGACGCATCAGGTTTGGCCCCAGGCTGCTCCCCGCTGAGCGAAGTCGAAGCGTCCTGGGCTGCTTGCCATCTCTTGAAGCGCCTCGTTAAGACTTCTTCCATAGATGCAAAATCGTCCGGCGCCCCCAGCACGGACTTAACGTTGAAGCGCCGGTACAGTTTCTTGCTGGGCACGCCTTGCTCGAAGACCACCATACTACCGACGGTTGCCGTCCCTTGCGTGTTGGATATGTCATAACACTCGATGCGGTTGGGCGGCTCGGATAATTCCAGCGCGCTCTGCAGTTCGGCCAGCGTCTGCTCTTGCTTGTGGGTGTCCGCCTGCCACTGTGCCCGCAGCGCGGACAACGTCTCGGTGGCGTTCTCGGCTGCCATCTGTACGAGCTCTTTCGATTGCCCTCTGCGCGGCACACGAATTTCCACCTTTTTACCACTGCGCTTTGACCTAAGCCATTGCCCGATGATTCGAGCTTCTTCGATCTCTTGCGGCAGCATCAACTGCTCAGGTACGTTGGCGGCCTCGGTGTAGAACTGCTTGACGAATTGTTCTATCACTTCGGTGTCGGTTGTCTCTTCCGTGCCTTCCAAAATGAAATATTCCCGCCCAATCAACTTCCCACCCCGAATGAAAAAGATTTGCACGCAGGCTTCCCCATCCGCACGCGCCATGGCGATTACGTCTGAGTCCAGGTAGTCGGTGTTAAAAACGATCTTTTGCCGCTCGATGATGGATTGGATGGCCTTGAGCTGGTCGCGGACGGCAGCGGCTTTCTCGAAGCGCAACTCTTCGGACGCCTTCCGCATCTCATTTTCGAGGCGCTTCACGATCGGGTCAGATTGTCCGTTCAGGAAGTCCTGCAAGTCGGCGATCATCTGGCGATATTCGGCTTGGGTCACGGCCCCGATACAGGGAGCAGTACATAGCTTGATGTCATAGTAGAGACAGGCGCGGGTGTCGGTCCCGGTGATTTCGCGGTCGCAGGTCAGGTAGGGGAAGATGCGGCGCAGCACGTCCAGGGTTTGGTGCACCGCCCAGACCGACGTGTACGGCCCGAAATAACGCGATCCGTCATCCACCATCTGGCGCGTGACGGTGACCTTGGGATAAGCGTCCCCCCAGTGGATTTTGATGTAGGGATAGCGTTTGTCATCCTTGAGACGGACGTTGAAGCGCGGGCGATGGCGCTTGATCAGGTTCATCTCGAGAATAAGGGCTTCGAGCTCCGAGCCGACCACGATCCATTCGATATCGGCGATCTCCCTTACCAGGCGGCGGGTTTTGTTGTCGTGGCTCGAATCGCTGTGGAAATACGAACGCACCCGTGCGCGCAGATTGACCGCCTTGCCAACGTAGATGATTTTGCCATCGGCGTTTTTCATCAGGTAACAGCCCGGTTTGGTTGGCAGGGTATCGAGAATGCCCTGGATGCGCTCAGAGATTTCCATGCGGGCTATTGTAGCATAAGGCAATCCCCTATTTTGGTGCTTGAAGTCTGATATTAGATATGCTATAAAAGTACATATCACATTCAAGGAGGATGATATGTCTGAGTTTTCGAATGACCCCGTAATGCCTGCCAGTGAGCCTGTCTCTTTTTTTCAGACATGGATCAATGCGCTGACCAAGCCTAATGAACAAACTTATGCGAGGATGGCTGTTTCACCGGAAGCCAATGCCAACAAAGCCTATCTGTGGGTGTTTCTAGCGTCTTTTGTGAATTTTGTCATTGCTATGCTTGTACAGGGGGTAATTATGCAGAACATGATGAACCAATTTGGGGGAGATTTTGGCGACTTGGGCGCTTCTTTAGGGGGCAGTGTTATTGCGGTGATATGCGGCGCACCCATTAGCGCTGCCTTTTCTGTGTTGTTTTTTGCGATAACTGTGGCCATTGTACAATGGATAGCTAAAATGTTTGGCGGGCAGGGAAATTTCAATCAGCTTTCCTACGTGTTTGGGGCCATCCTGGCTCCTTTTATGCTAGTCAGCAGTGTATTGACGCTCTTTGCCGCTATCCCCTATGTTGGATTCTGTTTTTCGGGGATAGCGTTGATTGCAGGCATTTACATTTTGGTTTTGGAAGTCATTGCTGTTAAAGGTGTTAACCACTTTGGTTGGGGGCAGGCACTGGGTTCGCTATTTCTGCCGTTTGTTTTGATTGGTTTCTTGTGTGCATGCCTGATACTTTTTGTGGTTGGTGGGTTAATGGCGCTTGGTCCGACGATTGGGGATGTGTTTAGCACTATCAATCAAAGTCTGGGCGGATACTAAACTTATATTCAGAAGGAAACTGTCAAGAATTGTAAATAAAGTTCCTTTCCTTGAACCCTCCTGCTCGTGGGAGGGTTTTTATAATACCCACGGTCACAAATTGCGTTTTCCTACTTGTAAAAAGGCGAAATTTGTGACCGCCCTGGGTTTAGGTTAATTTGCGGGTTCTCTGAGAACCTCCATGGAGGATCCGTTAATACCCATTTGCGCTAAAAAGTTGAAACGGTATAATCAGGGGAACTTTTTTTTGGAGAGATAAATTGGAAGAAACACTTGAAGTAAATGTAGGCGGCTTGCTAAAAGAACGCGGCTTAAACCTTGCTACGGCCGAATCCTGCACAGGCGGTCTGGTTGCCGACCGCCTTACCAACGTGCCAGGATCATCGGACTATTTTCGGGGCGGCGTGGTAGCCTACGCGTATGAAGCCAAAGTATCGTTGTTGGATGTCTCATGGGACACCTTGCGCGCGTATGGGGCCGTCAGCAAGGAGACGGTCATTGAAATGGCGCGCGGGGCGCGGGTGGCGCTCGGCGCCGACATCGCTGTTTCCGTGAGCGGGATTGCCGGTCCCGGCGGCGGGATGCCTGATAAGCCGGTCGGCACCACCTGGATCGGTCTCTCCACTACTGAGGGAGATTGGGCGCGCAAGTTTGTCTGGGATGGCGACCGGCTCCAAAACAAAGCCCTTTCTGCTGACGCAGCTTTACAGTTCGTCATAGATTTTTTGGCGGGCGAATTGTGAAAGTTGTCGTGCTGATCTCAGCCAATACGGAGTGGAGAGCCGTAAAAGAAGTGCTTACTCCGGTCAATATCCAAAATACACCCTATGGGGAGTCCTTTTCGAAGTCGTTTGATTCCCAGGAAGTGACCTTCTTCCATGCGGGCTGGGGCAAAGCTGCCTCGGCGGGCGGGATGCAATTTGTGATCGACTGCTATGCCCCGGATTTGACCGTCAACCTGGGAACCTGCGGCGGCTTTGAAGGGGAAGTAGAGTTGGGAGAAATTATCCTCGTCGAGCGGACATTCATCTACGATATCATCAATCTGATGGGCGACTTCAGTTCTGCGTTAGACTTCTACGCATCGGATCTGGACCTGAGCTGGCTCCCGGAACCATACCCTCTTCCGGTTCGACGCGGGATTCTGGCCTCCGCTGACAGCGACCTGCTGCCCGAAAAAATCCCCCAACTCAAAGCACAGGGCGCTATCGCTGCTGATTGGGAATCCGCTTCGTTGGCCTGGGTGGCGCGAAAGAACAACGCACGACTGCTGATCCTGCGCGCGGTGAGTGACCTGGTCAGTGAGCAGGGCGGCGAGGCGTATGACAATATCCAGTTGTTCAGAGAACGGGCCAGGGGCATTATGCGTCGCTTGATCGCACAGTTGCCGGATTGGATTGCCTCCGTAGAGGCATAGGAGGGTTGAACTACGGAAGCAGGTTGGCTCCGGGTTGGTTGCGGTGCTGGTTACATCGGGTTATACATTTGGGGGATATGGCAGTCTCTAAAACGAGGTTAGAATTAGCACAAACATTCTACGTCTTGTAGTCATTATGTTAGAATTATCAGGAAAGCAAAAATGAACACACCAATTGAGTTATCTTCGGACAATCCCATCCTCAAATCATTGAAATTTGTGCCGTTTCGCAACATGGTGGAACGCCGCATGGAGCGTTTCCTGCCGGGCCCTGGCGAGCCTAAACGTATGGAGGTTGCTACCCCCTGGGGCGAATCCCTGAATGCGAAGCCGGGCGACTACCTGGTGAGCGAGATGGATGCCCCCGACGACCGTTGGCCGGTGGACAGCGAAATCTTCGAGAAGAGTTATGAAATTATCCGCCCAGGGCGTTGTGTTAAGCGGGCGCTGACTTATTTGGTACCGTTGACTGCATTAACCAACGGCGACAAAGATCAACTGGTTACCATTTATACCTTAGAGGGGCCGGAAACAGTCCCCGCGGGGAAGTTCTACCTGGCACGCGGTATCCAGGGCGAGATTTGGCCATATCCTAGGGATAAAGTCGATGATGTCATGATGCCCGTCGAGTGACTAAAGATACTGAAAATAAGTGATGCGTGCGGAGCACGCATCACTTATTTTCAGTCTTCTTCAGTTTATCAGCGTCCCTTAATTATATTTAGGGGCAACTTGGTCTGTCAGGGTCTGGGGATTTGGAGCACCTGTCCTACATAAATCATTGTGCCGTCCAAGTTGTTGAGCGCCTGGATGGCTTCCACGGTTACGCCATACCTGAAGGCAACGTCACTGAGCGTGTCGCCAGCGCGAACGGTATAGAGAATTTGCGTAGGCGTGGGGGTAATGGAGGCTGTGGGTGTCGGCGTGTTCGTCGGGGTGAATGTTACGGTGGGCGACAGCGTTGCGGTGGCGGTGAATGGTGAGATAGTCGTCGTGGCAGTTTGCGTGATGCTTGGGGGTGGCATTGGGGGATCTGTATCGCTAAAGGTGGCTGTTATGACCACGATCTCGGGCGCAGAAGTTGGACAATCGCATTGAAGTTCCGGGTCCGGCGTTTCGGTTGGTGTGTATGTGACCGTGGTTGTCTGTGAGGGGGTAAGTGTGATGCTGGGTGTATATGTCGGTGTATTTGTCTTCAACTCGACCAGTGTTGGCAGCGTTGGCCCGCCAGATAGCAGTACGTAAATCGAGGCTGCCATGATGATAAGCAACAACAGCGCCTTGCTCACGTCTGCAAACGTGAAGGGCGACCGGCGTTTCTGGCGTCGCCGGTAGGCATCAATTACATCTGCGGGATTGCGATTTGCCATAGATGTTTTTGTTTCCTACTCAGCTTTCTTTACTTCCTCTTTTGCTTTGGAGCGCTTTGCTCGGGGCTTAGATTCTAGTGGGAGGGGGACAATCTTTGACGGATTGATGATTTCAACCTGCCCGCCAGCATCGCGCATCAGATCGATCATGTGCTTCACAAGATTCGCATCGTGAGTTGGATGGACATCACCGCTTTTATCATCAAAAAGTGCGATCAGCCTCAAATTGTCTATGCCGCGTACCATAGCGGAGTATAGGGCCCAACGGTTGTTACGATCATGAACGTCGTCGCCTTGCTTTGGCTCTCCGACCAGTTCAGCTTGATAGTACTCGTCTACATGCGGATGATTGCGCATCTTGTAGAATCGTTCTACCCATTCATCGCCAGCAGGGCTGACAAAATCGCGAATATATGCGGACTCTGGAACTGGCATATGCGTTCCAACAGGAATGTTGCGGGCAACGCAGGATTCGATAAATAATAAGTCTCCACCTGCAGCCATACCTGCTGTAATTGCTAGGTCATTTGAATTAACTTTATATTTATCCAATACGTGTTCAATTTCCTTCTTTACCAACTCTTCCTGTTTGGCAGGGAAACTGCCTTTGTCATCACGATTATCTAACATATAGCCTGAGAACAAGAAGACTCTGCCATCATGAGTGTGCTCGGCTTGCTCTTCTACATCTTCTTTGTCTTCGTCATACTCTTCTTTATGGATGCGAGCCAGTTCCTCCTTAAGCACCTTAATACCTGCTGAAACATATTCAGGACGCATCTCTAATGACTCTAAAATCTCCAACTGCTGGATGGATATATCGAGGAAGAAGGTATTTCGTCGCGAAGCTGTCATCGCTTTGCGATATGCGCGCACAACACGTTGGATTCTGTCCGATGTCATTACGTGAAGTTCAGCCAATGAAACCAGGGTCCAATAGTCTGCATTGGGGTTCATAGCCTGGACTTCGAGCGCAAACTCGAGCGTGCCTCGCAGTTCGGGCAGTTCTTCGCGAATGACTTCAATGTCAGGATCGGGATCTTCTTTGTCATCGAACTTGTCAGCCAAGTGGACAAGGATGGTTGCCAGGGTCAATGCATTGATGCCAGGATAGAACTGATCCAGGTCAGCGCGGAAACCACGCAAGTAAATTTGATATGACTTCAACAACCAGTGGTATGACTCAAATGCCATCTGAAGGCGTTTTTCCGGATCTTGTACCCAGTTCCAAGAATCGGTCCACATTTCCTTATAGATGCGTC
>Ga0209536_100016645_pt1 | contig 10446 bp, 9 predicted proteins | sample DeeMarSeWOR28_12_FD_187461 | JGI IMG/M metagenome (GOLD analysis project Ga0209536, IMG submission 187461) | Marine sediment microbial communities from White Oak River estuary, North Carolina - WOR-2-8_12 (SPAdes) (version 2) | ecosystem: Environmental > Aquatic > Marine > Intertidal zone >...
CTTGCCATGAGCTCGATCTCCTCCTGAATGGTTCTTTTATCGTATCCCGTCTTGCGCCAGCTTGCACCAATCAGAAGATTGCCGGCGGCCTGCTGACTCATAACCAGGCCACAGCCCAATCCGCCCTCTTTACCGGTATCTTCTTCAACCATATAAGAAGCACCCATAATGGCATGCGAAACGGTCGGCGGTAGCTGTTCCGTAACCAGCATGGCCAGTTGAAAGGGAGAAATCGGCACTTTAATTCCGACCATGTCGCCAATGAAACTCGCCCAGCTTCCGGCGGCATTTACCACCGTGTTTGTTTTGATCGTGCCTTTATCGGTAACCACTCCTTTGATTTTCCCGCCTGCGATCTCAATTCTGTTAACCTCTGTATAATGAAAAAGCTGTGCCCCCAGCTTCTGAGCTTCCAGGTTTAAGGCAATAACCAGAAAAATAGGATTGGTTTTACCATCGATCGGACTGTAGACCGCAGCGAGGGTCCTTTCCTTTGAAAGATGAGGCTCCAGTTCGAGTGCCTGTTTGGCATCGATCATTTCAAGCGGATATCCATCTTCTGATCTTTTTTGAAGATACGATTCCACAAAAGGAAGTTGTGTTTCCTCTTCGATAATCATCAAGCCGCCGCCCTGCACGTACTCAAAATCCATTTCCAGTTCTGCTTTAAGCTGCCGGTGTATATTAAAACTGTGCATGGCCAGTCTGATATCAATTCCGGGCTTTCTGGTTATGGACCAGACAAAAGCGGCATTGGCACCGGATGCCTCCCCTGCTTTACAACCTTTCTCGACCAGGACAACATCTTTTCCGGCCCGGGCTAAAAAATAGGCAACGGATGAACCGACCACACCACCGCCGATGACGACGACTTCAGCTTCTTGAGGAACCATGTCGTATCCTCTGTTTATTGCGTCACATGGATAATTGAACTTATTCAGATTTCAGTTATCAGAAATCAGCAGGACTGAGTGCTGAGGACTGAGGCATATCCAAATAGAAAGAGGCGAAAATGGCCGTACCATGACGGAAAACGACATCTCATGGTCTCAGGAGGACCAATCATGGCGGAAACCGACACTTCATGTTGAAATGGTCAGTCGCCAAGCAGGCTTTTTTCGCTCAGTCCTCAGCGCTCAGTCCGTATTTTCCCTGATACCTGAACACTGACACACGACACCTAAGATCTTGAGTTGTTTCCTGCCAGCACCCCGAGGGCAACCGGTTTAATCGATGGCCTGGGTTTCAAATATCCGACGTCCTCAGCCACCGCATTCAGCCGATGTCGCATCATTTCAATAATAGAAGGTCCGCACATGCGCCCCTCACAGGGCCCCATGCCTATTCGGGTCATGCGTTTTAAATCTTTGATCTGAATGGTGTCATCGGCCAGCGCTGCTTTTAATTGCTTCAGCGTTACGTCTTCACAGCGGCATATAACCGTGTCATCGGTTGCCAGCTCATAAAGGCCTTTGCGCGGCAAACTGATGTCGTCGAGTATCTTTCGAAATCGATTAATTTTATCCAATCTTTTCCGGCAAGGTTTTATTTGCTCACGGGCCTTTGCGTGCGGAATGCAGCCCAATGCGCTCGCTACTGATATCCCGGCAATACAGCCTTCTTCGATTGCCACTTTTCTGCCGGCCACGCCGGCGCCATCGCCAACGGCATAGATGCCCGGCACGCTCGTTTCCATGTTTGCCTTGCGCAGGGGAATGTAGCCGCCCTGTTTTAAGTCATATTTATGTTCACATTCCGCCAGCATTGTCAGCTCGGTGGAAGGCACCAGGCCGTATCCCAGACAGATGGTGTCCACTTTAACACTGCGCGCAGTGTTGAGCCTGGGTCTCCAGTTTTTATCCACCTTTGCAATCACCGCCTCTTCGACTTGCCCGTCCCCGCGAGCTTCAAGGATAACATGGCTTCGCAGAAACGGAACACCGGCTTTTTGGATGCTGCGCAAATATCGCATGCCTTCTTTCAAAAAATCCCAGTTGCCCCATATCCCCATAAGTCCCCGGATCCAATTCTCGCCGATATTACCGGCTTCTAAAATGGCCTCGATCCTACCGCCGGCTTTGAGAATCTGGTCTGCCAGAACCAGTTGCAACGGACCCGTGCCTGCCAGAAGTATGTTTTGACCGGGAAGCACGCACTCGGATTTAACGAGTTTTTGAGCTCCGCCGGCGGTGAAAACACCGGGGAGCGTCCAGCCGGGAAAAGGAACCGGCCGGTCATAGGCACCCGTTGCCACCAGAAGGTGTTTGAAGCGCAAACTGGATGTGGTTCCGTTACGCGCCAGGGCTAGGGTGCGGTCTTCGAATATCCCCCACACCAGAGTGTTGTTTAAATACCGGATTTTATCCTGCATCGAATTCAATTGATGCAGCAATTCCTGCCCATCCCTATAATCCGGGCCCAGAGCATCAGGATCGGCTACCGTAAAGCCTTTTTCGAACTGTCGGAAGCACTGTCCCCCCGGCCGCTCGTTTTCATCCAGCAGTGTTACGTTGACCCCGGCCTGGGCGGCTTTAATGGCGGCGGCAATCCCGCCGGGCCCACCGCCGATAATGACAAAATCGCATTCTTTCAATTTTCAAGATTTCCGTTTATTAAAACTTTTCTGGGTTTCAACCTGGCATCCGGGTGTCGCAAGGGTCTGGCAGGCCTGGGTATTGGGGATGCCGTTAACCGTCATGCGGCATTCCTGGCACAATCCGATACCGCAATAGAGGCCCCGGGGCTGTTCCAGCTTATGGGTATAGCGAAGCGTTCTGCGACCGGCGGCCAGCAGCGCTGCCCCGATGGTCTCGCCCTCATGTGCAACGATCTTCTCGCCATCCACCTCTATTTCAAATGGCTGTCCTCTTTCGACACCCTGGTAAACTCTTCTTTCACCCTTGGACATGTGTTTCCGTTCCCTTATTCGACTGCTTGATTTCCACCCCCCCGAAATCTTATCCCCCTGAAATCGGAGAATACAGCGTTATAGAATCTTTTTCCTTCAATGGACTGGATTCATCCGCGTTACGTCCATTGATCAGTAAAATCGCTTTCTCATCAACAGGGATTTTGAGTACTGTCAAAACAGATTTAACTGTGGCACCGGATTCAAGTTCAATTTCAAACGAACTGTCACCTGCGGGCGCGTATTTTTTCAAATTGACATATAAGTCCACATGCACTTTCATTTTTTTTTACATCTCACATCCCGGCAAGGCCTAAATCTTTAAGTTTCTCCTCGGTCGGCAGACCATCCTGAGACCAACCGCGAATCTGATAGTATTGTTCAAGCATTTCATCCAGATGACAGACCACGCCCTTGGCAGGCCCATCAGGCATGGGTGTAGATGTAAAACGTTCCGGCAAGCTGTCCTGGCGACGATCGAAACCGGCTCGCAGCAGGAACAACCGTTCGGCATTTAAAATCCGGTCACCAATTTTCTCTAATTCGTCTAAGGCATAGTCTGCTCCGGTAGCCGCATTGAGAAGGTTCATAATGCCTTCGGGGCGAATTTCCAGCGTCGGGTCACACAGATATCGGATACTGAAAAAAACACACAAACCCGCAGCGTCTATCAGGGAAAATACATTTTGCCATTTGACCACAATCGGCGGTTTATCGGCCCAGGTCAGCCCGTCAATTTTGACCGGCACACCCAGAAGCTCACAATAGGGCAGATCGCCTCTCATGTGCGAAGCCCCGATGGGTGAAGTGGCATAATTTAAGCCTAACCCCTGTGTACCGCGAGGATCATAACCGGGCAGATCAAGGCCCTTGGAAACCATGGCAAACTCCGGATGTCCATAGCGCGTTGCCATCCGTAAGCTGCCTTCGGCCAGAATATCACCGAAACCTTCCCGCATACCGGTTTGCCGGATTAATTTCACCAGGGCTTCTCCATCCCCCCATTCAAGGGGAAAGCCGATATCGGATTCGCTGAGATGCCCGTTTTCATAAAGCTCCATGGCACAGGCGATGGTAGAACCCATACTGATCGTGTCCAGACCCAGCTCATTGCACAGATAATTCGCCTTGGTGAGCGCCGCCAGATCGCCGACGCCGACATCGGACCCCAGCGAGTAAACCGTTTCATATTCAGGCCCCTCGCCCTGGCCTTGATAGGGACCGTCGGGAACCTTCGTTACCCGGCCGCATGCAATCGGGCAACTAAAGCACGGCTTTGCCTTAACCAGATATTTCTCGGTCAGGGCTTCACCGTAAATGGCCTCCCATTCATCGAACTGGCCGGTCTGGAAATTCCGCGTGGGGAAGACGCCGTGGGTCTGCGTGGCCACGACCGTAATCGCCGTGCCGTGGGTTGTCAGCGGGTAAGGCCCGGCCTTCTTCACTTCTTTAAACCGTCCCCTGTATTTTTGATTCATTTCATTGAATCGCTCTTCATTGGCCATCGAAACCTTTTGGGTTCCTCGAACCGCAACCCCTTTGAGTTTTTTGGCTCCCATGACGGCTCCGACGCCGGCGCGTCCGGCAGCACGGTCCCGATCGTTCATAATAGAGGCGAAAAGAACGAGTTTTTCACCGGCCGGCCCGATCACGGCGGTTTTGGCCTTGTTGTCGGTCTCAGCCCGGATGGCATCGTCGGTCTCGTGCGTATCCTTGCCCCACAGGTGCCCGGCCGGTTTTAGTTCTGCCTTGCCATCATTGATCCAAAGATAAACCGGCTCCGCTGCCCTGCCCTCGACAATGATGGCATCAAATCCGGATTTTTTGAGTTCAGCGGGAAAGTTCCCCCCGGAATTCGAACAGGTGATGGCGCCTGTCAAAGGAGACTTGGTGGTAACCATGTAGCGTCCACCGGTCGGTGCTTTGGTACCCGTCAGGGGGCCGGCGGTCATAATCAATTTGTTTTCGTTTCCCAATGAATCACAGTTGGGGTCCACTTCTTTTAGCATGTAATAAATGGCCAAACCTCTGCCGCCAACAAAATCTCTGGCAACCTGCGGGTCTAATGCTTCTTCATTGATTTCACCATTGCTCAGATTAACCCTGAGAATTTTTCCCATCCAACCGTACATCGCAGTACCTCCTTTTTGTTACCGGTATTTTTCCCTTTCAACCCGATCACACCCTTATTCATGCGACGGTTTCCGCTATGCCCTGGGCCAGGGAATCGACCAAAAAATCGATGTCTTTGTCTGTGATCGTAAAGGCCGGTGCAATGATGATGGCATCACCAACACTGCCGGCCAGGCCAAAGGCCTTGTAAACGATGACGCCTTTGTCGAATACGCTTTGCCAGATGCGTTCCACCATTTGCGCTTCACGCGGGAAAGGCTTTAGTGAATCTTTATCTTTCACCAGCTCTACTCCCCAGAACATACCCAGACCGCGAACATCGGCGACATGTGGCAAACCGGATAATTTATTCCTTAATTTACCACCGAGCACCTTACCGATACGATCGGCACGCGCGATCAAATTTTCCTGTTCCAAAATTTTTATGGTTGCCAGACCGACAGCAGCGGCAACCGGGTGATGCGAGTAAGTGCCGCCGTGCATAAATCCGCCGGCCGATTGTAAGGCTTCGAAGTGCGCCGCTTGCAATCCGGCAGCCGAAAGGGCTATCGCGCCGCCCCCCAGGCCTTTTCCTAATACGACGATGTCCGGACTGATATCGTAATGTTCACTGGCGAACCACCGGCCGGTGCGGCCCAATCCGCACATGACTTCATCTTGAATCAATAATACGTTGTACTGATCACAAATTTCGCGAATGACTTTCCAGTAACCCGATGGGGGTGCATAGACGCCCAGAGATGCGCCGCTGACGGTTTCGCCGATAAAAGCGGAAACGACATTGGGACCGATATTCTGGATGGTCTCATCCAGTGCCAGGGCACATCGCAGCTGGCACCCGGGATAGGTCAAACCGTAAGAACAGCGCAGGCAATAGGGCGGCGGTATATGAACAACATCACCCAGTAGGGGGGTGAACGGCTCACGAAAGGCGGTGCGTCCCATGGCGGATAGGGCGCCCAGGCTCATGCCATGATATGATTTCCAGCGAGAAATGAGCCGGATTCTTTCGGGCCGTCCATTTGCAAGATGGATTTGCCGGGCCATCTTAATCGACGCCTCAACCGCTTCGCCGCCACCCGAAAGAAAATAAAAACGTTCGATTCCGGCCGGTGCATGGCGTGCCAGGGCGGCTGCCAGATCCTCGACCACGGGCGAGACAAAAGCGGTCGGATGAATATAGTCATACTGAAGAACCTGCTGATGGAGTGCTTCCGCAATTTCCCGGCGGCCATGACCCACATTCGTTACGGCGGCACCGCCGCTGGCATTCAGATATCGATTTCCCCGGTCGTCTTCTATCCATAGACCTTCTGCTTTGTGAACTTTAGGAAGCGCACCTTCTTTGGCGCGCCCGAAGACATGACTTTTTGCTGAACTCATTTATTCCCTGATCTCCTGCTCATTAATTTTCATGAGGCGCACCTTGGTATCGTAAAATTAGATGCTTCATCCCGCAAAGCGGGGCAAAATTCAGATATTATCTGATGGTGCTTAACAGCTGGGATATATCGCTTGCCAATTTTATAATGACTTTGCCATATTTCTTCTCGACCTTTTTTATTGAGTGTTGAATGGTGGAAAAATCAAAGCAAACGGCGCCCTTGACCTCGCCCGTATGAAGATTGATCAAAGGAGCGGAAATGGCTATCAGGCCTCGAACCCATTCCTCATTATTTAGCGCATAGCCCCTTTCTCTTGATTTTTCCAAATCCGCAATAAGATCCGACTTATTCGCAAACGTGTTGGCCGTCTTTTTTTCGCTGGGCAGGTCCTCTACGATTTTAAACATTTCATTCTGTGGAAGAGCAGACAGGATGGCTTTTCCCAGAGAAGAACAATAAAATTGCTCCTTGCGGCGAGATATGGGAAAGCGAGGGACAAAAGATTCCCTGGCCTCTCTGCGATAGACCACGACGATCATATCTTCATTATACAAAGCCAACTCGGTATTCACATTATAGGTCTCAAAAGCCTCCTCAATCAAAGGCTTACCGACTTCGTATATATCGTCCGTTCGGTAAAAACTTGCCCCCAACGTCATAACCTGCGCGCCTAAACTGATCAATTTGGTGTTTGGATCTTTTCTGAGATAACCGAGTTGGACTAACGTATTCACAAAGCGAAACGTCGATGTTTTGTTAATATTCAGGTTTTTGGAAATTTGGGTAAGCGTCCAGGTGCTGCGATCCTGGGTAAAAAGCCTCAGGATGCTCATACCCCTCTCAAGGGAAGTGGAATAGTACTGTTTAGCAGGCTTATTTGAGTTTTTTCTCATGATCAAATAAAGATTACTATTATAGTAACATTATTACTATATTATTAACACTTAAAAAATTTGTGCCTGTCTTGTCAAGAAAAAAATAAGAATTTTGGAATTCCAATAAATTTAGAAGGAAATTAAATTACGCAGAGCCTTTTGATAAAATTGAGAAAGTTTTAATATTACGCATGCCTGATATGCAATCTCAAAAGAAATGTTGACATGGCAAAGATCAAACATCGGGATTACCGATTCGTTGGAGTAACACAATATTTCAAACTATGATGCTCCCCCAACACCTGCATCTTTGTCTTTCATACCTGGTGGCCCATTCTGATATTATCGTTAATCCAATCAAACATTTCTTGCAAATCAGTAAAGTATTTTAAGGGGATTTGGTACATTTTCGCAATGCGCTTTGCGGTATCAGCCGTCGCTTTTGCTAAGACATCTCTTGACATGATAGCAACCTTGCGCACACTGTGTCTTTCAAATAGCTTGTACAAATCATCAATTTCCTGAAGCGCCGGCGGTGAATAGGCATCACTTACGAAAAACAATACATCACTCCCAGGCCACCACCTGTTGGATTCAAAAGCCTCTTGGTATTTAACTGTTCTATTTCTGAGACTATCAGACCCATCGACATAGATGATGAGCCTTCCTGTTAGTTTATCGAAAGCGTAATCCATTATGGCCCCCATTAATAATTAGTCCTTAACGGGTAGTGATACTTTTCAATAAAACCAAATATCAGCAGATTTCATGTATGAGAATATTACAATTTTTGCAATTTTACAGATATCAAATCGATATCACAGGTTATGGGGTATGGCTCTTTTAAGTAATTTTAATAACCACCAGGGTTATATCATCTTCTATTTGAGCACCCTGTTGAAAACGTTTTAAAGACTCTAAGATTATATTGATAATCTCATTGGCACTGAATGACGAATTTTTGCGAATGATATCGTAAATTCGCTCTTTACCAAACATGTCTCCTTGCGGGTTGAACGCCTCCCAGATGCCGTCTGTACTCAGGAAAATTATTTGCCCTTTATCCAGATCTGTTTTGAAATACGCCTTATATTTGAAGTCTCCTTCTACCCCCAGAGCCATTCCCGATCCACCAAGCTCTTCAAACGCATCCGCACCCGGGTCATATAAAATGGCGGGATCATGCCCCGCTCGAACCCATTCAGCCTGCATCTCGGTCGCATCTATATTCAAGTAAAACATGGTCATAAATTGACCCGAATCCTCCACATCCTGAACCAGCTGACGGTTGACATCGGAGATAATCTCACCGGCACCCCCCGGTTGCGATAAGCGTTGCCGTAAAGACGAGCGCACCGTTGCCATCAGCAAGGCAGAGGAAATACCATGTCCGGATACATCGCCGATGGCGATGGTGAGTTGATCGTTTTCACCCGTAACAGCGGCAATAAAATCATAATAATCCCCACCGGTTTCATCACAGTAAATGCTTCGACCGGCGATATCCAGTCTTTCCATCTGGGGATTTTTATCGGGTAAAAGGTTTTGCTGGACTTCACGGGCCAGATCTAGCGACTGTTTTATCCTGTCATGTTCCAGGCTCAAGCTCCTGAAACGGTCTGCCAGCGCCAGCTGGAGGAGAATGACCTCTATCGCCGATCCGATTTGTCCGCTGTATGGTGTTAAATAGGGCAACACACCAAAAAATGATAGGGCTTCATACATGGTACTCAACGCCAATAATGCAAACGCGAGCAGGAAAAACCGCGCCGGTCGAAACCCCCGTCGCCAGCAAACGAGAGCGGTGAGCAGGAATATTGGCGGGACCAGTATCGACTGTAGGCTGATGGCTACCGTCATCGAGGCTAGATTCACAAACGGAATCATGGCCGCCAGGACGAGGGCCAAAATCATAGCGCCGGATAATAATTTATCAAAAAAGGGTGCGTTTTTTTTCGTGATCAAAAAGGTTTTGGCAAACAAATTGCCCCAGAAAAAAGTGAGAGAAATAAAAATCAAAACCAGAGCCTGACCGAGATGAATTCCAACCTGTAAAAAATCCCATAACAACCCATTGGACTCCAAAAACAAGAAATTCAGGAAAATCAGATACAACAGGTAAAAGAATCGATTGATTTCACGCAGCGAGATTAACAAAATGAGATTGTACAAAAACATGGCCAGCATGATTCCGTAATAGATACCAAACCATATGGATCGCTTGCGGGACACTCCCTGGTAAGCTTCTTCGGTTAGAACTTGCAACGGTAAGATTTTGGCCTCTGAACTCTCAATCCGCAGATAGAATGTTACGGGTTCAATAAAGCTTTCAGGCGGCAGAAAAGTGGCTGGGGTGCTTGGCTGTGGGTCGCGCCCGGTCGGCAGAATGCGCCCCACTTCTTTGGCAAACCAACCGGAATCAGGGAATTTGGGTATGTAGAGGGTGGCATAATCTATCCTGTTCGGCCAGTCGAAGTAGAGTAGCCACTTATTCTGGGAGGTTTGATCTTTGAATGCGTCTATGGTGAAGCGAATCCAATAGGCTGAAGAATTTAGGCCTAAATTGAGAATCTTGCCCGTATGTCCGACAAAACGGTCCGACATCTGCGGAGAAGACACATCGTCTATGGTCAGCTTTTTTTGCGGATCCTCTATATATGCCAAATAGGGACCCAGGAAATAGCGCTCTATTTCCGGTGTCAGCTCGAGAATCGCTTCAGCCGGGGCTGCAGCAGCATGCCCTGGAATCATCCCACCGGTCATAAACACCAGGAAAACTGCCACGCCTGCCAAAATTATTTTAGCTTCGGTTTGCCGGTCTTTGATAGGATTGGCCCTCTTTGCTTTTTTTAGCTATCTTGTCTTCAGGGTTTCTTTAATAAGAAAACTGGATATGCACGCTATCAATCCACAGAGAAAGAGCACAAGAAATGAATATTTGAATCCCTGAAGGGAAAAACCTCCTGATGTGGTCAATCCCTGACTGTCCAAAACAGCACCCAATATGATCTGAAATACTGCTCCACCGAGAAAAGGGAAAATGTTTACCAACCCTGTGGCTGTGCCGGCAATGGAAACTGGAAACAGCTCTTTGTTCGTGGTGAATCCGATGGTGGTGACGGCTCCTAAAAATATACCGATTCCT
>Ga0209536_100016648_pt1 | contig 10445 bp, 8 predicted proteins | sample DeeMarSeWOR28_12_FD_187461 | JGI IMG/M metagenome (GOLD analysis project Ga0209536, IMG submission 187461) | Marine sediment microbial communities from White Oak River estuary, North Carolina - WOR-2-8_12 (SPAdes) (version 2) | ecosystem: Environmental > Aquatic > Marine > Intertidal zone >...
ACAGGGACCACATGGAGTGGCACGGCCCGAGTTGGAGACGAGGTCCGGGTGCTGCCCGGCGATCATCGGGTGCGCGTCCGAGGGGTTGAGGTACACGGCAACGCCTGCGATGCCGCTGTGCCAGGTCGTCGTACCGCACTTGCACTCGCTGGGATCGGGCGCCGCGATATTGTGCGTGGTCACGTGGTCGTTGCCGGAGACCACTGGCGCGAGAGTCACTCGGTCGACGCGATCATCACCTTGCTGCCAGCGTCACGGCCAATCACCCAACGGTCGAGGGTGTGGTTTCACATAGGGACAGCCGCAGCTCTAGCACGGGTGACACCACTCCACTCGGAGATCGAACCGGGGTCGGTAGGGAAGGCGCGACTGAGACTGGAGACACCCGTGGTGTGCCGCTGGGGTGACCGCGCAGTGGTTCGATCTTACTCTCCTGTAACCACTATGGGCGGATGCGTGGTGGTTGATCCCTGGCCGCCGCGTCGGCCACGCAGACCTGTGCGCCTGGATGAGAAAGCAGCGCTGGATGCCACAGAGCGCCTAAGCGCGTTCGTGGATGTGGCCGCCGAAGTTGGGGTGTCTCCTGACGACCTGCCCGTCAGACTCGGAATTGCCCCCGGCGAAGTGGCGAGGGTCATCGAATCGGCCCCAGCCGTAGTCTTCGCGAGTCCGCGTCTCTTGGCACCCCGGGTGATTGATGCGGCGCACGACGCAACACTTAGGGCCTTGGCGGAGTATCACCAGAACAAGCCCCTGGATCTGGGGATGCCCCGCGAGTTGCTGCGCCAGGTCGTGCGAGATGAAAGTCTCGCCGAATACGTGCAACAATCTCTGAACGAGGCAGGTAGCATCATTATCGAGGGCCAGACCGTCCGATCGGCCGGTCATCGACCCGTCCTGACCGATGGGCAAGCAGAAGCGGGCCGAAGGGTGCTTGCGGAGCTCAGGACTGCTGCTGGGCTTGGCAGAACGGTGCCTGAGCTGAGGGATGCGCTACCAGGGAGTGCAGGTCGGGACCTGCTGGAGTTCTATGTGCGGCAGGGAGCTATCGTCAGGGTGGGTAAGGACCGATACTACGATAAGGCAGCTCTGGACCAAATAATGCTGCAGATTCTTGAGGAGATCAATCGATTGGGCCGCGCGTCCCCGGGGCAGCTACGAGCGAAGACTGGGCTTTCTCGCAAGTACCTGATACCGTTGTTGGAGTGGATGGACGTCCATTCGCTGACGCAGCGGGAGGGCGACACCAGAGGCCTTGGACCGGCCGCCGTCAAGGTCCTGAACCAGGTTGACAGTGGTTGATCTCACAGCGTAATTTTCGCAGTGATGGATAATTACGTGCTTTAGACACTGAAGGAGCAGCCATAGACACCTTTGTTGTGAGAGGGGTTGGAAAATGAAGCACCTTGCCTGGGCGTCTCTGTCGCTCGGGCTCCTGTTGGTCGCGCCGTGCGAGATGCAGGCACAGCAGGTACAGCCGACCGAAGCGGTGCGGCTAGGCAGGAATTACCCGAATCCGTTCAATCCGGAGACTACGATTCCCTTCGAGCTGGATCAGTCCCTCTTTGAGAGCGGACGACAGCCCATTGTGAGTCTCAGGATCTACAACGTGCTTGCGCAGCTAGTTGCCATCCCGATCCTGCAAGGTTCGGGTGAGCCGCTGGATAACGTCAAACTCGACTGGAACGGAACGGGGCAATTCTCAGCCTATTGGGATGGCAAGATCCGCGACACCTCCCGCGAGGCCCCGTCAGGAGTTTACGTCTACCAGCTGTTGGTGGACGGCCAGTCGCACACGGAGCGCATGACGATTATTAAGTAGCCGCCCACAAACCGAACTCGACGTGGCGCCGCCACGTGCTGAAGGTCCTGAGGGCGGTGAGCGCAGAAGACAGTGTGCCGAATTGAACAAGGGCGCGTTGGCAGATCGGCCAGCGCGCCTGTCTTTTTGGCTTGAATGCGCCAGATTTGCAGCAATGAGTCGGCATGTGTGTTGCGGACTGTTGGATGCGTCCCACAGTGGGCGGCGGATTCTGGAGTCCTGCGGGTTTCCCGTTTCTGGAGGTTTGGACCGTGGAGGGATGCAGCACAGTGTTACTATCCTGTTGGAAGGAACCGAAATGATGGACGGAGAAGTATGATAAGGCCCGAGCGTCTGACGATCAAAGCGGGGGAGGTACTGCAGGGTGCCCAATCGCTAGCCGCTGACAGGGGTAACCCGGTTATCAACGACCTCCATTTGTTCCTGGCCTTGCTGAGCCAGGAAGATGGCATCGTCGCGCCGGTACTCCAGAAGTCCGGGCTGAACGTAACCGAGCTCCGCAGCGAGACGGAAAGAGAACTCGACCGTCTCCCCTCGCAGACCGGCGGTAGTGCCCAGCCTACCATGGCCCGGGAGTTGGTCGACACCCTGGACGCGGCGGACGTTTTGGCCAATGAGTTGGGCGACAGCTATGTCTCCACCGAGCACCTGTTGGTCGGGTTGGTCGCCACCCGGGGGACTACGGCGCGGAAACTCCTCACTGCTCGCCGGATCGACAAGGCGCAGCTGCTCCAGGCGTTGGAGCAGGTCCGGGGCAGCCACCGCGTAAGTGATGTGGAGCCCGAAGGCAAGTATCGTGCGTTGGAACGCTACACCAAGAACCTCACAGATCTCGCACGACGCGGCAAGCTGGATCCGGTGATCGGACGGGATGAAGAGATCCGCCGCGTGATCCAGGTTCTTTCCCGCCGCACCAAGAACAACCCGGTGCTCATCGGCGACCCTGGTGTTGGCAAGACCGCGGTCGTGGAGGGACTCGCCCAACGGATCGTCAACGGAGATGTGCCCGAACCGTTGCGGGGCAAGCAAATCGTCGTATTGGACATCGGGCAGCTACTTGCCGGCGCGAAGTACCGCGGAGAATTCGAGGAGCGTCTCAAGGCCGTGCTGAAGGAAGTGACCAGCCAGGAAGGGCGTTTCATCGTCTTCTTGGATGAGCTACATACGATTGTAGGTGCTGGCGCTGCTGAAGGTGCTGTTGACGCGTCTAACATGCTCAAGCCGGCCCTGGCACGGGGTGAGCTACACATGGTCGGAGCAACCACACTGGACGAGTACCGCAAGCACCTTGAGAAGGATAAGGCACTTGAGCGGCGGTTCCAGCCGGTATACGTAGGTGAACCGTCTGTGGAAGATACCGTCGCGATCCTGCGCGGTCTCAAAGAGCGATACGAAGTGCACCACGGTGTGCGCATCACTGACAACGCGATCATCTCAGCCGCCACACTGTCCGATCGCTATCTAGGTGAGCGGAAGCTGCCTGATAAGGCAATCGACTTGATCGACGAAGCCGCGAGCCGACTGCGAATCGAGATCGACAGCTTGCCGCAGGAGATCGATCAGGTTGAACGGCGCATGATCCAGTTGCGCATCGAGGAACAGGCCCTCTCCCGCGAAAAAGACCGGGCAAGTGAGGAGCGTCTCGATGCCGTGAAGAAGGAACTCGCCGAGCTGAATGAGCAGGCACAGAGCATGAAGGCTCAGTGGCAAGCTGAGAAAGATTCCATCAAGCGATTGCGGGAGAAAAAGGCGGAGCTGGAGGAACTGCGCCTTGCAGGTGAACAGGTCACCAGAGACGGTGATCTGCAGAAGGCGGCGGAGATCCGATACGGGAGCGTTCCCGTGCTGGAACGGGAGATTGAAGCTGAGAAACGGCGGCTTGACGAGATTCAAGGGAAGGCTAAGTACCTCAAGGAGGAGGTAGATGCACACGACATTGCGGGAATCGTGTCGCGGTGGACGGGCATCCCCGTAAGCAAGATGATGGAGTCGGAGCGGGAACGTCTCACCGGGCTCGAGGTAGAATTGGCCCGCCGAGTCGTAGGGCAAGAAGAAGCACTTGCGGCGGTATCGAATGCCGTCCGTCGCGCGCGTGCAGGGCTGCAAGATCCCAATCGTCCGATAGGCAGCTTCATCTTCTTGGGGCCGACAGGAGTGGGAAAGACTGAGACCGCTCGGGCGCTCGCCGAGTTTCTGTTCGACGACGAACGGGCATTGGTGCGGCTGGATATGTCGGAATACATGGAAAAGCACGCGGTCGCACGCATGATAGGAGCACCTCCCGGATACGTGGGTTATGAGGAAGGAGGGCAGCTCACCGAGGCCGTCCGGAGGAGACCGTATTCGGTGATACTATTCGACGAGATCGAAAAGGCTCACCCGGATGTGTTCAACATGCTGCTGCAAATTCTCGATGACGGCCGGCTCACCGACAGCCAGGGCCACCAGGTGAACTTCCGAAACACCGTTGTCATCATGACCTCCAATGTTGGAAGTCAATGGATTCTCGAGTTGGCGGGTCAGCAGGATCAGGCCGAGCGACGGGTGCTTGAAGCGCTGCGGCAGACTTTCAAGCCTGAGTTTCTCAACCGGGTGGACGATGTGATCGTGTTCCACCAGCTGTCCCGCGAAGATATAGCTGCGATTGTCGAGTTGCAGCTGGACAGAGTGCGGGAACTGCTGGCCGCCCGCGGTCTTGGCCTTCAAATGACGCCAGAAGCCAAGGAACTGTTGGTGGCAGATGGCTACGATCCGGTCTACGGAGCGAGGCCACTGAAGAGGGCGATTCAGCGACTGATTCAGAATCCGTTGGCCCTCGAGATACTCGAGGGTGGCTTTGGAGATGGTGACGTAGTGCGTGTAGTTCGCTCAGCTGACGAAAAGCGATTGGAGTTCACCAGCGCTCTGGCCACCCAGCGGGAGTCGGCCCATGGTGCCACCGGTTCCTAAACAGCCCTCGCTTAGCGACATCGACCGATTGGGCATGGAGGCGGCGCTAGAGGAAGCCTGGACTGCTGCGCGGGTCGGCGAAGTACCTGTTGGCGCGGCGATAGTCGTTGGACACGCCGTTGTATCCAGCGCGCACAACTCGACTGTGAGCCTGAACGACCTGACGCAGCACGCTGAACTGATAGCCATACAACAGGCGCTGGCCGCCCTGCCCAGCGATCGACTCGAACGTGCAACGCTGTATGTGACACTGGAGCCGTGTGCCCAGTGTGCGGGTGCGATCATACTCGCGAGGGTGAGTCGAGTCTTGTTTGGTGCCTACGATCCCAAAGCTGGGATGGCGGGGAGCGTGGAAGACATCTTACGACATCCGAGCTTGAATCACCGGCCGGAAGTGCGCGGCGGCGTGATGGAAGATGAATGCGGAGCGCTGCTGACGAGTTTTTTCCAGAGTCGCCGTGGGAAAGCTGAGCAGTGAGCAGATCGGCCACGGCCTCCGTTGTCCGGCTCTGGATATGGGACTAGCTTACTAAGTTCTGCCATCTTAGCGGTGAGCCGATTGTGAAACACAAGCTTAGCCTTGATCATTTGACAACTTACCTGGCTGTGACGCTGTTGTCTGCGCCCACGGTCCTGACGGCGTGTGAGCAAGCCGAGGGCTACTCCGAGGGCCAGACATATGGTGCCACATTCGATTCCCAGGTGCTCGCCGTATTGCGTGGTGACTCTATCACCATGGATGACCTTCCCGGTGAGGTCGCAAGCCAACTCGCGGCCATCGAATTCGGGTATAGGACGCGCAGGTACCAGGCTCTCGACGCTGCCTTACGCAACGTGGTCAGAGAACGGTTGCTGGAGAGAGAAGCGACAGCTCGTGATGTGTCGCCAGGAGAGCTGCTGGCGGCCCAGACGGATGGCAAGATCAACGTAACCGACGAAGACGTGGCCACGTGGTACAGGCGTAACCGTTCACGGCTAGAAGGTCGGTCGTTGACTGAACTGTCGGCCCAAATCCGCCAGTTCTTGGAAGAACAAGAATTGACCAGGGTGATGGATTCGTTCTTGACGGAGCTGGAGGATCGAGAGAGCGTAGTCTATCTACTCGAGCCGGCCCGAGCCAACCTCGACAACAGAGGCGCACCGACACTGGGCCCTGATAATGCACCAGTGACCATTGCCGAGTTTTCTGAATTTCAATGCCCGTACTGCAGTGTTTTCATGGCATCCTTGTACCAGTTGAGAGATGCCTACGGCGACAGGGTCCGCATCGTGTTCCGACACTTCCCACTTGAGATCCATCGTGATGCCTTCAAGGCCTCCGAGGCGTCGATGTGTGCCTACGAGCAGGACCGGTTTTGGGAAATGCACGATCTACTCTTCGCCGAGCAACGCAACCTGGCGGTGGAGGATCTCAAGGAGAAGGCGAGACGACTGGGGCTGGATCAGGGTGCCTTCGACGAGTGTCTTGACTCGGGACGCTACGAAGAGAGGGTCCGCCGTGACATGGCTGAAGGACAGATCTTTGGAGTGGAGGGGACTCCTGGAAGCTTCGTGAATGGGATTGCGGTGTTGGGAGGGGCCTTGCCTTACGAGATGCTAGCCGAACTTGTTGACCAGGAGCTGCGGCGACTGGATCGCAACTGAGCTGGTCTGGCCGCGAATCCCCGAGGCAGGTTCTGGCTGGAATACCCTGGCTGGTCTAGTTGTCCTCGGCCGAGACCATCCTAGATACGACGACCGTGACGTTATCTCTACCCCCTCCCTCCAAGGCGGCGTCCACTAGCTGCTCACACGCTGCCTTCGCACTGTGGGCAGACTGCAAGATGTCGGCAATGCCATCGTCCCCCACGTGCCTGGTCAGGCCGTCTGTACACAGCAGCAGGACATCATTGAGCTCCAGATCAATCAGGCCCACCGATGGTAGGATCTCGGCACCGATTGCGCTTGAGAGCGTGCTGCTCAGACTACTTCGTTCCACCTGCTCTTCCGTCATGATACCTTCGTCGATCATCAACTCGCCCATTGTCTGGTCACGAGTGATCTGCCTGAGTCGTCCCTGGCGGAGGTAGTAGGCCCGGCTGTCGCCGACGTGGATGATGTAAGCGCGGGGCCAGATCAGAGTGGCCATCGTAAGCGTCGTTGCCGGTCCCTTGCCGTGGCTTGAGTATTCTCTCTGGACCGTCAGGTGCGCATGCTGAACAGCGTTCTCGAGATTCTCTAGGAACTCGTTTTCACCCTCGACGTCGAAGCTGTAGTAGCACCCCATTGTGCGCCCTATGTATGTGCCCAGCGCTTGCACCGCGGTCCCACTAGCCAGGCGGCCGCCCCCGATGCTACCCACACCGTCAGCGACCACAAACAAATGGGCCTCAGATTGCTTGAGATGGTTGAATGCCTGCACGTTGTCCAGGTTGGTTTGTTGTACTGTCAAGGCCTTGTTCGCCGCAGCGATGAAGAAATGATCTTCATTCACTTGGCGCACCTTGCCTACATGACTCATCCCGTACGTGTCTAGCGGACCCTCGAGCGTGAAACGGTTGCCGTCGTCCGTCATGTTCCCACCAATCTCTCAGGACTTGATCGTTGCTGCTGCTAACCAAAGGAATGCATCTTCCACACCTTCTCCGGTTTTCGCACTGGTACCTAAGGTGTAGAGGCCACGATCAGACAGTGCATCATAATCGTCGCGTTGGAGCAGCCATTGGTCTGTCAGATCCTTCTTGTTGAGGGCGACTATTGTGGGGACGTCACCCACTGTCTCGTGAGCCATTGCGTGCAGTGCGTACAACTGTTCGAGCGTTTCGCGTCGGGTGCCGTCCACCACATAGAAGAGACCACCCGACCCCCGCAGGTAGCTGGCTGGCACATCTTGGAACTCATCCTTTCCAGCAAGGTCCCACAGTAGCAGTTTGACGGTCGTCCCTTCCACCTCGACCTGCTTCCGATCGATTTTCACGCCGACCGTCGAGTGGTACTTCTCCGAAAATCTGGAGTACACGAACTTCTGGACTAGACTCGTTTTGCCAGTGGCGAACATACCTACCATGCAGATCTTCTTCTGAATCACTCTTGTGTGCCCCCTCTGTCTGTGCCGAAGGTAACCCTCACTAAGAAGGAAACACTGCGGTTGATGCGGGCCTGGTCTATCGCTGATGTCGAGGAAAGGGGATCGGATGTTCCGACGCCAAAGGCGTTCATAGCCACTCCTTGGATCCCGCGCCCTGCCAAGATACTGCGCACGCCGTCCGCCCGCTGCTGGCTAAGGAGTCGGTTGGTCTCGTTCGATCCGGTGGTATCGGTGCGGCCTACAATGTTGAGTGCCGCTTCGTAGTTGCGCTCCTCCGCCACGTCCCGGAGGCGTTGGAATGCATTGGCGACATCATCCAAGATTGCCCTGGCGGTTGCGTCCAGCGCTACTGATCCAATGGCGAACTGGATCCGGTGCTGCTCCACGTCATCTTTGAGCTCCGCCAATTCAGGTGGCAGGATCTCAGTGAGACCGGAGACATCGACCGCTATCACACCGGGCGGCAGGGAACTACTCCGGACCAATCCTGCAATCCACTCTGGCGTGGCAGATCCAGCAGCGTACAGCGTATCTCCACCGAGCGCCAGAGCGACACTCGCGGGTGGATCGAGCATCCGGTTTGCCCGCGCAAGGATCAGACTCGGCTCGAACGAAACGTAGGGTTTCCACCTGGCCTCGAGCCGCGTGGTGTCCAGTCCCATTCGAGCGAGCAGGCTCATCGGTTCAGCCGCAGCCGGATCGAGCAATCCCGACAGGTGCCACGTCCGCCAACCCCGTTCAAGCTCGATCAACACTATCCCTGGCTCGTCCTCGAGCACGTCGAGTGCTGCGCGCCACCGTTGGGCTGAGCGGAAAGCAAGGGAGGCGAGAACGACTACGACCAAGATTGCCGCGACCCAGGCAATGCGCGGAGCTAGGCCAAGGCCGGTCGGACGGTCGGTGGCCACTACTGTTTGGAGACACTCCTGCAGGAGCGGCCGCGTCTGTTCGAACGGCGTGGCGTCACCGTCGAAATTCGTGAGGGGTACCGTGAAGTGCAGGTGAATTGTCTCGAGGGTAGCTTGCAGCTGCTCGAGGACGCTTCCCGGAGGCTGCCCGCTGACCACTGCAGCGATATGAGCTTCCGGCCCTTGCTCCACCAATACGGTTCTTTCCCCGACTTCGAAGGTGCGGAGGTCTCCTTTTTCCTCCGAACCTGAGTCGAAAGAATCCTGCACGAAGTCGCGGATTGCAGTCATCATGCTGGAGATGAGATCGGCGTCCTGTGCAGTCAGGCCTTCAGCGGTCACCTCGGCCAGCAGAAGGCCAGTCTCTGCGTGTATCAACAAGACCTGCTCGACACGATAGACCAGTGCATGTTTGACGACGATCTGTGCGAATGGGACCCCTGTGCGCCACGCTTCTATACGCCACTTGAGGCCCCTCAAGGAGAGGCTATGTTCGATGGCCCGATTGATCGTGTTGACGATCCCGGCCATGGTCTCGCCGATCGCCTTGCGAATTGCCGGGCCCAGAATCGGGAATATGGCGTGTGCAATATTCTGAGGGTTGTGTCTGACAGATTCGCTGAAAGCGTCTTGCAGAGTGGGGGCTAGAGAACGGGCAAGCTGTTTGTCCCTGGCAGTTCGCAGGGCTACAGCGTCGGGTAGCTTGTCAGCCAGTTCTTCGGGAGTCAGGCTTAGTTCGTCGAGCCGGCGCTCCAGTTCCTCCAACCGTCTCCGTTCTTGACCGACCAAGAGCCGGCGCAGCTCTGTGAGTTCGCTCGGATCTTGCTTGACGTCGGGAACAGTGTCGAGTTCTTCCGGCAGTGGATCGCCCTTGCCGCCTTCTTCGGGCACTGTCAGTTGCTTTCCTGTGACGCTTGGAGGTCTTCGGACAGGTGGAGCGCGAAGTCCGAAAACAGCTGGATGAGCGTAGCAGTATCCAACTTCTCGCTCCTCAGCTCCAGCACCGCCCGCTGCAGCTCACTGGACAGATCACTGGAAAGCTGGTTGATCTGGCTCGATGCGGATTTGGAGTACTCCAAGATCGCTGTCCGCAGCTCGGCGTCTGCTTTGCTCGTCGCGTCATCCAGATTGGCCACCCGCTTCTCGAAGATGCTCAGAGTCTCCTTCAACTCTGCTGCCAGGGCCTTGCCATCCTCTGCTCGCTTAGCTCGTTCACCTGCCAGCCTTTCACCCAGCGCCCCGATCTCCTTCTTGATGTAAGACTCGGTGTCGCGCAGCTGCCTCTGAGTATCAACACGGAACGCGGTCAGCTCTCGTTGCAGACGTTCCTCAAGGCTCGCGAGTCGAGCATCGACAGCCCGCATCTGCCCTCCGAAGAGGATGTCTCTGACCTTGTCGAGACTCTCCGGCGTTTCCCCTGGTGCAGCTTCCTCGGGGGCTCGTGAATTCGCAGCCTTCTTCCGTGGGATGTTGGTTCTGGTCATGGTCTCTCGTCATCGAACGGGGAGCAGATTAGCCCGGGACGTTAGCCACCGAAGCGAACCATCCGCGGCCAGCTGCCAAAACTAGCGCGGGCAGAGCCTCTCGGCTACCTAGTTGCGGGCTCATGCCGCGCCGCGAACGCTGCTAGCCTAGCGGGCGGAGGACGGTCGCTGTTCGGCTCAAGTTGCGGATGATCCTATCGCTGACGGTGAGCCAC
>Ga0209536_100016649_pt1 | contig 10444 bp, 11 predicted proteins | sample DeeMarSeWOR28_12_FD_187461 | JGI IMG/M metagenome (GOLD analysis project Ga0209536, IMG submission 187461) | Marine sediment microbial communities from White Oak River estuary, North Carolina - WOR-2-8_12 (SPAdes) (version 2) | ecosystem: Environmental > Aquatic > Marine > Intertidal zone >...
AATTTCTCCAGTCAACGCCATGTCAACATAATCGCTTAAGGCAAAGTAATAGCCACCATCTCTCAGATAAAATCCCCGCCGTTTTTCTTCACCGAAAGTAGGTACGATCACGCCGGAGGCCTGGGTTCTTGGCATGGGAAACATGCCGAATCCCCAACCTACGGGAAGGGGGATGTCATTTACCCGCATATGAAATGGCCCCACCATGATCTTATCATCGGGTACGAGTTTCAGTTTCCGGGCTTCTATGTGAAAATGGGGATCGGGCCGGTTGCAGGTGGTATATTTTGCTCGGTCGATGTAAAGATCTCCTCGCTGATCCCTCTTCACCGTATTACCATGCATGATCCCTTCTCCCTGTTGGGTGACCACCCCTTTGATGATCGCCTTTTCCGATTTAAAGTTATATCTGATCTTTTCTGTTTCATACACATCGCCACCGTCTTTAAAAACGGGCTCCCCGACAGGATTTCCCAGCGTATCCTGGGTGCCTTCAGCCTGAATTTCCTGGACTTCGTAGTCCACGTTTATACGATCTGCCGTAAGTTCTATAGCCCCATATACGATCTTACCATCCCCGTAAAGATCGACCAGCTGGTTGGTCAGGCTAAGGTTCATGGAGTCGCGTGCCGAATAGTTGATGGTGGTCTCGATGTCCCCTGTGGGCGGTATGGAATCTGCGGCAAGCGCGGCAGAATCCAGCTGATCCGCGCTCAAAGCCAATGAATCCATGGCTGAAAGCTGGGTTGAGTCCATTGCCGCTGTCTGGGCAGAATCCAACTTTTCCACCTGGGCTGAATCCAATGCCGATACCTTTATTGAGTCCTGTGAAGCAGTCTGAACGGAGTCCTGTGTCAATACCCGTATCGAGTCCTGCGGGGAGGCCTGTCGGACCCGGGAATCCGGCCTTGAAAGGGGTAAAAGTGCAGGTTTGGAGGTATCCAGGGAATCTGTGGCATGATCATTGTCCTCTGGATCGGGTTGGCTGGATTTGGTCGTATTTTCCTGATTGATTTCAGCCGAATTGTTCTGTCCGAAAGCGTAAGTTAAAATGAGCAACAGCAAAATGATCCCTACAACACGTTTATATTTGTATAAACCCACTTTCAGTTTTATCAAAAAATTTACATTTTTGCGTAAAGTTATCCTAAAAATAACTTTTAACAACCGAAATATTGTGAGAAATATTGTTATTATTCCCTGTTTAGCCTTTTTACTAATAATGGGATCGTTCAAGCCAGCCGGTCTTTCGCTATATAAGGTGGATAAGGTTGTTATAGATGCCGGCCATGGAGGGAAAGATCCGGGTACCCACGGCATTTTCAGCCAGGAGAAAACAATTGCCCTGAAGATAGCCAAGGAACTGGGCCGTATCATTGAAGAAAACCTCGACGATGTAGAAGTAATATACACGCGCTCAAACGATAAGTTTATTGAACTAGAAGACCGTGCTGTACTTGCCAACAAAAATGATGCAGATGTTTTCATCTCTATTCATTGCAATGCCGTTCCGGGTAATAAGGAAAGGATATATGGTACGGAAACCTATGTCATGGGAACTCACGTAGATGAAGGCAATTTTGAAATAGCAAAACGTGAAAATTCGGTGATCCTCATGGAGGATAATTATGAGGAAAGGTATGAAGGATTTGATCCTGAATCACCAGAATCCCTGATCCTCTTTTCATTGTATCAGAATGCATTTATAGGAAATAGTCTCAATCTTGCCGAAAGGGTGGAAGACCAGTTTGAAAAACGCGTAGGAAGAAATTCCAGGGGAGTGAGACAAGCCGGGTTCTGGGTATTATGGAGAACTTCTATGCCTAGTATTCTTGTAGAAGTTGGGTATTTAAGCAATCCCAAGGAAGAGAAGTATTTAAATGATGATCTGGGACAGGTGTATCTGGCTTCCGGCATATATAGGGCACTCCGGGACTATAAGGACGAAATAGAATCTAATAATTAAAACTGCAGCGTGAATTTTTCAAAAGAATTTAAAATAGGCTTATTCAGTGTTATAGCCATTACGCTATTGTATCTGGGATTCAATTTTTTAAAAGGAATAGACTTTTTGGCTACCACCAACAAATACTACACCGTATATGAAAATATCGGTGGCCTGCAGGTATCCAATTCCGTCATTATCAAAGGGCTGGCAGTAGGCCGTGTGAGTAATATCACCTATGACCAGGCCAGAGGTAACAAAATTATTGTTGAACTCGACATCAATGGAAATATCGTGTTGGGAGATTCCACGATTGCCGTACTGGTTAGTGAAGGATTCCTGGGCGGCAAAGCAATAGAACTCAAAATGCCGGAGGTCATAGAAAATCCACTTCAAGGGGGCGATACCTTGCGTGCTGAAATCGCCATGGGAATATTTGAATCCATTACAGAACAGACAGGACCGGTAACAGATGATATCGGGGCATTGATCCGTCAGTTGAATACCGAGATAGAGAATTTTCATGAAACTGAATTACTTCTGAGGGAGACCATCTCTAAAATAAATGCCAATCTTGATCAAACCTATCTGATGATCAAGGAGAACAGGGAAAATTTTAAGATCACCATGGAAAACCTGAATGGTCTCACAGAGAATTTAAAGGAGTCTTCCGCAGAGTTGAAACCATTGTTATCCGATGCGGGTGTCTTTATAGATTCCCTTAATAACCTACAATTGTCCTCCACCCTGGAAACCATGTCCGCCACCATGGACAATCTTAACCAATTGCTCGCCAACCTGAACGAAGGAGAAGGATCAATGGGTAAGTTGCTGCACGACGATTCACTTTATCATTACCTGACCCTGACTGCAGCCGACCTGGACAGTCTTTTTGTAGACCTGCGAGAGCATCCCAACCGCTATGTGCAGTTTTCTGTCTTCGGCAAGAAAGACAAGACAGAGAAAGAGCAGCGGAAGGAAGAACGAAGAAAAGCCAGAGAGGAAAACGAGTAATACCCATTTTGCCAGAATCCTTTTGGCGGGAGTGAAAATTTAGAATATATTTATCGGCATGAAGAAGAAGGAAATCAAGGCACTGGTATCCTTGCTGGACGATGACGATCATTCTATCGTTACGCACGTGGAAGAAAAGATCATATCGTTAGGTAATAAAATCATTCCCCATCTTGAAAGTGAATGGGAAAGTAGCTTCAACCCAACTGTGCAGCGGAAACTTGAAGACCTTATCCATACATTACAGTTTGACCAGTTGAAAATGAGACTGGTAGAATGGAAAGAGAAGGGCGCAAAAGACCTGCTGAAAGGCATGTGGCTTGTTTCTACCTACCAGTATCCCGATATTGAGTACAAATCCCTGAAGGCAGAAATAGAGCAAATATACCAGGAGGCATGGCGGGCTTTCCGGGATGATATACATCCCTATGACCAGATAAAGATCCTGAATGGCATTCTGTATTCCGATTACAAATTCAGGGCGAACACCAAAAATTTTCACAGTCCTTCCAATTCCATGATCAATGTGGTTCTGGACTCAAAAAAAGGAAATCCCATTTCATTGTGCGTGATCTATATGCTCATCGCGCAGAAACTCAAAATGCCCGTATATGGGGTTAACTTACCCAACTTGTTTGTATGTACCTACAAAAGCCAGCAGTTGCAGTTTTATATCAATGCCTTTAACCGCGGATTGCTGTTTTCAAGATCGGACCTAGAGAATTATGTGACCAATCTAAACATTACCCCTCATGATATCTTTTATGAGCCCTGTTCTCATCTTGACATCATAAAAAGAGTGCTCAGAAATCTTATCGTTTCCTATGAGAAGATGGGGGATCACTATAAAGTCGATGAGGTAAAGATACTGCTGAATGAGGTCTCCATTGGCGATGACGACCATTCCGGGGCAATCTAAACCAGCACGCGAATCTTAAACAGCACTGTAGCAGATTACGAAATCTTCCACCTGAAAATATTCCAGGGTGTAGGTCCCCGTTCCCATTTCCAGATCAATATGACCTACTATGTTCCCATGAGGCTTTAATTCAAAGGGCGAAAGCCTGATATTATTTTTGAAGGATAATTTTTTTCTGCCATAGATCTTCAACAGTACCTCCTTGGCAGCCCAGGCGGCACACAGATGTCCGGGATTTCTTCCGATATCCACAAGTTCCTTATCACTAAGGAAACGATTCGATACATGAAAGAGTGCTGGTTTGGGCTTTTCAATATCGATTCCACAGGGAGCCTGCTTATTGACCATTGCTGCTGCGTAAGGGAAGGAATGAGACAGGGACATGTGATATGGTAGTCCAACCAAATGGGGTTTTTTATGCTCATCCTTTACAGTGCCCTTAAACGTGATCTTCATAGCTTGGCTGATCTCGCGCAGGGCAGCCCGCGCCCCCAGCCATTCCTTGATCCTTTTAACATGCTGAATATTCTTCAGTTCTTCACGTTCCTGCTTGGATAAACGCACTTTCTGTTTTAAGAGGTCGGCATTTTCCTCAATCTTCCATATACAAAAGGAAAGGTGCTCACTGATATGTCTGACCTGGAAGACTGGCATGTTCCTATTCCACCCTGAACAATTTCTCACAAAATTATATTAATATTATATGTTGAGCCTGAAAATTCCATTTAAATATGACCTCGTTCGAGATTAAGAAATTCAAAACCCTTACAGGACATAACGGAGCTGTATATCCCATATCCCTGGGCCTCACGGAAGATGTGTTCTATTCTTCCGGAAACGACGGCATGATCGTGGAATGGAAGCTGGATGGTTCAGAGGATGGCAGAATGATAGCGAAGGTAAACAACTCAGTATATTCCATGCTTACGGTAATGGAAACCGGACATCTGATCGTCGGGCATAATTACAATGGGATTCATATTATCGACCTGGAAAAGAAAACAGAGACAGGTTCTCTTCAGATCACCGATTCTGCAATTTTTGATATGAAAATGAACAGGAAACACCTGTTCATTGCCACCGGGAAGGGGGAAATCATAGTTGTGGATATGCGGTCGATGGATATTCTGAAACGAATAAAATTGTCCCCCTCAAATGTTAGGTCTTTGGAAATCATCGGGGATCTGCTGTTTGCCGGGTATAGCGACAACCACATCAGGGCAATCGATCTTAAAGGATTGAAGGAGGTGAAGGCCTGGCAAGCCCATAAAAATTCAGTATTTTCCTTGCGGAAAGAGCCTTCAGGTAAGTTTCTCCTGAGTGGCAGCCGCGATGCACATCTTAAGATATGGAATGCTGCAGCTGATTTTTCCCTGAAAGAATCGATTGTGGCGCACATGTTCACTATTAATTCCATAGAATTCAACAGGTCGGGATCCCACTTCCTTACGGGGAGTATGGATAAAACCATAAAATTGTGGTATGCACCGGAGTCAAGGCTCCTCAAGGTTATCGACAAGGAAAGATTTGGCGGTCATTTGTCTTCAGTTAATAAATTAGTTTGGTCAAACTATAAAAATAGAGTAATTTCATGCAGTGATGACAGGACAATATCCCTGTGGGATATACAGTTATATTAGAAAATGAGGTTATGAGACATACTATCGGGGAAATGGGGTGTCATAGTACAGGCATAAGGGCCACGATGATTTCCGGAAACTGATTGTAGTGGATTGACCAGTAAAAATATATACCATGAAAATAACTCCATTAGAGATCCGTCAAAAGACTTTTGAAAAGGTTTTCAGAGGATACGAAAAGGACGAAGTGAATGCCTACCTGCAGTCCTTGTCAATGGAATGGGAGCGATTACTCGACGAAAATAAGGAATTGTATTTAAAGATAGAGACCCTCGAGACCGAATCGACCAAACTGAGGGAATTGGAAAGCAGTTTATTCAAAACCTTAAAAACTGCCGAGGATACGGGCGCCACTTTGATCGAGCAGGCCAAGAAAGAAACGGATCTTCAAATAAAGGAATCCACGCTCAAAGCGGAAGAAATACTCACTGAAGCCAGAAATAAGGCCAAAAATCTGGTTGAAAATGCTGAAGACAGGAAAAAGCAGATCCTGGAAGAAATGATCGGCAAGGTAAAGAGCATGGAATCCCTGTTCAACCAGATGACCGATCTAAGGGAGAAAGTAGTTGACCAGGTGAAATCATACAGCGGTGATCTTCTTGAGCGGATCGAGAAACTGGAGAAGAAGTCAGAAGATCTACAGGTCAAGGATATTGTTAAGGAGGCCAAGCAGGTATACAACTCCTCCAGCGTTGGGGAACCCCTGGATTTTCTGAAGGAATCGGATGCTGCTAAAGAAGAAAACAACGCCAAAGCGGCACCTGAAAAGGAAGAATCCAAAAAAGAGGAATCTAAAAAAGAAGCATCCACAAAAGAGGTATCAGAAAAAGAGGAATCTAAGATAGAAGAGCCGCCAGAAAAGCTGGACACGTTTAACACTGCGGCTGAGGAAAAGGAGGCAGCGGTTTCTGATGAATCACCAGAATCTCAGGATGAATCACCCCTCCCAACACCGAAAAAGGTCAGGGAAGATCATAAAGAAGTTAAATCCTCTTCTACATCGTTTTTTGATGAAATAGACTGATATGGAAGGCATGATCACATTGGAAGGGATGGAATTCTTTGCCCATCATGGATTTTATCAGGAGGAACAGAAGATAGGCAATAAATTCGCAGTAGATATTATGATCGTTACTGACCTTTCGGGCGCCGCCGAGCATGATGCACTTGAGGAAACCATAAACTATGAATCACTGTATAAGATCATACGGCATGTCATGAGCGAACCCACGAAACTCCTTGAACATCTGGGGAAAAGAATCATAGATACTGTATTTGAAGAGTTTGATCAGGTTAGTTCAGTGGAGGTGAAAGTCAGCAAGTACAATCCACCTGTTGGTGGAATTTGCCAGAAAGCTTCCGTTTCTCTCAAAGAAGAAAGAAAAGATCATTAAATTGACCTTCTTGATTGGGGGATTGTGTTTAGGAGGTATTTGATTATTGGGAATTAGCATTTTTTTAAAATTGGGGTAACTTCGTACAAGAATTACCCTGTACTCTGAAATATATGGAAATACTCATCGAATTCGGAAAACTTCTTATACCTGCCCTGCTGGTACTGTATGCCATGTACCTGACAGTTAAAAGTGTTCTTGAGAAAAACCTGGAGGGAAAGGAAATTGATTTAAAGATCAAGAACTATGAAACCCTCCTGCCATTAAGGTTGCAGGCGTATGAGCGCATAGCACTGCTGCTGGAAAGGATATCACCCAATAACATCATGTTGCGGTTGAACAGGCCTGATCTTACAGCAAAAGAGTTTCAGATCATCCTCGTCAAGGAAATACGGGAGGAATTCAACCACAATATTTCCCAGCAGATCTATATTGGGGAAGAAACCTGGGCGCTGGTCCGAAAAGCCATTGAAGATACCATAAATCTTATCAACAAGTCGGCTATGAATATGAAGGAAGAGGCAAAATCAGTCGATTTGACCAAAGCCGTATTTGCTGAGGTGATGGGGGATCAGGTGGATTCGATACAGTACGCTTTGAGTCAGTTAAAGAAAGAAGTCAGTCAATTTTATTAGCATCATGACCGAGAAGAGCAATACGTTTTTTATTCGAGCGATGGAAAATGCGAAAAGGATCTTTTCAAGTAAGGAAAAAGTACTTGAAACCCTGGATTCGGCATTTCAAAAAACCATAAACCTTGAAAATTCGGAAGGTGAGGTTTCAAAACTTACCCAGAAAGTAAAACTGTTTATTTTGATGATCCGGTCGTACGTAAAAGGAGAATACCGGGAAGTTCCCTTTAAAAGTATTTTATTGATATTCGCCGCCTTGATCTATTTTATAAATCCTTTTGATTTGATTGGCGATTTCATTCCCGGGATTGGATATATCGATGATATAACCATCATGCTCTGGGTGCTGAAGAGTGTGGAAGAAGATGTGCTCCGATTCAAGGAAGAATACTTAACCCTGAGAAGCTAGCTTTCAGCACTTCCGTTAAAGTTAATGCCCGTCATTCGACAGTCTTCCCTTACCATGGAACCGTATATAGTATAAATTGCTCAATAATTCCTATGAAAACATACTTACTCCTATTTTTTCTCTTAAGTGCAGGATTCAGGTCAAATGGAGCAACTTTTAATATCCTGGATTACGGCGCTCAACCTGGAAAACTTTCGACCAAAGAGATACAGGCTGCTGTGGATGCCTGTTTTGAGGTTGGCGGTGGTACTGTGCTTGTCCCATCGGGCATGTTTATAACTGGATCAATAGAATTGAAAAGTCATGTGAACCTGCATCTGGAACAAGGGGCCATACTACGGGGCAGCCTGGATCTGGAAGATTATGCATCGAGTTTCAGGAGGCATGGCATAATCTTCTGCATCGATGCTGAACATGTTTCCATCACAGGATCAGGCATAATTGATGCCAGGGGGATACATTTTTACGATACAACCCTTAACCATACCTATCCTGAGTTTGATAAACAGGCCACAAGACAAAAGAACGGATATATGCCGGAGGGTGTTTTTTATACGGATGGGCCGATTGAACGCACGTCCAGTCCGGGTATGACCGTAACCTTTTTTCATTGTTCGAGAGTCGTGCTGTCGGGCATTACCATAAAGGACACGCCATTATGGGCAGTACGTTTTGCCTATTGTGACGATGTACTGATCCATGGCATATCCATTTATAATAACCTGTTGATACCCAACAGTGATGGTGTCCATTGTACAGCGTCAAGAAACATCAGGATGTCGGATTGTGATATACGTGCCGGGGATGATGCCTTCATTGTTACAGGATTTACTATGGAAGAGCAAACACCTGGATATACTTCGGAAGAACAGGGAAGATACCGGTTCGGAAATAAAAGTGAATATGCTGAAAACGTCACAGTATCTAATTGCTCCTTTCAATCCCGTTCAGCTGGAATAAGGATAGGGTATGGCCAGCATCCAATCAGGAATTGTGTGTTTAACAATATTGTAATTTATGGATCCAACAGGGGCATAGGAATATTTGCCCACGATGCGTCCAGCATTGAGAATCTTATTTTTTCCAACTTTGTTATTCAAACCAGACTTCACAATGGCCAATGGTGGGGCAATGGGGAACCAATCCATCTATCGGCGATCACAAGGTTTGAGAATGAGCCGACAGGATCAATTAAAAATGTACAGTTCAATAGCATAAAAGCCGTTTCCGAACACGGCATTCTGGTGTATGGGGATGAGGCGAATTCCATAAGCGACTTGCGCTTTAATAATATAGATCTGAAGATCGTAAACGGTAAGGAAACCAAGGATTACGGAGGGAATATCGACCTCCGGCCTGCAGCCGATATTCAAAAACAATTGTTTGAACATGATATTCCCGGATTGTTCGCCTATAATGTGGATGGTTTGGAGATTGATGGATTCAAGCTAGATTGGGGAAAAGACCTTCCCGATTTTTTCACGCATGGGATAGAATGTAATTCGGTTCAAGGGCTGTCAATACACCGGTTCCGGGGTTCTGCCAATCCGAATTCCCCGGACGGAAAGGAAAAAAGCCTGGTCAATACCAGCCTATTGGAGTGAGGCACATGATATTTTAATTTCCTGATTTTTCTCATAATTCTCTTAAGCGGTACAGGATACTTTTGCAGCAGAAGAATTGAAAAGAGAATTATATTATGTTGAGTCGACTCGATCCATCCATGTTTAACAGAATCTTCACCTACAGTGAATATTTGGAATTTATAACCTCACTCGTTGCAAAAGGATTGTCATCAGGACCAGATCAATCCGAAAAACTTACCCATTTCACCAAATTGAACTTTCAACGGCTGAAGAGGATCTACAAGACATTGCAATTGTCGGCAAGGATACCTACGATTGTTAAAGATATTGAATCTGACATGTTGTGGGTGGTCATCGTAGAGTCATGGTGTGGTGATGTACCTCAAAGTATTCCTTATATGGAAGCCATCAGCCAGCTTTCCGATAAGATCAAGTTTAGGATAATTCTTCGGGATCAGAATCCCCGGATCATGGACCGGTTCCTCACAAACGGTACGCGATCCATTCCAAAACTGATCTGTCTTAATCCGAAGACTTTTGAAGTTGTGGGGACCTGGGGTCCAAGGCCTGAGGGAGCCAGAAACCTTGTTAAGACCATGCTTGGTGACCCGGCGATTACAGCAGACATGCGTAAGGAAGCTGTTCAAAGATGGTATATGGAGAATAAAGGACAGGAACTGATGGATGAATTGGGTGCCATGGTGCAAACATGGGATGGGATACTACTGGATCAGCATCTGACAGATGCGGAATACGGGAAACTCAATGTCAACCGACTGCTGATTTGAAAACACAGAAGAAAGCTTTGATCGCCGGTGCTACCGGACTGGTAGGCACTGAACTCGTGCGCCTGATCGCTGGATCAGAGTTTTACCAAAAAATATACCTGCTCGTCCGCCGATCTT
>Ga0209536_100016650_pt1 | contig 10444 bp, 11 predicted proteins | sample DeeMarSeWOR28_12_FD_187461 | JGI IMG/M metagenome (GOLD analysis project Ga0209536, IMG submission 187461) | Marine sediment microbial communities from White Oak River estuary, North Carolina - WOR-2-8_12 (SPAdes) (version 2) | ecosystem: Environmental > Aquatic > Marine > Intertidal zone >...
GACCTTCCCGGTCCGAAGCGCCGCTATGCGCGTGGATGTATCGGTAATGTACACGAAGTCAACGGCGTCCAGATAGGGCGACTTGTTCTCCGGGAAGAGGGGGTCCACATCCCAGTAATCAGGATTTTTGACCAGTTCCACCACGCTCTGGGGGATATAGTTTTTCATCATAAAGGGCCCGGTGCCGACGACATTCCGCCAGTCCTGCTGGCCTCCGTATTTCTCTATCACCTCCTTGGCCAGGATCTGGGCGCAGTCATAGGTCCTGGACAGGACGTTCGCCACCGTGCCCGGGACGCACTCGATCTTGACGGTCCAGTCATCCACCGCGGTGAAGGACAAGGATGATTATGTGATCAACGGGACCAAAACGTTTATCAGCAACGGGGATGTGGCCGATTATGTGCTTGTATTCTGTCAGACCGACCCCGGTAATCCAGACAGACACAAAAGACACAGTTGGATCGTAGTGGAGACGGATCGAAAAGGCTTTGAGGCGAATAAACTTTACGGAAAACTCGGAATCCGCGCCCATGACACGGCCGAATTGACCTTTTCGGATGTCCGGGTACCTGCATCTAATCTCTTGGGGGAGGAGGGAAATGGGTTCTTTGAATTGACGGCCTCTTTCAACAAAAGCCGTATACCGATTGCCGCCCAGGGTGTTGGGATTGCACGGGCTGCTCTGGAGGAGGCCTTAAAACACACCGCCAAACGGCATCAATTCGGTCAGCCCCTTGCATCTTTTCAGGGCATCCAATTTAAACTTGCCGAAATGGCTACCAGAATAAGGGCCTCCAGGAATCTCGTGTATGAGGCCGCTTGGAAGGCTGATAACGGGATTGTGGATCCGACTTTGATTTCAATGGCCAAATGGTTTTCCGGAGAGACTGCTGTGAAGTGTGCGGATGAGGCCTTGCAGATGCACGACGGGTACGGGTACCTGGATGAATATAAGGTACAGCGCATCTACAGGGACGCTAAAATTGTGGAGATCTACGAGGGAACCAAAGAAATAGAAAAGAACATCATTGCCCGAAATCTCATTTCTTGAGAATCTCTAAACAACCATCGCATCCCGCATGGGATGGGTTGTATGGGATTCGGGGTGCAGGAGATCCATTTGTCCCGCGTCGGGGGTGATCGCTACGGGCTTTTCCTCCTCCTCGCTCATCATCTTCACGACGATTTCATACATATTCACAAAGGCCTCGCTGAAGAGCCCCAATCTTGACAAGGGGATCATGCTTGAGACCATTTCAGGAATCCGATGGTCGTAAACGACGCTGCCCAGATCTCGAACGTGCACCATCAAATAATTTTCTGCAACGATTTGGATGACACGGCCTACTGATTTTTCCTTGGGTCCCCGTGTCATGTTGGTGATCAATGCGGGCTGAATTTTTTCAATCTCCCTTTGCAAGAGTTCTTCGATCCCATACTCGTTTGCTCTCTTAATGGCTTCAATAAGTTCTCTGACCGTTCGGACCTTGAGATCATTTTTCGGGTCCATAGCGGTCTTGATCAGCTCATGGATATAGGTTTTTCGGTATGCAAGTTGACTCAATCGTCTAAACACGGCATTTCGAATAAAAGCATAGGCGTTGTGAATCGAAACGGGCTCCGGAGTCAGGACAGCTATTCTTTTATCGGCGGCCAGAAAAAAATCTAACACGTTAAAGGAGGTTCCTGCTCCCAGATCGAGCACCACGTGATCGGCGTTCAGAGTAAAAAGGTGCTTTACGATCTTGATTTTTCGGGCGAAGGGAGGATTGGCCAGAGAAAGGTTCTCACTCGCGCCGCAAATGATCCGAAGATTCTCGAGTTCCGTATCTATGCAGACCTCTTCCAAGGTGCTATATCTCCCGGACGTAAAATCGTTTAATCCCCGAGGCGGCATCTTGATGCCCATGAGGGTGTGAAGATTCGCCCCCCCAAGATCGAGATCAATTAGAATGGTCTTGCTGCCCAACCGGGCCAGCCAAAATGCAAGGAGGGAACTCATGATACTTTTTCCAACACCTCCCTTGCCACCTCCCACAGCCCAAATGGTCGGAGTCGATTCCTTCTTTACGGCTTCTATTTCGGTCACCATACCCTCCATCATCCGATCCATATTCAAATAGGGTTCATTTCAACGATAACGCAACATTGGTTTTGATCTTATTTATTCAAGCGACTGCCCTACAACTTCCCATCCGACTCCCACAGACTCCAAAGCAAGTTTTGCTCCGCGTCCCCGCCGTAACAATAAGCCTCGAGGAGCCCACGATCCGGGTCCGTGAACTCATCGAAATGGACGCCCAGGGCGACAGTCTTCTCTCCCCGGCTAAGGATTCGCTCGCTCCAGACCACCGTGCCGGGGATGTATGGCCTCTGAGTGGCTTTAGGTAAACTCAATGTAATCTTAGCCTGACTTCCGACAAACTTGGCTGGAGAAGCCATTGAATCGTTTACGCCAAGGACCACACAGGTCCCGTTTACGGAGATATCCCGGGTGATTCCGTTTAGAACGAGAGGCCATTTATCGGATTTGTCATTCATAATGCCGATGTTGGCCTTCGTGGGAAGTCGGTGTCTCTTTGTTGTTCGGATCAAGCGAGAGGCCCTTGCCTGAAGATCTTCAGCACGAGGCTTGAAGAGGTCTCCTAGCAGGGGTTCGAGGTTGGGGTAATTTTGGCAAAGTTCCAGGAGCCTTGGTTTCGGGATTTTCACCATTTCAACCCGGCTTATTGTTTCTACGTCCGATTGCGACGATGACCCCTCTTGAAAGGGATAGGCCTCACCAAAGATATCGTTCGCGCCCAGGTTGGCCTTGGATTTCCGATAGGGGATATCACTGTCCTCTACAATATGATAGACGGTTTCCCTCAAAATGCCCGATACGATAAAATAAAGCGCCGTTTCCGAGTCCCCAAATTTCTTAACTTTGACGCCTGCAGGAATGCGGATCCGCACGAAGCCCTTGAGTATGGCGGACAGCTCATCCCAGGACATCTTGTAGAAAAAAGTGTTCAGAGGGGTATCGGCGGCTCCCTTTTTTTGAAGGGTTTTGTAAAAACTCTGACAGGCCTGCTGGGAAGGTCGAATAATGCGCCATTCAAGACTCTTTGATACAATGCCCTGCAGGAGCAGGTTTGAGCGGATAAAAAGTTTGGCGGCACTGTCATAGGCCTTGGCCGCTCCGGGAAGATTCCCCTTTCGCACAAGCGAATCCGCAAAGGCCCTGCGGACCGATGGGTTTTTGGGGAGTGCGCGGAGACTGCTTTCAACTTCTTTCGCGGAATCGTTGTCGGTAGAGCCGTTAATAATGCTCTTCAAAATGTGACGCGGTTTCTCTAGGTACTTTTTCAAAATCAACTCCCGGATTTCAATTTGACAGATTTCTTGGTCATTTCCTGCAACGCATGGATGTTATCATTCATAATTACGCTTTTTTTAAACAGGAGGGGGATGATCTCCTGAAAAAACTTCATTTTGGTGTCGAGACGCTGCAGCCTTTTTGCGATTAGCGTGAGGCGGCGGTCCAGGGTTGTCAACAGTTCCTGGAGCTTCTCGGGGGATATGCCCGTGGAGGATGCGGCCTGCTCATTCTTGACGGCATGGATCAGTTTAAGAAGATCCTCCGTTTCTTCAGTGGCGATCCCGGCTCTGAAATCTTTTAATATGTCAACGGTCATCCTACACCCACTCCCTGAGATCGATCATGCCGTTCAATCTCTGTTTGATCTTCTTATCGATGGTGGATATGGGATCTTCCGGCTCCCGCCTTGGTTCAGGAACATATTCGAGATGTGCTGGATCGATCACCCTGATCTGTCGAGAAAGGATCAGACTTAATAGTATTATGATGACGAGGGTAAAAAGATTCAATCCGGCCAGAAAGAAGGTCTGAAGAAAACCGTAATTGGATGAAAAAATCGATGTCTTGTCGATCGGCTTTATGACTGAACCCTGCACGATCCCTTTGATGTTTGTAATGACCGGTTCCGGCGGCTCAACCTTGATGGTCTTTGCGAGGGTGGGAACCTTTGGAGGGGGCGCCTTTTTGATGGGCGGTGGAGGCATCCAGTAGATATCAATGACAAAGCGTTCAGGGTTCGGGAGAAAGTAAGACTTGACTTTGATATCGCTCATTGATAGCGCGATGTCGGCGGCCAGATTCCAATCCCGCTGATGAAGCTGAATCGATTCCACCCGAGAGGACTTTCCATATTTTATCCGATTCGGAAGGAGTGTCGTTGTATTAGGAAAAAGCACCGACAACATCTCACCCTTTTTAATCACAGGTTCCTCAAACTGAGTCAAGTTCTTGAATTCGAATACGACTCTCGTAAAGTCCTTATGATCTCCAGCCCTCGTCCCATGCAATGTGGCAGCCCCGGCACTGCCGTTGTTGATCCACCATAGAAGGCTGAGGCCAAGCAGGATCATCCTCAACGTCATGGGAGTTCTCTTAACGTCCTACCGTTTGTGCTGCTCATGCCGCGAGCAGAGTTTGAGGTTGGAATAACATCGTGCAAAGCACGATGGGGTATGAAAACGAATTTACTTTTTGCGGAATTATATTTTCATTTCTCTTGTATGTCAACAAAGAATTTACCACAAGATGTTGTATTTGATAAAAAAATAAAAAATTTCAAAAAAAAGACCATAAACTAGGAAGATTCATGACCAACAACATAAAATGGCTGCTTGTTAAACCTTTTTAATTCAACCATGAACCATGAAACTTTTTAAAAATAGAGAAAGGAGGAGTTCGTTTTGGAATTGAAAAAATTTGCGTAGCTTGGATGACTCCGGCCTTGATTGCAGTCTACCGGGGACCCCTTTCCGGAAAGGAGCAAAGCTGTTCCCTACTTTCAAAATGACGCAGTGGGTCAAATGTTCTGTCAATCAATCGGTGAAGCGAACCAACATCTGGTGCATGTTTCCTATATCCTTGGGTTGCAGAGGGAACCAAAAAGGGCCTAAAATAGATCGTAGGTCAACATGAGCCCCTGCGCCATTTTATTGGCGACATCAAATAAAGAAGACGACGCCGTTCATAACTTGAAAATAAGACCTTGGATTATGGCCTAAATCATATACCCATGAATTGTGATTCTCATCTGAATACCCCATCAATAAGACCTATTCCACAATGTGGCATATTCTTGATTCCTGTTGACATTTCTACCTTTTTATCTTTTTATGAAAAAATATCCCCTCCATCTGTTCGGCTCCTGCTGGTCCCTATGTTGAAATCTTTTACTATCCGAACTGTTTTTTTTGACAGAGTGCTTTTCGTCCGTTGAAAGTTTTAACGTGGTTTTTTCAGTCCAGCCTCTTTTACCGACGCGATGATGTTTTCAGCTCAATGTTCACCTTTTGTCAATGGGAGAATGGCCATGAACCCGGCCGTATTTTCAGTGTCTTCAGTTGATGAGATCGGGTCCCACCTTGAAAGTGTTCAGCAGGAAGGAATGGTACCGACCTTGGCATTCGTCTTTAGCTCCGTTGTTCATGATTTGGAAGCTTTAAAATCCGCTTTCGCCGAATCTGATATGGCGGTTTTCGGTGCCAGCAGCAGCGGCGAGATTACCGATGACGAAGTCCATGAAGAGTCCATCGCTGTGATGCTGCTCGACATCGATCGCGATGCCTTTCGCATTCGCCTATTTGACGGCGGCGGGAAATCCTCCGGAGAAGTAGGGCAAGAGGTCGCGGAATGGGCAAAACCCATTTTTGAGAATCCCGCGACTGTGTTGATGTCCGCCGGCCTTCACGCCGACGGCCAGCAGATTGTTCAAGGCTTTTTCGACACCATGGATCGCCAAGTCCCTCTGTTTGGCTGTCTTGCAGGAGACGAACTGACGTTTACAGAGACTTTTGTTTTTGATGCATCTCAGGTTTTCTCGAATGGGGTAATAGCCTTGGTTTTCAATCAAGGTGTCATTGAGTTGCAGGGCCTTGCCGCCAGTGGATGGAAGGGAATAGGCACACCAAAAACCGTGACGAAAGCTGCCGGAAATATTGTCTATGAGATCGACGGTGAACCCGCCCTGGATATGTACAACAAATACTTAAACATTGGTGATGACCCGGCGCTGGCTGGGGAATATCCCCTGATCTTAATTCGTGACGATGACTCGGTAGCTTTAAGGGCCGTCATGGGCGTCAATGAGGACAAATCAATCTTTTATGCCGGGACTGTCCCCGAAGGCTCAAGAGTAAAATTCAGCATGCCTCCCGGGTCTGAAATTATTGATCTCGCTGTTGAACAAATGTCGGAATTCAATCAACAAGTTCCTAAGTCAGATGCCATTGTCCTGTTCTCCTGCAAAGCCCGGCATATTGCGCTCGGTCCTATGGTTGAGGATGAAATATCCGCGATTCACAAATTGTGGAATGTACCACTGGTTGGATTCTTTACATACGGAGAAATCGGTCCAGTGCCCAAAGGGGCGTGCGATTTTCACAACCACACGCTCGTCCCCGTTCTGCTCAGAGAAAAATGAAGCCTTAAAAGGTGGCCGAGATGAATACTGAACTTGACAAGTTGAAGGCTATTGTCGACCAATTGGAAATTTCAGAGGACGAGAAAAAAGCAATCACGCAGCCAATCGGTAAAATTGAGAAAGAGCTCAAAACCCTCAACTTCAAATTGGAACGGGCGTCCAAAGAAAAAAAGACCCTTTCAACGTTACTCTCACGCACATCTGAAGATCTTGAAAAATCATCCGAGCTCATCAAAAAAATGTTCGGCCGCTACCTCTCAACCGAGGTCATGAACTCTCTTCTAGAGGACCCGACAGCCTTGGCTTTGGGCGGGGAGAAACGTAAAGTCACCATCATGATGACCGATCTGAGAGGCTTTACGGCTCTTTCCGAGAGACTCAATCCTGAGCAAGTGGTTCAAATGCTCAACTCATACTTCGAAGTCATGGTGGACGTGGTCCTCCAATACCACGGCACCATTAATGAGATCATCGGCGACGCCTTGCTGGTCATTTTTGGTGCGCCGCAAGAAATGCCGGACCGGGCTCAACGAGCCATCGCCTGCGCCATCGAGATGCAGAACGCCATGGCAAAGGTCAACCAGCGGAACCGCGAGCAGGGCCTGCCCGAGTTGGAGATGGGGATCGGCCTCAATGAAACCGAGGTCATCGTCGGCAATGTCGGTTCCACCAAGCGAAGCAAGTATGCCGTAGTCGGGAGTGGGGTCAACATGACCAGCCGCATCGAGTCCTATACGGTTGGAGGACAGATTCTCATTTCCGAATCCGTGTACAAGGAAGCGGATGATGTCTTGCGTATCGATGCCCAAATGGATGTTCTCCCCAAAGGGGCGGAAACCCCCTTGAGGATTTATGAAGTGGGAGGTATTGCCGGGCGCTTTAAAATCGCCCTGGAAACAAGGGAGATCATTTTAGTTGACCTTGCCCGACCTATTCCGATCCGGTGCATGATCCTCGAGGGTGAAGACATTGGGAAGAAAGGCCTGCAAGGTACCGTGGTCCGGCTTGCCAAAAACTGTGCCGAGATCATACTAAAAGATCCTGTTGACAAGCTGACCAACCTCAAGATGAACCTGGGAGATGTTGATGAGAATTTGTCGGTCAGGGATTTTTATGGGAAAGTCCTTCGGAATACCGATGAGGATGGAGAGACCCACCTGGTGCACTTTACTTCGGTGCCCCCTTCGGTTGATGCCTATTTCCAGGCATTTAGACAACTTGCCGTCTCAGATTGTCCCCTACCGCACTTTAAAGAATGATGTATTGTTTTTGTTGGATCTCAACTTTTTAATATTGCAATTTAAATGAAGGAATCGAAATCAAGATTGTCCCAACAGTGGTCTGCAATCTTTATTCATGGACCCCAGGTCTTATATACTGTGGTGTCAAAGCCACGTTCATAAAAATGACAGGTTTATTGACGACCCTGAAGTTTAAGGGACAGTGAAGGAGTCCTTTGGGGATGTGAACGACGGTCGATTCTGTAATGATATGCTTCTCCAACTCCTCACCCAGGGAAAGTTCCACTTCGGCATCAAAATCGGTAATGTTCATGGCGTTGGCGCCGTAAAAATGGAGGAATTGGTCGAAGTCATGTTTGTGAGGTTCCTCCGCCATGAGGTAGGGTTCGGTGACACAATTCCATAAAAGCGAAAAATCCTTTTCACCCACATAATTTTTGCTAAAAAAAACGAGCCTCGGAGCAAATTTACCATCCACGATCGGTTTCTCGAAAAAATATTTACCGTACTTGTCTTCGGCCATGAGATAATTCCTCCCTTCCCGTGATTGATAGGATGATTCCTTGGGCTTCTAGTAAGTTTCAATGGTTGACTATAATATAAGTGAAGAATCGATATCAAATTTTATTTTTTTCAGGCAGACAAGGTGAAGGGGTCCCAACGTGAAAAATCTTCCCAACTTATAGGGGGAACGATCTCATGTTTCGTGCCTCCCTTTACGCTTGACACTGCTGTTTTCGGAAATGGTGGTTCAGGTTGAATAGGATATAGGAAAGGAGAAAATGAAATGTCCGATATGATCGTTTTCCCCATCTCGGCGATTGCCTGGTCATTCGGATTCATCAAGAAAACAATCTCCAAAAGAAAAGGCACGCCATGTTATTCATGGCGTGCCTTTTGTGTGTCCTTAACCGGGTATTAAACGACCGTTACATTCACTGCGGAAGGGCCTTTTTCCCCTTCTTCGATGTCAAAGGTCACGCGGTCGCCTTCGTACAGAGACTTGAAGCCGGCTCCATTGATTCCCGTATGATGCACGAATACATCCGGGCCATCTTCCTGTTCGATGAAACCATAGCCTTTTTTATCGCTAAACCATTTTACTGTTCCATCAGCCATAGTGACACCCTCCTTTCAAAAAATTCTCACGGTCCCAAACTTCCGGGCGCCACTTTTAACAAATGGAACTTCCCCTCAGAACGAACCCGGCCCGCCAATATGGGCAGGCCTTTATGAAGTTCTTCTATTATAAGATATCCATATAGAAAGTCAAGCAATTTATGGTGTTAGATTTTCTTTAAGCATGCCTCGCATCCCCGAATTCTCGCATGAACGTGAGTTCTTCCTGCGACAATGGCCCCTCTTTGATGATCTCCGTCAATTCTTTGACATGCGCCCATTGACTTGGTCCGGCAAGGCAAAGGTCAACTTTGGGATGGCTCAAGACAAACCTGTAGGATTGACTGACCGTGGGGATCGGTTTGTCTTCCGGCCATTTTTTAGGCCGCTTTAGCATGGACCCATGTTTAAGGGCGTTGAATGCTATAATTCCTTATCAATATGACTTCTCCTTTAATGGCGCTTTCAGATTTATTGCATTTCTGGCTCTTTTGAGGGATATTTTTATAATTATTGTTTTCGACGTTTATCTGCTTGACACCCCACTAGCACGCTACTTTAACATGACTATGACCGTGTATAGCATTCGAATTTAAACCTAATGATAAAAAGGAGGATGAATATGAGACCGCTTCAGACGGATTTAACCATATATCGCAAGTTTGAGTTTGAGAGAGCCCCTGTCGGTGTCAAATTCTTGTTCGAAAAACCGGCCGGCCTCGAGCGGCTTGAACTGGAAAAAAGTATGTCTTTCTGCGAAAGGGTCAAAGAAGCCCAGAGAGAGCAGGCCCCATTTTTCATCGACAAGGAAAATGCAGAAGAGTGCGTCGGAAAATTACTTCTGGGAATGGAAGATATCCCACCCTTCGCGGAAAGCGGGCAAATCGGCGTTGAATTGGAAATCTTTCAGGAAGCCCGGGCCAACAACAGGCTCTATCAGTACGTCCCCAAATTTAAACGAGGGACTGTTAACTATGTCGCTTTCTCCCCCTTAGAGACATTAATGTTTGAGCCGGATGTTTTAATTCTGACCGCCACGCCGAGCCAGTCGGAAATTGTGATGAGGGCGATGACCTATTCCACCGGGGAGATCTGGGAAACCAAGGCAACCCCTGTCATGGGATGCGCCTGGGCGTACATTTATCCTTTTCAAAGCGGTAAAGTGAATTACTTTGTCGCCGAAATGATCCATGGTATGCGAGCAAGAAAAGTTTTCCCTGAGGGATCGATTTTAATATCCATCCCTTACCAGTGGTTGCCTATTATAACCCGGAACCTGACGGAGATGAAATGGGTTCTCCCCTCCTATACGGATAAGGAGCAGTATCTCTTAGACTTTGAAAGAATCGTCGGCAAACTGGCTCAGGGATCATAAAAGACCTAGTGTTGCGTCCCAGAAATATCCTATAAAATTAATTCGCTATTCTTTGGTAAAATATCTGGACATGGGGATCTCTTTTCTAACCCGCCTTACCAAGGCGGGTACGCCACCATTTGTCCGGAGGTCGTGGAAACGGCACCAAAATACTGCAAATATGACAGCAGCCCCACAGAGCAAGGTTTTTTAAAGCCCCGATCCTTTTT